>Ga0153933_1000134_pt1 | contig 38274 bp, 40 predicted proteins | sample TSNJ017MetaG_FD_102275 | JGI IMG/M metagenome (GOLD analysis project Ga0153933, IMG submission 102275) | Attine ant fungus gardens microbial communities from New Jersey, USA - TSNJ017 MetaG | ecosystem: Host-associated > Fungi > Mycelium > Unclassified | place: USA: New Jersey, Wharton State...
CGTGATCAAGGGCCAGGCCACCGAGGTGATCGACGTCGGCCACTTCCTGCCGATGGCGTTCGCCGACTGGTTCTCGCGCAAGGAGATGCGGCCGTCGATGTCGGCGCAGTCGGTGCTGCTGGTGGATGACTCCGCCTTCTTCCGCAACATGCTGGCGCCGGTACTGAAAGCCGCCGGCTACCGGGTGCGGACCGCACCGAACGCCCAGGAAGGGCTCGCTGCGCTGCGCTCGGGGCAAGCCTTCGACGTGGTGCTGACCGACATCGAGATGCCCGAGATGAACGGCTTCGAGTTCGCCGAGAGCATCCGTAGCGACAACAATCTCTCCACGCTGCCGATCATCGCGCTGTCGGCGATGGTCTCTCCCGCTGCAATCGAGCGCGGCCGGCAGGCCGGCTTCCACGACTATGTCGCCAAGTTCGACCGGCCCGGGCTGATCGCGGCGCTGAAGGAACAGACCGCCGAGCTGCGGCGGGCGGCGTAAGCGGGACGCAAAGGGACAGAAGCGATGACAACCAGCAAGACCGAGATGAGCGAAGGGGCAATGTCCGAATACGTCACGGCGGTGATCGGCGGGCAGCTGTTCGGGCTGCCGATCTCGCGCGTCCAGGACGTGTTCATGCCGGAGCGGCTGACGCGCGTTCCCTTGTCGTCAGCCGAGATCGCCGGCGTGCTCAATCTGCGCGGCCGCATCGTCACCGTGGTCGACATGCGCGCCCGGCTCGGGCTGCCCAAAGCCGACGACGGCAAGCCGCCGATGGCGGTCGGCGTCGATCTGCGCGGGGAATCCTATGGCCTCCTGATCGACCAGATCGGCGAGGTGCTGCGCCTGCCCGACGCGGGCCGCGAGGAGAACCCCGTCAACCTCGATCCCCGCATGGCCAAGCTCGCCGGCGGTGTCCACCGTCTCGACGGCCAGCTCATGGTCGTCCTCGATGTCGATCGCGTGCTCGAATTGATGCCCGACGCCAAAGCGGCGTGAGATCAGGGCAGCAGAACTGAAGAATGAAGCATCCCTCCGGGGATGAGGAAATAGAGGTCGCAAATGAGAACGTGTCTTGTTGTCGATGACTCCAGCGTCATTCGCAAGGTCGCCCGCCGGATCCTGGAAGGTCTCGACTTCCAGATCGTCGAAGCCGAGGACGGCGAGAAGGCGCTCGAGGTTTGCAAGCGCGGCATGCCGGATGCGGTGCTGCTCGACTGGAACATGCCTGTCATGGACGGCTACGAGTTCCTCGGCAATCTGCGCCGCATGCCCGGCGGCGATGCGCCGAAGGTGGTGTTCTGCACCACCGAGAACGACGTCGCGCACATCGCGCGCGCGCTGCACGCCGGCGCCAACGAGTACATCATGAAGCCGTTCGACAAGGACATCGTCACCGCCAAGTTCCAGGAAGTCGGGCTTATCTAGAGCATGATCCGGAAGGCCGGAGCCGGCTTTCCCATGCTGATCTGACGTTTGCGTTCGATCCGATGGCGGAAGCCCTCGGCTCAACCCTTGTAACCTGTGCCGTTGCGTCGCTGGTGAAGTCATGAGTGTTGCGTTGACAAGTGCTACGCCTGCGAATGCGACCCGTACCGACAAGGTGCGGGTGATGGTGGTGGACGACTCCGTCGTGATCCGCGGGATGATCTCGCGCTGGATCGGTGCCGAGCCCGACATGGAGGTCACCGCCTCGCTGCGCACCGGCCTCGATGCCGTCAACCAGCTCGAGCGCTTCAATCCCGATGTCGCGGTGCTCGATATCGAAATGCCCGATCTCGACGGCATCTCGGCGTTGCCGCAACTGCTGGCGAAGAAGCGCGACCTCGTCATCATCATGGCGTCGACGCTGACCCGGCGTAACGCGGAGATCAGCCTGAAGGCGCTGTCGCTCGGCGCGTCCGACTATATTCCGAAGCCGGAAAGCACGCGCGAGCCGACCGCCGCCGAAACCTTCCGCCACGACCTGATCCAGAAGATCCGCCATCTCGGCGCCAAGGCACGGCGCAGCGCGGGTCATCCGGCGGCGAGCCCGCCGCTCGCCCCTCACCACGAGCGGCCGCGGACCGCGGCTCCGGGGGCCGCGCCAGCGCCGGCCCAGATTACCCGCCGTCCGTTCGGCCTGCTGCCGCCGAAGGTGCTGCTGATCGGATCGTCGACCGGTGGCCCGCAGGCGCTGATGGCGCTGGTCGCCGAGATCGGACCGGTGATCGATCGCGTTCCGGTGCTGATCACCCAGCACATGCCGCCGACCTTCACCACGATTCTCGCCGAGCATCTGGCTCGCACCAGCAAGCGGCCGGCGCATGAGGCCGTCGACGGCGAGGCCATCAAGCCGGGCCAGATCTATCTCGCGCCCGGCGGCCGTCACATGCGGATCGTTCGCCAGGGCATCGACGCCGTGATCGCGCTCGACGACGGGCCGCCGATCAATTTCTGCAAGCCCGCGGTCGATCCGATGTTCACCTCGGCGATCGACGTCTGGCAGGGCAGCATCCTGTCGGTGATCCTGACCGGCATGGGCTCCGACGGCATGCGCGGCGGCAAGGACATCGTCGCAGCCGGCGGCAGCGTGATCGCCCAGGACGAGGCGACCAGCGTGGTGTGGGGCATGCCCGGCGCCGCAGCCAATGCCGGAATCTGCGCCGCCGTGCTGCCGCTCAATCAGATCGCGCCGAAACTTGTTCGTGTGTTTTCGGGAGACCGTACGTGACGCCCCTGGACTATGAGTATCTGCGTAAGCTCCTGAAAGAGCGTTCCGGCCTCGACCTCTCCGCCGACAAGCAATATCTGGTGGAAAGCCGCCTGGTGCCGCTGGCGCGCCGGTCGAACCTCGCGGGCATTCCCGAACTGGTGCAGAAGATCAAGGGCGGCGCCGAGCCGCTCACCTCCGACGTGGTCGAGGCGATGACCACCAACGAGACCTTCTTCTTCCGCGACAAGATCCCGTTCGACCATCTGAAGGAAGCGGTGCTGCCGCAACTTTCGCAGGCGCGCGCGGCGCGCCGTTCGCTGCGCGTCTGGTGCGCGGCCTCGTCGACCGGGCAGGAACCCTATTCGATTGCGATGCTGCTGAAGGAAATGACCGCGCTGTTTGCTGGCTGGCGCACCGAGATCGTCGCGACCGATCTGTCGCAGGCGGTGCTGGAGAAATCCAAGGCCGGCCTGTTCAGCCAGTTCGAGGTGCAGCGTGGCCTGCCGATCACGATGCTGGTGAAGTATTTCACGCAGAAGGGCGAGCTCTGGCAGCTCAATGCCGATATCCGCGGCATGGTGCAGCACCGCCAGCTCAATCTGCTCGGCGACCTCACCCATCTCGGCACCTTCGACGTGATCTTCTGCCGCAACGTGCTGATCTATTTCGATCAGGAGACCAAGGCCGGGATCTTCGCGAAGATCGCGCGCATGCTCGAGCCCGACGGCGTGCTGGCGCTGGGCGCGGCCGAATCCGTGGTCGGCATCACCAGCGCCTTCAGGCCCTATCCTGACAGGCGCGGCCTCTATCAGCCGAGCACCGCATCAGTCGCCCGCGCCGGCGGCGCGCCGCACATCCTGAAGGCGGTGGCTTCAGCTGCGCGCTGAGGTTGAGCGGAATTCTTCCCGAAGTCCGCCTCGCTCGCTACGTGCTCCTCGGGATGACGGGGTTGCGGCGAATCTCTCCCTCGTCGTCCCGGCTTTCGCCGGGACGACATCGAGTATGTTGCGCCGCTGTCAGTCCCGTCACCCTGAGGAGCCGCGAAGCGGCGTCTCGAAGGGTCGACGGCCACAAGTCGGGCCGTTCATCCTTCGAGGCTCGCGAGAGCTCGCGCCTCAGGATGACGGGGATGGAGATGCGCGCGCTTCGGCGAATTACAGAATCGCGTGCGGCAGGAAACGCGAGGTGTTGCCGGTGATCGGGTTCTCGTCCTCGCGGATCGACAGGCCGCACGGCGTGTGATCGACCAGCCAGCTTCCGAGCACCGGGTACTGCCCTGAAAAATTCGGCAGCGGCGCCAGCGCCTGCCGGATGAAGCCTTCGGCGCCGTAGGGACCTTCCTGTTCGACCAACGTCATGCCAGCACTGACCAGCGCGACGTTGGCGCCCTCGCGCGAATAGATCGGCTTGCGCACAAAGGACGTGCCGAGGCTGGCGGCGCGCGGGTCGTCCTCGAAATAGGCTGGCAGCAGATTCGGATGGTTGGGGAACATCTCCCAGAGCAGCGGCAGGATGCCCTTGTTCGACAGGATCGCCTTCCATGGCGGCTCGATCCAGCGCGTCGGCGCGGCCTTGAGATTCTTGCCGAACGCGTCGTGGAACATCCACTCCCATGGATAGAGTTTGAAGGCGAGCTCGATCTCGCGGTCGTCGAGATCGACGAACCGGCCGTCGTCGCGCAGCCCGATCTCCTCGATGTCGAGCAGCGTGGTCTGTAAGCCGGCTTGCGCCGCGGTGTCGGCGAGATAGGCGAGCGTGCCGGCATCCTCGGTGTTTCCGGTCATGCCGGTGAGATGCAGCGGATGCGTGCCGCCAACCTTGCGCCACGCCTCGATCAGCCGCTCATGGATCGAGTTGAACTGGTCGGCGCGCTTCGGGATGATGTTGCGCTCGATCGCCTGCTCGAGCCAGGACCATTGAAACACCGCCGCCTCGAAGATCGAGGTCGGGGTGTCGGCGTTGTATTCGAGCAGCTTGGCCGGACCGCTGCCGCTGAACTTCAGGTCGAGCCGGCCATACAGGCTCGCCTCGTCGCGGTGCCAGCTCTCCGCGATCAAATCCCAGAATGCTTCCGGGATCTTCAGCCGGCGCAGATCGTGCTCGTTGCCGATCGCGCGGCCGACCAGCTCGAGACACATCGCGTCGATCTCGCCGGTCGGCGTCTCGATCTGACGTTCGATCTCGTCCAGCGTGAAGGCGTAATAGGCGCGCTCGTCCCAATAGCGTTCGCCGTCGATGGTGTGGAAGTCGAAGCCGGCGCTTTCCGCCGTGGCGCGCCAGTCATCCCGTTCGGGACATTCAATGCGTTGCATGGGCCACTCGTGATCAGAGCGCGTCAGCCGCCGCCATGCGCGTGGCCGCCAGAGCCGTGACCATGGCCGTGGAAGTTACGCGGCACGCCGCCGAAGCCGCCGAACGCCGGTCGGCAATAGGGTTTGCCGTCAGGGCCGGGGACCATGCTGTCGCCGGGCCCGCAACCGCGGCGCGGCACAAAGCCGATCGAGACGGCGCCGATCGCGGCGCTTCCCATCATTGTCAGCACGACGCGGCGCGAACGCTTCATGGACGAGATCCTCTCCCCTCGGTGATCGGCGCGAGTGTCCATCACCGTGGCGCCTCCGGCAAGCGAAAGCACGTTACCAAACATGAATGCGCGGCAATGGTTTCAGCTACCGCCAAAACCGAACGCATGGGCGAACGAGCCGAAGCCGCCGCGGCTCACCGAACTCGAGCTCGATGTCGACGATGATGATGACGATCCGCCCGAGGAGGAATCGCTGCTGAAGAAGCTGCTGCGCGACGACCAGCCTCCGCCGGTCGCATGACCGCTGTAGCCGGACGACGAGCTGCGTGGCGGGCATTCGGCGCCAGGTTGTTGCGGGACCGCGGGCGCCGCCATGCCCGGCGGTGGTGGTTGCACGGGCTGGCAGTTCTGGCGGGCCATCAGCGCATAAGCGCCGCCGCCGACCGCGAACGTGCCCATCAGCAGCAGCGCGACGTGGCTGGAGCGCTTGATCGGCGGACCAGGCTCCCGCGGCGGCGGCGCCGGCCTTCGCTTGCCGAACTCCGGATTCGGCTTGGTTGCCATGGTCAGTAGATCATGCAGGCCGCGTTCAGCGCGCCTGCGGCCAGCGAGGACAGTCCGAGCCAGATCGCCGCCGCCATCTCGCCGGCGGCGATCCGCCCCGACAGGTTCGGCACCGGGATCTTGACGATGTAGTAGACGATGATCTGCACGATCAGTGCGATGATGCTCCAGATCAGGCAGTCCACCACATTGGCGGAGTGCGCGATGGCGCTGACCACGGGCAGCGCGAAGCCGAGCAGGCTCAAGCCCAGCGCGATCGCCGCCGCCGGATCATTGTCGCGGATCAGCTGGAATTCGTCGTGCGGCGTGACGCGGGTGTAGACGAAGAGGTAAGCGACCACGGCGATCAGCGCCGTGCAGAAATACACCAGGAAGGCCGGCAGGCCGGCGAGGGATTGCAGGATCATGTCGTGGCGCGCCCCGGGGAATCCTTAAGGGAATCACGAGCCAGCAGAATGGCACGATCCTTTGGTCGACGCACGGCCATATCAGGTTCACGAGGAGCCGGGCGAAAGCCATCGTCTCTCACGCAAGCCTTGGGCAGAATGGAAACAAACAGCGCCCGCCGCGAGGGTGAGCGCCGCCTGATTCATCGCTGTGCGCAGCGGGCGCTCATTTTGTCATCTTGGCCTTCATCTCCGCGACCTCGCTCGAGAGCTGGTCGACGGTGGCCTGCAACTGGCTGATCTGCGCGGCCGGATCGCCGCCGATCTGGGTCGGATCGGGCGGCAGTTCGGGCGTGTTCTTGAACACATCGATGGCATCCTTCGCCGCCTCCTTGGTGTGCTTGTCGATTTCCTTCAACTCCTTCAGAAACTTGTCGGGCTGGATCTTGTCGGGATGCACCTTCTCGGGCTGGAATTTCTCCAGATGTTGCTTTTCGATATGCTTGAGATGACTGAACGTCTCGAAGATTTCCTTGTGGGGCTTGTCGGGGTGAGTCTTGTCGAAGTCCTTGTGGACCTTCTCCAAGTCCTTGTCCTTCTGGAACTTGAGCTGGGCAGTGTGCGCGGCGCCCGCGAGGATCGCGTGCAGGTCACGCACCTTCAACTCGCTGACGGGCGTGTCGGCGCCGACCGCGGGCCTGTCTTGCTGTGACACAAACGGTTCGGATGATTTGGGGTCTTTGGCCATGATCAATTCTCCAGGAATGTTGCAAGGATGTTGAATGACAAATTGCCGAAAAATCAGCCCCCCGATGAAAATCAGCCCTCAAGACTGACGACACGACTGACGCTATGAAAAGGTCTATGGCATCGATGCATCCTCCGCGCGTTGTTCAGGAAAGCGGTTTGCCGGCGAGCAGATGCGCCAGCGCGGTGCTGATCGGCTGCCCCGTCGCGCGCTCGAAGAACAGGAAGCCCGGCGAGGGATTGGCCTCGAAGCAGAAATATTCGCCGTCTCTCGTCTCCTTCAGATCGATCCCGGCAAACAGCAGGCCCAATCGTTTCGTCAACGCGATGCATCTCTGCTCGATCTCGCAAGGCAGCTCGGTGGGCTGCATCACGATCGGCTGGCCATCACTGCCGGCGTAGCGATAGTCGATCGATGGCGTCTCGATGCACGTGGCGAAGGCTCGCTCGGCAACGACGTGAACGCGGATGTCGACGCCGCGGATGCGCTCCTGGAACTGCGCGGGGCCGTGCCGCAGCAGCGGCAGCCGTTCGGCTTGCTGCGGACCGAAATGGCGCACGATGGAGCGAACGCCGCTGATGGATTTGTAGACGACGTCGTCGTCATGCTCGGCCGCGAAGGCGAGTGCTGCTGCGGGATCGTTGGTGATAAGCGTCGCCGGCACCGCGAAACCGCACGCGCGGATCAGCATCGCCTGATGCGGTTTGCTGCTGTTCGACATGCCGGCGATGATCGGGTTGACGACCGGGCAGGGCAGCGTGTCGACGACCGCACCCAGCGCCGCCAACCGTTGGGCCTGAAGCGCCTGCGCCGCGGCGGCCGAGGCACCGGCTACACACGTTGCCCGCGCCTGCAGCGGCCTGAAATAGACGCCGGTCAGATCTTCGACGTCGAGACGCCAATCCGGGCCGGAAAAATATCCGCTGTCGAAATCGCCGTTGCGCCATTGTGCGTGCAATGTCGATCGCACGGCGGCGTCAGCCGAGGCATCCGGGCTCAGCACCCGGTAGCCGAGCCCTTCGGCCGCAAGGCGCGCGCACACAAGCTCGGTGACGGGTTCGCTGACATTGCCGCAGACCAGGATCATGGCGCCACCCATGCGAAGGCTTCGGTCTCCTGCGGGATGGCGTCGTGCTGTGTCAGCGCATCGACCACGCCCTCGGCGATGGCCTGCTGCGCGAGGGGGCCAAACGCCTCGAAGCGCGGACGGAGTTCGATATCGACCAACCGCGGCCGCTCGTCCGAGGTGACGATGAATTCCGCAAACCGAAGGCCGACCGCGGCCGCGAACGCGCGCAGCCGCGCGGAAAGCGGCCTGGCTGCATCAGGCGTGCCGTCGTCCCAGATCAGTTGCGGACCGGCGATGCAGGCGCGCCATGCGCCTTGATGAAGTTCCGTCAGTCTGATCGGCGCCAGCGGCGCGTGCTCGGCAATTTCATTCGCGCGTGTCTGCGGCACCAGCTGGCGCGCCCCGTAGCCGTTCGTCAGTTCGATGGCGGCCCCGCCCTGCGGCGCCAGGAACTGTGTGATCTCCCCGGCGTCTCCGGTGACGACGCTGTCGAGCGCGGGCAGGCCATGCTGCCGCAGCAAGGGGCCCCACACGAGGATCGGCCGCCGCATGCCGTACCACGACCATGCCGGCGGGCGATCGATGACCGGGCAGGGCAGGCCCCACAACCAGCCGAGCAGGGCGGCCTCGACCTCGGCCTGATTGTAGGCCAGGTCCTGCTGCGACCATTCCGCTGACGGCGCGACGGTCGAGGGAATGCGTCGTGCCGCCAACACGCCGTCGATCGCAACGGTCTCGCCCGCGATCGTCAGGGCGGTATCCGACCGGCTTCTGTCGAAGCGCCAGGCCGTGCACGCCGGATCCATGAAGGGATGGCGGATGGTTCGCGTCTCACGCGACCGGGCAGCCAGTGCGCGGCTGACTGCCAGAAGGCAGGGATCGTCGGAAGCACCAAGCAGCACGAACATGGGCGTACCGATCGTTCAGGGCACGAGGTCGGGACATTTCGCGCTTGGATTGTGTGATGAATATAGAGCATCCATGGGTGAGATGGTTCACAATGCCCAAAACAAAAACCCCGCCATTTGCGGCGGGGTTGAGGTCAGGAGGCGTGAACCCTGAGGTTCTACATGAAGCTCGATAAGATCAGGCCGGGATGCGCTCGTCGGCCTCGTGCGGCTCGCGCAGCACGTAGCCGCGGCCCCACACGGTCTCGATGAAGTTGCGGCCCTCGGAGGCATTGGCGAGCTTCTTGCGCAGCTTGCAGATGAAGACGTCGATGATCTTCAGCTCCGGCTCGTCCATGCCGCCATAAAGATGGTTGAGGAACATTTCCTTGGTGAGCGTAGTGCCCTTGCGGAGCGAGAGCAGCTCCAGCATCTGGTATTCCTTGCCCGTCAGGTGCACGCGCTGGCCACCGACCTCGACCGTCTTGGTGTCGAGATTGACGACGAGGTCGCCGGTCTGGATCACCGACTGGGCGTGGCCCTTGGAGCGGCGCACGATGGCGTGGATGCGGGCAACCAGTTCGTCCTTGTGGAAGGGCTTGGTCATGTAGTCGTCGGCGCCGACGCCGAGACCCTTGACCTTGTCCTCGATGCCGGCGAGGCCGGAGAGGATCAGAATGGGAGTTTTGATCTTCGACACCCGAAGCTGCTTCAGCACGTCGTAGCCGGACATGTCGGGCAGGTTGAGGTCGAGCAGGATGATGTCGTAGTCGTAGAGCTTGCCGAGATCGACGCCTTCTTCTCCGAGGTCCGTCGTATAGACGTTGAAACTCTCGGACTTGAGCATCAGCTCGATCGACTGCGCGACGGCGCTGTCATCTTCAATCAGCAAAACGCGCATGCCAAGTTCCCCATCGTCGCCGCTCCGGGCGTCAGGTCGGCCGCATTCGCGGCACTTACAAAACGCCTTTGAACAACTGATTCGGATCCTGACGAGCTATGGTTAACAAAATCTGATTCCTCTTCGCAAGCTCTAACCGTGCAATTTTTGTCGAATCGCCCTAAGATGTTGCGTAGAAGAAGCTTTTCCTATCCGCGCTCGTTCAGAATCCACATTAAGAGACGGGCCTAACCGACTCTCGCGACTCGCCCTTCTTCTGACGGGCAAGCGCGACCTCAGTCACCAAAGACAGTGACGCAATGATTAACGATGCGGGTAAACACGAAGTTAAGCGGCAAAGCCAAAATCGCGGAAACTTAAGGTTTTCGCAATGAAGGCGCTCGCGGAGCAGATCGGCGACATCGACGGCATCAATATTTATGGCCGTGTGGTCGGCGTCCGCGGCCTGATGGTCGAGATCGCGGGACCGATCCACGCGATGTCGGTCGGCGCCCGCATCGTGATCGACGTCGGCTCAGGCCGCTTCATTCCAGCCGAGGTGATCGGCTTCTCCGGTGAGAATGCGGTGGTGATGCCGTTCGGCGGGCTCGAGGGCGTCCGGCGCGGCTGCCGCGCGGTGATCGCCAATGCCGCGAGCCAGGTGCGGCCGTCGCCGGCCTGGCTCGGCCGCGTCATCAATGCGATGGGCGAGCCGATCGACGGCAAAGGTCCGTTGCAGCAGGGCGCCTCGCCGATGGCTTACCGCAATTCGCCGCCGCCGGCGCATTCGCGCAAGCGCGTCGGCGCGCCGCTCGATCTCGGCGTGCGCGGGCTCAATACGTTCCTGACCTGCTGCCGCGGCCAGCGGCTCGGCATCTTCGCCGGTTCCGGCGTCGGCAAGTCGGTGCTGCTGTCGATGCTGGCGCGCAACGTCGATGCCGACATCTCGGTGATCGGGCTGATCGGCGAACGCGGCCGCGAGGTGCAGGAGTTCCTGCAGGAGGACCTCGGCGAGGAGGGCCTCGCCCGTTCCGTCGTCGTGGTCGCGACCTCGGACGAGCCGGCGCTGATGCGGCGGCAGGCGGCTTATCTGACGCTCGCGGTCGCCGAGTATTTCCGCGACGAGGACAAGGACGTGCTGTGTCTGATGGACTCGGTGACGCGCTTTGCGATGGCGCAGCGCGAGATCGGGCTGTCCGCGGGTGAGCCGCCGACCGCAAAGGGCTATACGCCGACCGTGTTCACCGAACTGCCGAAGCTGCTCGAGCGGGCCGGTCCAGGCACAGCTGCCGGCACCATCACCGCGATCTTCACGGTCCTGGTCGACGGCGACGATCACAACGAGCCGATCGCGGATGCGGTGCGCGGCATCCTCGACGGCCATATCGTGATGCAGCGCGCGATCGCCGAGCGCGGCCGCTATCCGGCGATCAACATCCTCAAATCGGTCTCGCGCACCATGCCGCGGTCGGCCGATCCGCAGTTCCTGCCTCACATCACCAAGGCGCGGCAGGTGATGGCGACCTATGCCGACATGGAGGAACTGATCCGCCTCGGCGCCTACCGGCCGGGTTCCAGTGCCGAGGTCGACGAGGCGATCCGGCTGCATGAGCCGCTGGAGACGTTCCTGCGCCAGGCCAAGGACGAGGCCACCAGCCTTGGTGATGGCTACCGGCAACTCGCTCAAATCCTGTCGGGTTTGGAAACGGAACGCTAACTTTGTCAGGCCATCATCTCCGGCGCATGAGTAGCGATGCCGGCGGGGCCCGACGGGGAGCCGGCTCTGTCCCGCGTACAGAATTGGGACTTCTGGGGAGTATGAGTCGATGAAGTCACGAGAAACGCTGATCCGCCTGAAGAAGTTTCAGGTCGACGAGAAGCGCCGCCGGGTTACCCAGATCGAAGGCATGATCGCCGACTTCCAGCGCATGTCGGTGGAGCTCGAGCGCGAGATCCAGGTCGAGCAGGACCGCGCCGGGATCAACGATCCCACCCACTTCGCCTACCCGACCTATGCCAAGGCTGCGATCCAGCGCCGCGAGAACCTGACCCGCTCGGCCGATGAACTGCGCACCCAGCTCGAGGATGCCAAGGCGCTGCTCGCGGAAGCATTCGAGGAATTGAAGAAGGTCGAGCTGCTCGACGAACGCGACCAGGCACGCGAGCGCGCCGAGGAGAGCGCGCGCGAGCAGGCCGACATGGATTCGATCGGCCTGATGCGCGCCCGTCTCGGCGTCATCGCCTGACGCATTCCGTCCACGTCGAAAGATCAACGAACCCGGGCCTTCGGCCCGGGTTTTTGTTTGATAATGTCCACAGCCGTCCCACTGGTGGACCGGGCGGCCGGAAACTATGCTACCACCGTCCCGGACACGCGTGACAACAAGACAAGTGACCACGAGGCTGGCGGCGACGTGATGGGGGAAGCGGGCTGTGGGGGGCGCTGAATGCTGACGCCGGCTGAGCTGGTCGGGCTGATCGCTGCCGTCGCGAAGCGGGACCAGGCCGCCTTCGAGCGCCTCTATGTCGCCACCCGGGCGAAACTCTTTGGCGTCGTGCTCCGTATCTTGCGGCGTCAGGACCTCGCCGAGGAGGTCATTCAAGAGGCTTACGTCAAGATCTGGAACAGCGCCGGGCAGTTCAATCCAGCGATGTCGTCTCCGATCACCTGGATGGCGTCGATTGCGCGCAACCGCGCCATCGATGTCGTGCGCAAACGCAGCGAGGTCTCGCTGGAGGACGAGCCGGCCGCCATGGAAGCGGCCGCCGACTCGCCCGACCCGCTGGCGCGCCGCGAGATGACGGAAGAATTGCGACGGCTATTGGAGTGCATCGGCCGTCTGGAGCCGGATCGGCAGAAGCTCGTGCTGCTGGCCTATTACAACGGCTGGAGCCGCGAGCAGCTCGCCGCGAAGTTCGAGACACCGGTGAATACGGTGAAGACCTGGCTGCGCCGCAGCATGTTGGATATCCGGGAGTGTCTTGGACTCTGAGTGATGGCCTATAGCGAAGACCATATCGCGCTCGCCGCGGAATATGCCCTCGGTACACTCGATGCCGACGAGCGCACGCAGGTCGAGACCATGATGGCGGTCGACCCGGACTTCGCAGCCGTCGTGCAGGCCTGGGAGTTCAGGCTCGGCTCGCTGAACCAGATGGTCGGCTCGGTCGAGCCGCGCCCGATCGTGTGGGAGAACATCAGGGCGGCGATCGGTCTGTCCGGCGAACCGCTGGCGCCGCCGATGCTGCCCGACGCGGATGCGTCGCTTGCGCCCGAACCGCCATCGTCCGCAACGTCATCGTCTCCACCGCCATCGCCTGCAACGCAGGTCGAGCCGGCTGACGTCAGGCCGATCTTCGCCGAGATCAGGCAGCGGCCGGCCGCTCCCGCCGCTGCTGAAAGCAACGTCATCGATCTTGCGAGCCGCGTGAGGCGCTGGCGCAGCATCGCCTCCGTCGCCGGCGCGATTGCAGCAGTGCTGCTTGTGATGTTCGGATTGCAGATCTTCCAGCCCGACGCGCTGCCGGAGGCGATCCGGCCGAAGCCGCGGATCCAGACCGTGGAGGTGAAGGTGCCGGCACCGGCGCTGACCCCGTCGGCGCAATATGTCGCGCTGCTGCAAGGGCAGGGCGGCGGCCCCGCCTTCATCCTGACCATCGACGGCGCCACCAAGAACTTCACGGTTCGCAAGGTCGGCACTGAGGCGGAGCCCGGCAAGAGCTTCGAACTCTGGCTGATCTCCGACAAGCTGCCGCAGCCGCGCTCGCTCGGCGTGATCGGTGCCAGTGACTTCACGGCGCGTCCGGTGTTGTCGTCCTACGCGCCCGACGTGATCAACGGCGCCACCTACGCGGTGACCGTCGAGCAGGCCGGCGGCTCGCCCAATGGCCAGCCGACGTCGACGCCGATCCTGACCGGCAAGCTGATCGAGACCGTGCCGGGCTCGCCGCCGCAGTAGCGTCTCTCATCGTTCGGCGCAAAAAGAAAACGCCCGTGGGGAGCGGGCGTTTTCGCAGTCAACTTGGGGGTAGTTGGGGGTCTTAAATATCCACGTAGCGACTTTGGGGGGCTGTAAAGAGCCACGTGAATTCGCAAAATTCTCCTTTACCGAACGAGCAACGTGCCCGAACTCGTGATCGCCACCGGCTTTCCTGCCTTCATCACCCGCGCCGTCTGGGTGTAACCCTCATCCGACGAATTGTGCGCAGTGATACCGAAACCTGCCACCAGAATCCCCGCGACCAAGGCAACGACCACGATCTTCAAGTGGGTCGTGCGATCTGCGCTGTAGATCGAGTGGTTCATGGAAGTCTCCTGCCGCCTTCCCGCTCTCAACGATTTGTCGGACCGGTCCGCCGCCGGGTTCAACGTCTCGCACCCCGCTAACGTAGGATTTGCTGATTCCGTTCCCAATAGACGATCACAAGGCGGTGATAAGACGTGATCGGTCGCGATCAAAAGCACCGTTCACGTCCCCGCACTGAGATTAATATCTCGCAATATCAGTATCTTGTGGGGCACGCTCGTTGCCGGGCCGCAAATGGGTCCGCTTTGGACTGTTTCCACACAAATCGGTTGCCTGTGGCGCAAAAACACGGTGCCACCGACGCTGATTTGCGCGCCTGGTCAGACGCTTCCGACGGTCTTCAGCCGGGCGCGGGGGTGGATTTCGGCCTGCGACAGCACCGTGGTCTGCGAGCGGAACCGTTCGACCAGCGAGCGGACGAAGGGGCGGATCGCCGCTGACGTCACCAGCACCGGGCCCTCGCCTTCGCGCGCGGCCTGCTCGAAGGCGTTGCGCACGGCGGTCATGAACTCCGACAGCTTGGAGGGCTGCATCGCGAGGCTGCGGTCGTCGCCGGTACCTATGATCGACTCGGCGAAGGCCTGCTCCCAGCGCGCCGACAGCGCGATCAGCGGCAAATAGCCGTTCGGCGAAGTGTTCTGGGCGCAGATCTGTCGCGCCAGCCGGGCGCGGACGTGCTCGACCATGCTGGAGGGGTTGCGCGAGAACGCCAGCGCGTCGGCGATGCCCTCGAGGATGGTCGAGAGATCGCGGATCGAGATCCGCTCGGCGAGCAGGAGCTGCAGCACGCGCTGGATGCCCGACACCGTGACCTGGCTCGGCACGATGTCCTTGACCAGTTCGGCCTGCTCCTTCGGCAGGTCCTTGAGCAGCTTCTGCACCTCGCCGTAGGACAACAGGTCCGACATGTTGGTCTTGAGCAGCTCGGTCAGATGGGTCGACAGCACGGTGGCCGCGTCGACCACGGTGTAGCCCTTCAGTGCGGCCTCTTCCTTCAAGCCGGCATCGACCCAGGTCGCCGGCAGGCCGAAGGTCGGCTCGATGGTGTGGATGCCGGGCACCTGGACCTGGTTGCCGGCAGGGTCCATGACCATGAACTGGCTCGGCCAGATCTTGCCGGTGCCGGCGTCGACCTCCTTGATCTTGATGACGTAGCTGTTGGCCTCGAGTTGCACGTTGTCGAGGATGCGTACCGCCGGCATCACGAAGCCCATCTCGACCGCGAGCGAGCGGCGCAGCGCCTTGATCTGCTCGGTGAGGCGATCGGTGCCGTCGGGGCCGTTGACCAGCGGCAGCAGCGCGTAGCCGAGCTCGATCTTGAGGTCGTCGATCTTCAGCGCGCTGGAGATCGGCTCCTCCGCGGCGGCAGCGGCGGCCGCGGACGGGGCCGCAGCGGCGGCGGCTTCGGCAGCCTTCGCGACCCGCTTCTGCTTGCGCGCAGCCCAGGCCAGCGCGCCGGCGCCGGTGCCGAGCAGCATGAACGGCAGGGTCGGAATGCCCGGCAACAGCGACAGCACCAGCATGACGCCGGCCGACATGCCAAGCGCCTGCGGATAGCCGGAGAACTGCCGCATCAAGGCCTTGTCGGCGGCGCCGGTGATGCCGGCCTTGGAGACCAGCAGGCCGGCCGCGGTCGAGACGATCAGGGCAGGCACCTGGGTGACGAGGCCGTCGCCGACGGTGAGCACGGTGTAGGAGTGGGCGGCCTCGGCGAAACCGAGCCCCTGCTGCGCGACGCCGATGATGATGCCGCCGACGATGTTGATGGCGACGATCAGAAGGCCTGCGATGGCATCGCCCCGGACGAATTTCGAGGCACCGTCCATCGCACCGAAGAAGCCGCTTTCGTCCTCCAGCGCCTTGCGGCGTTCCTTGGCGGCCTTCTCGTCGATCAGTCCGGCGTTCAGGTCGGCGTCGATCGCCATCTGCTTGCCGGGCATCGAGTCCAACTGGAAGCGCGCCGCGACTTCGGCGATGCGGCCCGAACCCTTGGTGATGACGACGAAGTTCACGATCACGAGGATCGCGAACACGATGATGCCGATCACGAAGTTGCCGCCCATCACGAAGTTGCCGAACGCCTCGATGACGTGGCCGGCAGCCGCGGCGCCCTCATGGCCGTGGCTCAGGATCAGCCGGGTCGAGGCCATGTTCAGCGACAGCCGCATCATGGTCGAGATCAGGAGGATGGTCGGAAACGACGAGAATTCCAGCGGCGCCTGGATGAACAGCGAGGTCATCAGGATCAGGATCGAGATTGTGATCGAGACCGCCAGGAACAGGTCGAGCACGACCGAGGGCAGCGGCATGATCAGGACCACCAGGATGGTCATGACGCCGACCGCGAGCAGGAGATCGCCGCGCCTCAGGATGTCGCCGATTTCGCTCAGACTCGGCAGTGCGCTTTTGCCCGCCGTGCCCTGACCCGCCGTGATGTCGACCATGGTAGCCGCTTCCCCCCGCGAATGACGGCCGCGGCCGCCAAACGTCTGCGCGACGGCCGCGGGGCCGCCGTTCCGAAAGTGAGGCACCGCACTAGCGTCCACGGGGGTCTCCGCCCGTTATACGCGATCGACGACACTCGACTTCACTCGGCAATTTTTGCCCGGTGTATGGTTAGCAAAGGGTTAATAAGGGGGCTTGGAGCGCGTCATTCCGCGCCTGTGACGAGCCCGCGCCAGCGCGGCCCGTGCAGCCAGTTCGCAGCCGGGGCGGTTCCGTCCTACTTCAGGGCGCCGAGCACCGTGCCGGATGCGGCTACGATGCCGAGCACGATGACGCTCGTGCGCCACAGCAATTGCCGACGCGCGGCGCGCCGGTCGTGGAAGGCCAGCCAATCGCGAACAAAGCCTGCGGGAATGTCATAGATCACGGCAGGCTCCCGACCGTGATGGGTTTCGTGCTCGCAATACATCGTCCTGACCGTCGGCACGCCCAGCTGCTCGAGCTCGCCATGCCACTGCCGGGCATGCGCTCCGTTGGTCCAACGGTTTTCGAAGGGGATCGCGTGTGAACTCATGACGAGCCTCCGGCCCACCCCGAACCTCACACGGGAAGTATAGCGCACCTTCAAGTCGCATGCACGAGCACGATCAGACCCGCCCCAATCAGTGCGGCGCCGGCGGCGTAGCTGAGGCGGCGGCCGGCGGGGAGCAGCTTCTCGCAGCCGACATAGAGGGTGATGCCCACGATCCAGAGCAGGTTCATGACGCCGCCGACGAACAGCAGCGCCATCAGGAACCAGCAGCAGCCGAGACAATAAAGACCGTGGCGCAGCCCCATGCGCAGCGCACCGGCGGCGCCTGGACGCCAGTACCGGCTGAGGAACAGCACCGGGCTCTGGCAGTAGCGCAGGCAGGCGCGCTTCAGCGGCGTGAACTGGTAGAGTCCGGCCAGCAGCAGGACGCCGCCACCCAGCCCGGCACTGGTAGCAGCCATCGCCATCGACAGCAGGCCGGCGTGATCGAGTTGCCATTGCGCCAGCGTCGCAACGAGGCTGAAGCCGGCCCAGATCAACAGATAGCCGCCCAGGAAGAGCCAGGCCTCAGCGAGCGGCGAGACGGTTGCCGATTGCTTGCGCTTGAGCGCCGCGAACAACAGCACCATCGGTGCCGCGCTCGAGACCATCATGGCGATCATCATCGTCAGCCACATGGCGAAGACCAGCGCGGCATAGGCCGGCGTCCATGGCATCGGATCCATCGGCATGTCCGCCATGCTCATGTCCATGCCGGCGCCGGCGAGGAGGTAGGCCCAAGCCAGCACCATGACCGCGGCGATGCCACCCGCAAAAATCAGGCGGTCATGCCGCAGGACCTGCTCGAGCGGCGAGGTCTCGCTCATGGTGGGATCCCGGCTGCCGAACTGAATCGCGGTCGCGCCGTGTCAGGCCGCGACGCCATCCGGTGTCTGCACGACATTGGCGAGCGAACTGTGCGAGCCCCTGGTTTCGAACTTGAGCGCCCCGGTCGAGCGGATGTTGGCGGAGGCCACCTCCGCCGCGCGGTGCTCGAAGCCCTCGGGCATCACGACCTGGATGCGATGCGGGGTCCCGGTCACAGGGTTCTTGATCGGCTCGACGTCGGTCTCCAGCACGCCCTTGGCGACAAGCCTCGCGACACGCCCGTTCTTGTCGAAGGAGAATTCGATCGGCACGAACACCGGATCGTGGATCCTGGTCACGATCAGGCTGAGGATATGGAATAGCGTGCCTTCGGCCGAATTCTTGCCGGAGAAGATGTTGAACAGGGCTTCGCGCTGCTCCGCCGTGGCGCGCTCGTCGATGATCGGCTGCATCTGCCCGTTGCCCTCATGCAGCGCGCCGGGAAAGTCGACGGTTGCCGCGAATATCAGGCCGTCGAGCTTGGTGCTGCCGAAATGTCCCTTGGTGATCTTCATGCCGACCAGGCCCTTGCAGGATCCCTGTGTCGGCGGCGCGTTGAAATCGCAGGGGCAGCCAAATGCACAATTGCAGTTCTTGATCCATTCGCCTTCGAGACGCCAGTCAGAAGCCATGGCAACCTCCATAACGATTTTGGGTGAACCGTGCGGGCGTGAGAGAATTCCTTCCGCTTCAAAAGAACTCCGGTGACCAATCCGGGCAAGTTCCGAGCATATCAGCAGTCGGTTCTCCGGTACAGGAAGGCTGCGGCCGCATCGCGCGAACCTCGGGGGTGGCGGGGATGTCGATCTGGAAGGAGCACTGACGCGAATTGAACGTCGGAGGCCCGATATCCGACGAAACGCCGAGGACAACGTTTCGCTTCCGGAGAAATTGAATGATGCGTCACGCGATCCGTGCGGCGGCCGTCGGGCTTGCCGGGGTCATTGCATTCCTCTCGGTCCCGGCTTCGGCGACGTCACTCCCGGACGACAGCGGTTGGCTAATCCGCATGATGGCTTGCGATGCCGAGGGTCTTCCAATCGAAGTCTATCTGCCGCAATCGGTCGTCTTTTCGGATCACGGCATGAGTGCCGGCCAAACGGTCAATGGCTACTACACGCTCGATCTGAGCAGCATCAACAAAGGCAAGGGGCTTGAGCCGGTGCGCGTGACGATGAGCGCGGACAAGAAATTCATCACCGTGAACCAGCATACGCGCGGCCTGCCACCCACGCGCATTCCGGTCGGCGGGGGCACGGTCGATTTCGATCATCGGTTCGCGAAAAATGCAAAGTGCGGTCCGTTCCAGCATCAGGATCCGAACTACGGCAATTGATCCGGCCCATTTTGGCGTCTCCTGGCAGCACGTCCCCTTGCTCTTGCATGCCTAATCTCTCGGCATTGCGGCTTGACCTTGAGGCAAATGCCGACGAAGTTGCGCCGGCCGTGGAAATTCCTTCTCAATCCTCCTTCGAATCCGACCGGTTTATTCCCGATTCCCGCCGGGCCTGGCTGCGGCTTGCCGTCGCCGTGGTCATCGGCTCGCTCGGCAGCGTCGGCATGTGGTCGGTGGTGGTGGCGCTGCCGGTGGTGCAGTCCGATTTCGGCGCGACCCGCGGAACGGCATCGCTCGCCTTCACCATGGTGATGCTCGGCTTCGGCCTCGGCCAGGTGGTGACCGGCAAGATCAGCGACCGCTACGGCATCGTCACAGCGATCGGCGCCGGGATCGGCATCCTTGGCCTCGGCTATATCGGTGCCGGTTACGCGCCGTCGGTCTGGGCCTTCATCCTGATGCATTTCGCGATCGGCCTGTCGTCGGCGGCGACCTTCGGTCCGCTGATGGCGGAGGCCTCGTACTGGTTCGAGCGCTATCGGGGATTAGCGGTGGCGATCGCCGCGAGCGGCAACTACATCGGCGGCACGCTCTGGCCGCCGGCCGTCAATTTCGCCATCCAGGGCTTTGGCTGGCGGGCAACCCATATCGCGATCGGCATCTTCACCGCGATCATGATGGCGCTCGCGCTGCTGGTGCTGCGCCTGTTGATGGGCGCAGCGACCAGACGCAGCCATGTCAACGCGTCGCCGCCGCGTGTCGACCTCAAGCTCTCGACCAATGCCCTCACCGCGATCCTGTCGCTTGCCTCGATCTCCTGCTGCGTGGCGATGTCGATGCCGCAGGTCCACATCGTCGCCTATTGCGGTGATCTCGGTTACGGCGTGGCGCGCGGCGCCGAGATGCTGTCGCTGATGCTTGGCTTCGGCATCATCAGCCGGATCGGCTCGGGCTTCCTCGCCGACAGGATCGGCGGCATCCGCACGCTCTTGATCGGCTCGGTCGCGCAGGGCACCGCGCTGCTGTTTTATCTGTTCTTCGACAGCCTGACCTCGCTCTATCTGATCTCGGCGATGTTCGGCCTGTTCCAGGGCGGCATCGTACCGAGCTATGCGATCATCGTGCGCGAGGCGATGCCGGCGAAGGAGGCCGCGACCCGTATCGGCATCGTGATCTTCGCCTCGGTGTTCGGCATGTCGTTCGGCGGCTGGATCTCCGGCGTGATCTTCGATGCCACCGGCTCCTACGCCGCGGCGTTCGTCAACGGGCTTGCCTGGAACCTGCTCAACGTCACCATCATGCTGCTGCTCCTGATGCGCGCGCGGCAGCGGCTGGCGCTGGCTTAACTCCGCTTCATAGCTGCTGGAACGCGGCGAAGGCGTCGATCAGCCCGGCGCCGGCCGCGCCGGTGTCCGTGGTCGAAGCGGGTTCGCCGACATCGTCGTCGCTGCTGGTCGGATTGGCCGCGCCCTTGATGACGCTGCGCGCGGTGCGGCGCAAGATCGCCTTGGCGTCGGACGGTGACAGCTTCGGATTCTTCTCCAGCAGCAGCGCGCAGATCCCGGCGAGCTGTGGTGCCGCCGCCGACGTGCCGCTGAACACCGCCCATCCGTCGTCCGGCGCGGTGCCGTCACCGGCCCCCTCGTCGGGCGTCGCCTGCTCGCGGTCGATCGCCGAGCCGGGCGGCACCGGCAACTCGATATAATTGGCAATCGGCAGCATACCGACCAGCCCGCTGAAGTCAGGCACGGCGCGTCCGGGATAGATCTTGCTCTGGAACGCGCTCGCATAGTCGGATGCCTGCATGGCGCCGGCTCCGTCGACGAACACGCCGCCGGCCGAGATCACGTTCGGCATCATGCCGGGAAACGAGAAGTGGCCGTTGCCGGCCGAGAACACCACGATGATGCCGCGCGCGATCGCGGCCTGGATCTCGGCCTCCAGCGCCGCCATGTTGTTCGGCAGCTCGCTCATCTGGGTGCCGTCGGGATTGCGCAGATCAAAACCCATGCTGAGCGAGATCACTTGCGGATCGTGCAGCAGCGCCTGCTGGAATCCTTCCAGCATGGAGGCGCCGCCGTTCGGATCGCCGTCATTGTCGACCTTGATGCCGATGAAGGTGATGCCCGGCGCGACCGCGAGCAAATTGGCGGACTCGCCGGTGCCGTGACCATTGCCATCGGTGGCGTCGTTAGAGGCATGCGGCGCCAGATCGACCGAGGTGGTGTAGCCTCGGCTGACGAAATAGGGATGGCTGTGCATGAAGCCGGTATCCACCATGGCGACGCGAACGCCCTTTCCGGTGGTGCCGGCCTTGTGGACCTTGTCGACGTTCAACAGCCCGGTGACGCCGTCGGGTATCGAGAGATGAAAATAATTCAGCTCCGGCGGCTTCAGCGACGGCAGCCGTGACGCTGCGGCACCGGCCATCGTGGCGGTACGCCGCGCGGTGCTGCGCGGTGTCGCGGCCATTTTCGCGGAGCGCGCGCCGCGGGGCTTGGCCTTGTGGCCCATATAGATATGCGGCCATTGGATATAGGCGTCGTCGATCAGGCGGCCGAGCTCCGGAGGCATCGACCATGGTGCGCCCTCGGCGGGAAAATACAGCGAGGGGAATGCGTAATCCACGGTCGGGTCGAGCCGTACCGCCGACAATTGCGTGCTGAAGGTCTGCTCGAACAGCGCACGGTTGCAGCGCATCGACGCGGTGTAATTGCCGCGCCTTGTCAGGCGGAAGCCGAGGCGGCCGAGATGATACAGCGCCTCGTCGACGGCAATCGGATCGGGCTTGAATTCACCGACGGTCGATAACGACAGCGGCGGCGCGAATTTGGTCGGCCCGTCATGTCCGCCGGGACGCCTGAACGTCACGGCGAGCCGCAGTTCGTCGGAGGGAGGTACGGATTGATCGCCGCGCGGCGAAGCCGGGGCACGCTTGTAGGCATACATGGCTCAAATCCTTTTCGACAGCGAACAAAAAACTCTCAAAAAGCGATGCGTGACGGCGAAAGCGAAATGTACTTTCAGTAGTAGGAATGCGGCGGCGCGGCCGAGATGCTCTCGACGCATGCATCGAGCGGCTCCGGGACTTGCAGCGCAGGCGATTCATATCCACCGGCGCGGCCGAAGTCGGTCTGACCCGATGGCTGCGGCGCGACCGGCGTCGCCTTCACCCCGAACATCGGCTCGAACCTGTCGGCTGCGATCGTGGCCGAGATCGTCGCCGTGCCCGAAGCGGTCGGTGTCATCCCGTTGGCGCGCAACAGCTCCATCGCCTTGGCGACGCCGTCCGGCGTCCGCCAGTCGCGGCGAAGCAGGATCTGCAAGATGATCGGGCTGTCGGGCGTTGCAACCTCCTCGAAGCGGAATTCATTGCAGCCGCGGAACAGTCTCATGATAATGATGCGGCAACCTAAACGCGAATCACGAATTGTTTGCGCTGCTGCGGCAATCCGCCGTCGCCGAATGTGAAGCAGCTCATACCGACTGGCCGGCCTTGAGCAGCGAGCAGCCGGTGATCTTCAGGCTGCCGTCGGCCTGACGCTCCAGCGTGTAGAGCGCCTCCCATGCCTCGCCATTGGCATCGATGATGTGAACGCGCTGTGCGATCCAGCCGCCGTCGCTGCGCGTCTCGCCGAATTCGAAGCTCTTGTGGCGATAGACCGGTGCGTAGGCCTTCTCAACCATCTCCATGAAGATGTCGGCCTGCGGAAAGATCTGCCGGATCGCGGGCGCGGCATAGGAATAGGCGGCCGCGGCATCGTCGCGCCCGAACGCCTGCTCCTGCGCGCGGATAACCTCCTGCGCGGCGGCGCTGACGTCGTCGGCAACAGTGGGCGAGGCGAGGGCAAACAGGACAGCGGCAATGAGGATGATCGTGCGCATGCGGGGCTCCACGTCGGACAACCTGCCGTTACAATACGGATGACACCTTCATCTGGTTTCCGGCGCAAGCCGCGGCGTCATCGCGCGCGTCAATGCGGAACGCCGCGCGGCGCGGCGGGTGACGTCACCACGTCGCGCGCAGGTTCCGCCTGCACGGCCGGAGCGCCCTGGCCGGCAAAGTAGAACCGGGTCGCCATCGGCGAGGAGGCGAGCCACGGCAATTGTCGGCCATGCGTCTCCTTCTCGACCGCGAGCCCGACCTCGTTGAAAGTCCGGAACAGGCCATAACCCTGGTGCCGGATGATGGCCGCAAGCGCGCGGGTGTAGGGGCTGTGACCGTGGTGGCCATCGAGCGCGACGCTGCGCGGCTGGGTCGCGAACGAGATCAGCGTGCCGGGCGGCGCCTGCATCTGGGCCAGTCCGCCGGTCGTCGAGCGGACGCCGCGGCCGCGAAACGGATTGTTGCGGCAGGCATCGAGCAGCACCAGATTGACCTTGGCGCCGGACTGCTCCATCTGCGCGAGCACGCTGGCCAGGCCGACCATCTGCATCAGGACGTCGCCCTCATCGGCGGGGTGCGCGTCGACCGGCACCAGATAGTTCAGGCCGTGGGTCTCGACCCCGTGGCCGGCATAGTACAACAGCGCGACGTCGGCGCCGGCCAGCTCGTGGCCGAATGCCCGCACCGCCTCGTCGAAACCGTTCTTGGTGAGATCGACCAGCGCGCCGCCGCCGACCACGAAGAAGCCGAGCGACACCAGCGTGTCGGACATCAGCCTGGCGTCGCCCGCAGGATTCGGCAGGTTCGGGGCACCCTGATAAGCGGAATTGCCGATCACCAGCGCGACGCGCTTCTCGGCATGCGCCGACGTGCCGAGGCACATCGCAAGCGCCGCGACGATGAGGCGCGACAGGATGCTGTTTCGGCCGGGCATGAAATTACGCTCCGCGAGGCGGGGGGACGTCGGGCAGTCTCAGATATGTCTACGGGAATGACGTCGGGTTCGATCGCGCCTGCTACCTGATCGAGACCCTGACGATGTCGACATCGGGCGAGGAGCGGACCGGAAACAGCCGCGCGGCGGAGGAGATGTCCAGTCGCCGCTTGCATTTGGCCTCGTCGGCCGCCTCGTTCTCGCTGCCGTCCTTGTTGCTGTAGCGCTTGGTTGCGAAGACGTCGTCGAGCCGGTTGACGATCAGCATCGCATGGTCGCGTTCGAGCGTGTCCGGGTTCTTGCGTTGCTCGTCGGAGCGGAACGTCCCGTTCGCGATCTTGCCGGTCATGTCGTAGTCGCAGCCGGCCTTCCAATCGCCCTGGTCCCACTTCCATCCCTTGGCCGTCACGGTGCCGTTGCCGTCGACGGTGGTCCTGATAGCGGCGTTGTAGGCGAGCCAGTCGCCGGCCATCCCGCTGCGCTTGTCGTCAAAACCCTCGAGCAGCGCGATGCGCTCGCGTTGCAGGCTGTCGACGTGATCGCGGGCGTTGGCGGTGGCGTGGACGTCCGAGCTCATCTTCTCCCAGGCCGGGTGCAGGAATTCCGGAAACTGCCTGGCCTGGCTCTTCACCCAGTTGCGCTGGTCGTCAATCAGCGCGCGCCGCGTCGCCTCGTCGAGCCGTGGCTGCAAGGCCGTCCAGGCGCGATTGAGCCGGCGGTCATTGCCTGCGAGATCCGGATCGGCGCAGATTTCCTCATCGGTCGCCGTCTCCGGGTGCGTGCAGTCGAAGGTCGGGGTGACGAAAGCCGTGTCGGCGTGGTCCGACGTCGTGTCGCCGCCGGTGGCGAAATAGCTGCCGGTGATCTGCCACATCGAATCGCAGTCGCTCAGGCCGTCCCATTCTTCGCTGCCTTCGATGCCGACGATGCGCAGGCTGTCGCCCTGGCGGCGGATCTTGAGCGACGGCGGCTTCTTCGCCGCCGCGTCAGTTGATTTGTCGGGATCGGCGAGCACGGGACCGGCCATCCAGTTCGCCGTGCCCGGCTTGAGCTCCGCCGTGAACTTGCAGCTCCGGTGCAGGTCGCTGCCGTAATCGGAATGCAGGTCGGCCGCGACGCGATAGAAACCGCCGCCGGCCGGCGTGACGGCAATGCGGCCGAACGCATTGGTCCATTGACCGGTCAATCCGGAACGGCCGAAATCGTCGGCGATCTCGCGCAGCACAACGGCGCGCATCTGCAGCGTCTCGGCAAAATTCTGCCGCGCGTCGTCATCGCCGCCCTCCGACAGCGCGCCGGCCGCCTGAAGGATCATCTCGTTGAACCAGGCCTGATCGCGCTTCAACAGCGGCTTGATGTTGGCCGGGGTCCCGGCGAGCGCCGTGCCAAACGCCTTGTCGATCTGCGCCACCATCTTGTCGTAGCCGGCCTTCCTGCAATCGGCGGTCTTGATCTCGTCGTCGTGATCGCCACACAGCCTGATCGCGGTCGGCGCGCTGCTGAAGGCGAGCAGATCATTGTCCATCGCGAGCGAGGGCGCCGGCGCGAGGACGGACAGGATTGCGGCGCAGGCCGCAAGACGGAGCAAAGCAGGCATGGGGTCGAACTTGGGCCTGAACCATCGGGCCGCGACATGCAGCCCCTCGCGGCTTAAGTCGCAAGCCGCGCGCCCCGGGTTCAATTGGGCAGGCATGGCGCGCGACGGCATTTGATCCAGCGCAAGGCAGAAGCGCGGAGGCGGACTAGGTTTGCTCCATAAGATGAAGGAGACGACAGATGCCCCTCGACACCATCCTCGTAACCATCGCCGTCGTGGCGATGTTTGCCACCGTTGCCTTTGTCATCGCGTGGGGCGACAAGCAGACCCGCAACCTGTGACGCGGCATCCGGCTCGCTGGGCCTGAGCCCGCACGCTTTCGGTTCAAAACGTCGGCGGCGTGCAGGCGGAGATCACCTCGCAGGGCTTGGCGCCGATGCAGCGGAAGCGGTGCGGGCGGCGGCTTTCGAAATAATAGGCATCGCCGGCGTTGAGCACGCGCCGCTCGTCGTCGACCGTGACCTCGAGCCGGCCGCTCACCACGATGCCGCCTTCCTCGCCGTCATGCACCAGCGGCACCCGGCCGGTGTCGCTGCCGGGCTCGTAGCGCTCCTTCAGGATCTGCAAGGCGCGACCGAACAGGCTGTCGCCGACCTGGCGGTAGGAGATCGGCTTCTTGCCGATCTCGGTCAGCTCCTCGGCGCGGTAGAACGCCTTGCGCGGCCGCTCCGGCTCGATCGCGAAGAATTCCGCAAGCCCCATCGGGATGCCGTCGAGGATGCGCTTGAGCGCCCCGACCGACGGGTTCATCTGGTTGGATTCGATCAGCGAGATCGTCGAATTGGTCACGCCGGACCGCTTGGCGAGTTCGCGCTGCGACAGCTTGTGCCGCGCGCGGATGAAACGCAGCCGACCACCGATGTCGACGCTCATGGTCAAATCCCTGTTGCAGGTGTTGCGGATCGAACAAATCATGCCAGACCGCCCCAATGAGATCAATGGCTTGCGCTGCGACAGAAAAGGACTTGTTGAGTGACGGGAAGCGTGGCCGACTGGCGAAATCAGCAATGGAGCGCCGCCGTGACCGTTCATCAGATTCCGAACACCATCAAGACCGACTCGTTCTGGATGCCTTTCACGGCCAACCGGCAGTTCAAGAAGACGCCGCGGCTGTTCTCCTCCGCCAAGGGCATGTACTACACCTCCGTCGACGGCCGTCAGGTGATCGACGGCTCCGCCGGCCTCTGGTGCGTCAATGCCGGCCATGGCCGTCCGCAGATCGCCGCTGCGGTCGAGCGTCAGCTCTCGACGCTGGATTTCGCGCCCTCCTTCAACATGGGCCATCCGCTGGCATTCGACTTCGCCGAGCGGCTCGCCGAGATCGCGCCCAAGGGCCTCGATCGCATCTTCTTCACCAATTCGGGCTCTGAATCGGTCGACACCGCGCTGAAGATCGCGCTGGCCTATCACCGTGCCAACGGCCAGGCGAGCCGCACCCGGCTGATCGGCCGCGAGCGCGGCTATCACGGCGTCGGCTTCGGCGGCATGTCGGTCGGCGGCATGGTCGCCAACCGTCGCCAGTTCGCGACCCACCTGCCGGGCGTCGATCACATCCGCCACACCCATGACATGGCGCGCAACGCTTTCGCCAAGGACCAGCCTGACCACGGCGTCGAACTCGCCGACGATGTCGAGCGGATGGTGGCGCTGCACGGCGCCGACACCATCGCCGCCGTGATCGTCGAGCCGGTGCCGGGCTCGACCGCGGTGTTGCCGCCGCCGAAGGGCTATCTGCAGCGGCTGCGCGAACTCTGCACCAAGCACGGCATCCTCCTGATCTTCGACGAGGTCATCACCGGCTTCGGCCGTCTCGGCACGCCGTTCGCCGCCAATTTCTTCGGCGTCACCCCCGACATGATGACGACCGCGAAGGGCATCACCAACGGCACGGTGCCGTGCGGCGCGGTGTTCGCCAGCCGCCAGGTCCATGACGGCCTGATGGTCGGCCCGGACAACGCGATGGAGCTGTTCCACGGCTACACCTATTCGGCGCATCCGGTGGCCTGCGCCGCCGGCATTGCCACGCTCGACATCTACAAGGACGAGGGCCTGCTGACCCGCGGTGCTTCGCTGGCCGAATACTGGCGCGACGCCCTGCATTCGCTGAAGGGCCTGCCCAACGTCGTCGACATCCGCAATGTCGGCCTGATGGGCGCGGTCGAACTCTCACCGCGCAAGGAAGGCGTCGGCGCGCGCGGCTACGACGTCATGGTCGATTGCTTCAACAACGGGCTTTACTTCCGGATGAGCGGCGACTCGCTGGCGCTGTCGCCGCCTTTGATCGTCGAGAAGAAGCACATCGACGATACCGTCTCGATCCTGGGCGACGCCATCAAGCGCGTGGCCTGATATTTGCTAGCTTGATATTCGCTAGCCCTACAAATTGCTGTCGCCGTTGCGAAGCAGAGTGGTTTCGCAGCGGCGAAAAATTTTTCTGCTGCAGGATGTGAGGAAGCGTGAAAGTCCTTGTTCTCGGCAGTGGCGTGATCGGCGTCACGTCAGCCTATTACCTCGCGCGCGCCGGCCACGAGGTGACGGTGATCGACCGCCAGCCGAAGCCCGCGCTCGAAACCTCCTTTGCCAATGCCGGTGAGGTGTCGCCCGGCTACTCCTCGCCCTGGGCCGGCCCGGGTGTGCCGGTCAAGGCGGTGAAGTGGCTGTTGATGAAGCACGGCCCGCTGGTGATCCGCCCGAAGGTCGATCCGGTGATGTGGCTGTGGCTTACCAAGATGCTGCGCAACTGCACCTCGGCGCGCTACGCGGTCAACAAGAGCCGGATGATCCCGATCGCGGAATATAGCCGCGACTGCCTGCGCCAGCTGCGCGCCGAGATCGGCATCAAGTATGACGAACGCGAGCGCGGCACCTTGCAGCTGTTCCGTTACCAGGCTCAGCTTGACGGCACCGGTGAGGACATCGCCGTGCTGAAGCAATATGGCGTGCCATTCGAGGTGCTCGACCGCGATGGCTGCATTGCCGCCGAGCCCGCGCTGGCGCAGGTCAAGGAGAAGTTCGCCGGCGGCCTTCGATTGCCGCAGGACGAGACCGGCGATTGCCACATGTTTACCCGGGCCTTGGCGCTGCAAGCCGAGAAGATCGGCGTGCGCTTCCTCTTCAACACTGGCATCGACGGACTGAACGCGGATGCGACACGGATCACCGGCGTCGCCACCAGCGCGGGCGTCATGCAGGCCGATGCTTACGTGGTGGCGCTCGGCAGCTATTCGCCGCATCTGGTGCGGCCGCTCGGCATTTCGTTGCCGGTGTATCCGGTGAAGGGCTATTCGATCACGGTGCCGATCAAGGATGCTGCCGGCGCTCCGGAATCCACCGTGATGGACGAGAGCTACAAGGTCGCGATCACGCGGCTCGGCGATCGTATCCGCGTCGGCGGCACGGCCGAGATCTCCGGCTATTCGACAAAGCTCTACGATGCACGGCGTGCGACACTGGACCATTCGCTGACCGACCTGTTTCCGCGCGGTGGCGATCTCTCCCGGGCCACCTTCTGGTGCGGCCTGCGCCCGATGACACCCGACGGTCCCCCTGTGATCGGCGCGACGCGCTATGCGAACCTGCATCTCAACACCGGCCACGGCACGCTCGGTTGGACCATGTCCTGCGGTTCGGGCCGGGTATTGGCGGACCTGATCTCGGGGAAGAAGCCTGAGGTCGATACCAAGGAGCTGTCGATCGACCGCTACGATCATCGCTTCGGGTGAGGGTGCGTTCCGATGCAGATGGAGCCGATTGCCGGATACGAGATTTCAAATGACGCCCGCCGTCTGGACGTGGATGTCATTCACGGCTTCCTGGCGGAGCAGAGCTATTGGTCGCGCGGCATCCCGCGATCGACCGTGGAGCGGGCGATCGAAAATTCGCTCTGCTTTGGTGTGTATTGTGGCACGACGCAGGTCGGCTTTGTGCGCATCGTCACCGACAGGGCGACATTCGCACTGCTGGCCGACGTGTTCGTCCTCGAGGCGCATCGCGGCAAGGACCTGTCGAAGTGGCTGATGCGCTGCGTCGTCGCGCATGAAGACTTGCAGGGGTTGCGGCGCTTCCTGCTGCTGACGTCGGATGCCCATGGCCTGTATAGCCAGTTCGGGTTCGAGCCGATCGGAAGCCCGGCGCGGTTCATGGAGATCCTCCGGCCGGATATCTATCGGTCCGCCTGACGGAGGCGTCTCTATTCGGCGGCGTTCCTGACGTCCGGAGGCTGCTCGGACTGATCGTCATCGTCGCGTCTCGCCGTCCAGGCCGACAGCGCGTTCGAGAGCCGATCGAGATAGAGATACACCACCGGCGTCGTGAACAGCGTCAGCGCCTGGCTCACGATCAGGCCGCCGACCATCGAATAGCCGAGCGGCTGGCGGATCTCCGATCCGGTGCCGGTGCCCAGCATCAGCGGCACCCCGCCGAGCAGCGCAGCCATCGTCGTCATCATGATCGGGCGGAAGCGCAGCAGGGCGGCCTTCCGGATCGATTCGCGCGGCGACAAATGCTCCTCGCGTTCGGCCGCGATCGCGAAATCGACCATCATGATGCCGTTCTTCTTCACGATGCCGATCAACAGGATGATGCCGATCAGAGCGATCAGGCTGAAATCGAATCCGAACGCCATCAGGATCGCCAGCGCGCCGACGCCGGCCGATGGCAGCGTGGAGAGGATGGTCAGCGGGTGGATGTAGCTTTCATAGAGCACGCCGAGGATCAGGTAGACCACCACCAGTGCGGCAAGGATCAAGAGCGGCACGGTGCCCAGCGATTGCTGGAATGCCTGCGCGGTGCCCTGGAAGCTCGAACTGAGGGTGGGCGGCGCGCCGAGGTTGTAAACCGCATCCTGGATGGCGTCGGTGGCCTGGCCGAGCGCGGTGCCCTCGGCGAGGTTGAAGCTGATCGTGGTCGCGGGAAACTGCCCCTGGTGCGCTATCGAGAGCGGGCGCACCGGGACCGTCGTCCATTTGCTGAACACCGACAGCGGGACCTCGTCGCCGGTCGTCGGCGACTTGATGTAGAGCTTATTGAGCGTGTCGAGATCACCCTGCAACTCCGGCAGGACCTCCAGGATCACGTGATAGCTGTTGAGCTGGGTGAAGTACTGGGTCACCTGGCGCTGGCCGAACGCGTCATACAGCGTATCGTCGATCAGTTGCGGCTGGATGCCGTAGCGCGAGGCGGTGTCGCGATCGATGGTCAAGTTCAGCGTCGTTCCCTCGGTCTGCTGGTCGGTGGCGACGTCGCGCAATTGCGGCAGGGTCCGCATCCTGGCGAGAATCTTCGGCGCCCATTCGTTCAGCTCGTCGAGGTTGGCGTCCTGCAACGTGTATTCGAACTGCGTCCTTGTGGCGCGGCCGCCCAGCCGCACGTCCTGGGAGGCCTGCATATAAAGGCGCGCGCCCTGGACCCGCTCGAGCTTCGGCCGCAGCCGCGCGATGATCTGCTGCGCATCCGCATCGCGCTCCTCGCGCGGCTTCAGCGTGATGTACATGCGGCCGGAGTTCAGCGCGGTACCGCCGCCGCCGATGAACATCGCGATGCTGTCGACGGCGGGGTCGGCCTGGACGATCCGGCTGAGCTCTTCCTGATGCCGCTTCATATCGGCGAACGAGATGTCCTGGGCCGCCTCCGACACGGCTGTCAGAAAGCCGTTGTCCTGTTGCGGGAAGAAGCCCTTGGGGATGATCACGAACAGATAGACCGACAGCGCCACCGTCGCAAAGAAGATGCACAGCGTGGTCAGACTCCAGCGCAGCGCCAGATCGAGGCCGCGCTCGTAACCGTGCAACATCCGGTCGAACGCCCGCTCGCTCCATTGGTAGAGGCGGCCGTGCCTGGCCTCGCCATGCGCGCGCAGGAAGCGCGATGCCATCATCGGCGTCAGCGACAGCGACACCACCAGCGAGACGAAGATCGCCATGGCGAGGGTGACTGCGAATTCGCGGAACAGTCGTCCGATGACGCCGCCCATCAGCAGCAGCGGAATCAGCACCGCGACCAGCGAGATACTGATCGAGACGATCGTGAACCCGATCTCGCCGGCACCCTTGAAGGCCGCGGCGAGCGGCCGCTCGCCCTGCTCGACATATCGCGTGATGTTCTCCAGCATGACGATGGCGTCGTCGACCACGAAGCCGACCGCGATCGTCAGCGCCATCAGGGACAGGTTGTCGAGCGTGTAGCCGAGCACCCACATCAGCGCGCAGGCGCCGAGCAACGCCAGCGGCACGGTGACGGCGGGAATCACCGTCGCCCAGAAGCTGCGCAGGAATATGAAGATCACCATCACGACCAGAAAGATGGTGATCAGGAGCGTGATCTGGACGTCCTCGACGGCAGCGCGGATGGTTAGGGTCCGGTCGCTGATGGTCTTGATCTTGATAGCCGGCGGAATCGCGGCGATCAATCTGGGAAGTTGCGCCTTGATCCGGTCGACGGTCCCGATGACATTCGCGCCCGGCTGCTTGAAGATGACGAGGAACACGCCGCGTTTGCCGTCGGCCCAGGCGGCCTGCTTCATGTCCTCCGGCCCGGCGACGGCCCGGCCGATGTCGCGGATCCGCAACGGACCGCCGTTGCGGTAGGCAATGATGACGTCGTTCCATTTCTCTGCATCGAGCAGCTGATCGTTGGCGTAGATCGTGTAGGCGCGCTTGTCGCCGTCGATGCTGCCCTTCGGACTGTCGGTCGTCGTGATCGCGATCGCGTTGCGGACGTCTTCCAGCGACAGTCCCTTGGCCACCAGCTTGGCGGGGTCGATCTGCACGCGAATGGCAGGCTTCTGCTGGCCGCCGATGAACACCTGGGCGACGCCGGAGATCTGGCTGATCTGCTGCCCGAGCTGTGCGTCGACCGCATCGCTGACGCTGATCAGCGGAACGGTGTCCGAGGTCGCCGACAGCAGCATGATCGGCGAGTCCGCCGGATTGACCTTGCGATAGGTCGGTGGCGTCGGCAGGTTTTTCGGCAACTGGCCGCCGGCGGCATTGATCGCGCCCTGGATGTCATTGGCCGCGCCGTCGATGTTGCGGTTCAGCTCGAACTGGATGGTGACCGCGGTCGAGCCGAGCGAGCTCGTCGAGGTCATTTGAGCGATGCCGGGGATCTGCGCGAGCTGGCGTTCCAGCGGCTGCGCGACCGAGGATGCCATGGTCTCCGGGCTGGCACCGGGCAAGCTTGCCGAGACCTGAATGGTCGGAAAGTCGACTTGCGGCAGCGGTGCAACCGGCAACAGCGGATACGCGACCAGCCCGACGAACAGGATGCCGGCCATCAATAGCGATGTTCCGATCGGGTAGCGGATAAACGGAGATGAGATGCTCTCGTTCATTTCTGAGATCCAAATGAACGGCAGGTGCATCTTTTCCCGGGTATCGGGAGTCGTACTCGAAAGCTCGAGCGCGAACGCGCGTTTTCCTCGCCATGACCAGTTGGTGGATCGCGGAGTTGGCCTTCGCGTCTACCTGTTTTTTGGCAGGATACTCACTCCTGGAGACATTGCGCGAATGGAAACGCCGCAAGCCGCATTCGACCTTCGTTCTATCGAGGCGCACTTCACGCTTGCACCGCAACACGGGTCACGGCACGCTTGCCTGGATCCTGGCATAAAGGATGGCCGCGGTCCGACCTGCTGTCCGGAAAAAAGTCAGAGATTGGCGCCATTGCTACCAAAGAATAGTCGATCACTCGCTACGATCATCGCTTCGGGGTGGCATCAGGGCGCTCGCTTGATCCGGCGGGGCCCTCGAAAGGGTGGAGCGCAGGATGAGAATTGCTGTTCTGTTCGGCGGCCGGTCTGCTGAGCACGATGTCTCCAGGGCATCCGCGGCGAACGTGGTTCGTTCGCTCGACCGGTCCCGGCATGAGATTACGGCCATCGGCATCACCCGGGATGGAAGCTGGATTCTCGCCGACACTGGCGACGGCACGGCTCCCGCGTTGACCATTCCCGAGAACGGGGAACAGGTCGCCCTGCTGCCCGGCGGGCAAGGCCGCGCAGTCGTGCTCGAGCGTAATACGGGCAGGGTGCGGGAGCTCGCGGCGTTCGATGTCGTGTTTCCGGTCCTGCACGGCCCCAATGGCGAGGACGGAACGGTTCAAGGCGCGCTTGAGCTGTCCGATGTGGCCTATGTCGGTTCCGGCGTGATGGGATCGGCGGTGGCGATGGACAAGGACGTTGCCAAACGCCTGATGCGTGATGCCGGCTTGCCGATCGTGCCCTATGTTGCGATGTCGGCCTCGTCTCCGATCACCTATCAGGATGCGGTCGGCGCGATTGGCGCGGCGGACCTTTTCGTCAAGCCAGCCAACCTCGGCTCATCGGTCGGCGTATCCAGGGCGCGAACCGCCGAGGCGTTTCAGGCCGGCTGCGAGCTCGCTTTGCGCTTTGACAACAAGATCTTGATCGAGCGCAGCGTCTCGCCGGTGCGCGAGATCGAGTGCTCCGTGCTGGAGGATGCGCATGGCAAGGTGAGCGCATCCGGGCTCGGAGAGATCGTCCCGGCGGGCCGCCACGGATTCTACTCCTACGACGCCAAATACCTCGACGCGAGCGGTGCCGCGCTCCATGTTCCGGCCGATGTACCGCCGCCTCTCGCCGACCGCATCAGGGCGCTTGCGATCACGACGTTTCAGACGCTGGGGTGCGAGGGGCTGGCGCGCGTCGACTTCTTCGTCAGCGGCGAGGACGTGTTCGTCAATGAGGTGAATACCATTCCGGGCTTCACCAATATCAGCATGTATCCGAAGCTGTGGGAGGCGAGCGGGCTGTCTCAGGGCGAGTTGATGGACGTCCTGATCGGCCACGCCGTGGCCCGCTGCCAGCGCTCGCGGAGTTTCGCGTATCAACGATAGGCTCAAGAGAGTGTCGTCCTTCCCGGGAAAGCGGCGCGTTCCCGGGAACGCGGTGCTGCGGAACCCGTTGCTCATGTTTGAGCCAGGAAAGGACGTCTCATGAATAAGCTGGCAACGATCGGAATGGTGGCGGCCATGGCAGTGTCCGCCTCGCCGGCGTTTGCGCAGGGCGGCCGCGCAACCGTTGGTACGGGCAGCGCAGGCGCGGGGGCGGGAACAGGCGCAAGCAACGGCGGCACGACCGGCATGCGAACGGGGGGAATAACCCATCCGCCCGGCAGCACCATCAAGGGCAATTTGACTTACCGCAGTTCAGCCGCGACGGCTGATTTTGCGACGAGCCCAAACAACAATCCCTCGATGGGGAGTGGATCCGGGACATCGAACCTTCCGGGGAACAACAGCACGCTGTCGACGAATCCGCATTGATCGGCAGCATCAGGTGATCGGAAACGCCCGCGGTGAGCGGGGCGTTCCCGGCTGCGCCGCGGGTGGCGCGCGCAACTATTTTCTGAACACCTGCTTTGACCCGGCGTCGAACCGGGCGACCGGCCGGTCCAATTGCCAGAGCTCCACGTCGTGGCCGTCGATCAGACGGCCGGCGGACGTGATGGCTGTGTCATCGTCAACGCAATCCATGTTGACCACACCAATGGGGCGGCTGTGCTGCCCTACGATATAGGCACGATAGGCGGTCATCCTGGTCTCCTGGTCTTCAGCGCTGCGGCAAGACCGCGGCTGGTGCGCAAGATGATCCGGGACCCGTGTGAATTCGAGGGGGAGTGCCTGACGCTTTTGTAAGAGCGGAATAAGTGTCGCACTTACTTCGATCGTGTCGTGGTCTTCTTCCGGACCGGCTTCCGCTGCGCCGCCGACATCTCGGTGGGAGGTTGCACCCTCAACCCATCCACGAACACGTCCAGCAGCCGCAGCGCGGTCGCCTGCCAGCCGGGCTGGTCGTGCATGTAGCACATGCCGATCAATGCGCGCAGCACGTCCTCGGCGCTGATGTCGCCGCGGATCGCGCCGGCTGCGACCGCGCGCTTCAGCAGGGCGCCGATCGCCTTGGTCAGGCGGTCGAACGAATAGGCGTGCAATTCGCTCGAGCCGGTCGCGGCCAGCGCGAGCGCGGCCACCATGCCCTTCTTGGTCGCGACGAACTCGACATTGGCGCGCATCCAGCGCCGCAGCGCCTCGACCGGGCAGGGCGCAGTCTGAAGTTGCTCGGCGAGATCGCCGAGTTGTTCGACCTCGCGGCGGTAGACCGCCTCATACAGCGCTTCGCGGGTTGGGAAATGCCGATAGAGCGTGCCGATGCCGACGCCGGCATGCCGTGCCACCGCTTCCAGGCTCGCATCGCTGCCGCCGGCCGAGAACACGGCCTTCGCCGCCTCCAGCACGCGCTCGCGGTTGCGCACCGCGTCGGCGCGCGGCCTGCGGACAATTTCTGTTGATGGACTGGCCATGGCTTTTTCTTTTCACCCTCCCTTGTAACCGGAGGATGCCTCCGTATATGGCGACCAGCATCCGGCCTGACAAGGCGCGCCGATCGTGGATCGGCGGCCACGGGAGCGCGTTGCCTCGATTCCACCGACCATACACGGATCGGAGCCCTGCATGAATCACTCCATTAGCCTGACCATCAACGGTGTGCCGCGGGAGGTCGCGCTCGACGACCCCCGCGTCACCCTGCTCGACCTGCTGCGCGAGCGGCTCGACCTCACCGGAACCAAGAAGGGATGCGACCGTGGCCAGTGCGGTGCCTGCACCATCCTGGTCGACGGCCGCAGGATCAATTCCTGCCTCGCGCTCGCCGTCAGCCATGACGGATGTGAGATCACCACCATCGAGGGCGTCGCGCATGGCGAGCAACTGCATCCGGTGCAGGCCGCCTTCATCGCGCATGACGGCTTCCAGTGCGGCTTCTGCACGCCGGGCCAGATCATGAGCACCATCGGCCTGATCCAGGAAGGGCAGGCCGGCGACGATCCGGAGCGCGTGCGCGAATGCATGAGCGGCAATCTCTGCCGCTGCGGCGCCTATGCCGGGATCACCGAGGCCGTGCTCGAGGCGCAGGCCAATATGACGGCTACAAAGCAGAGGCGCTCCGCATGATGAACTTCGATTATGTCAGGCCCGCCAATGTCGCGGACGCAGTCGCGGCGGCGAGTGAAAAGGGCGCGGCCTATCTCGCCTCGGGCACCAATCTGCTCGAGCTGATGAAGGGCGGCGTCAGCCGGCCGAGCCGGCTGGTCGACGTCACGCGGCTGCCCGGGCTCGACCGCATCGAACGTCTCGACGACGGGTCTTTGCGGATCGGCGCGCTGGTGCGCAATGCCGATCTCGCGCATGACGCCGAATTCGCGCGCAGCTATCCTGTTGTCGCCGAGGCGCTGCTGTCGGGCGCCTCCGCGCAGCTGCGCAATGCTGCGACCGTCGGCGGCAATCTGATGCAGCGGACGCGCTGCGCCTATTTCTATGACGCGGCCAGCGCCTGCAACAAGCGCTGGCCCGGTGCCGGCTGCGACGCGCTCAAGGGCGAGAACCGCCTGCACGCCGTGCTCGGCTGGAGCGAAGGCTGCATCGCGACCCATCCCTCCGATTTCTGCGTGCCGCTGGTCGCGCTCGATGCCGTGGTCGAGATCGAAGGTAAAGGGGGGCGGAGAGAATTGCCACTCGAGGCGCTGCACCGTCTGCCCGGCGAGACGCCGGACCGCGAGACTGCGCTGGAGCCGAGCGATCTGATCGTCGCGCTGCGCCTGCCGGCCGCGGCGCAAAGCTTCGCCGCGCATGGGCGTTACATCAAGGTGCGCGAACGCACGTCCTACGCCTTCGCCGTGGTCTCGGCCGCAGCTCACCTGCGCATCGAGAATGGCAATATCCGCGAAGCGCGGCTTGCGCTCGGCGGCGTCGCGGCCAAGCCGTGGCGGGCGCGTGCGGCCGAACAGCTGCTCGCGGGCACTACACCCGACGTGGTCCAATATCGCGAGGCGGCGCGCGCCGCGCTCGCGGATGCAAAACCGTCCGGCGACAACGCCTTCAAGATCGAGCTGGCACAGCGCATCGTCGTGCGCGCGCTCACGCTCGCCACAGCCGGCACGCCGGCGCGCACTCCCGCGCTGCCGGGCTCTCCCTTCTCCTCCGTTGCAGGAGCGTGACGCATGACGCCAGAGATCAATCCGACCCGCGACCCCGCCCATCTCAGGCATGGCTCGAGCATCGGCCAGCCGCTGACCCGCACCGACGGCGTTCTCAAGGTGACCGGCAAGGCGCGCTATGCCGCCGACAACCATCCGCCCGGCATGCTCTACGCCGTGATCGCGACCAGCTGCATCGCACGCGGCCGCGTCAAATCACTCGATGTTGCCGCGGCCAGGCGCCATCCCGGCGTGGTCGACGTGATGACGCCGGCGCACAAGCCGCCGCTTGCGGAAGATCCTGATGCCAAGGGCAATCCGTTCGCCTTCCGCATGGAGCTGTTGCAGAGCGACGAGGTGCGCTACGCCAACCAGGCGATCGCGGTGGTGATCGCCGAGACGCTGGAAGCCGCGACCGAAGGCGCGGCGCTGCTGTCGCCGCGCTATCAGGTCGAGATCGCACGCGTCGGCCTCGACGCCGGCGAGCCTTACGCGCCGCCGGTGGTCGGGATCGGCAATCCGGCCGAAGTCGTGCACGGCGATATCGATGCCGGTTTCGCCGCGGCATCGAAGCAGATCGACGCGACCTATGAGACGCCGGCGCA
>Ga0153933_1000135_pt1 | contig 37966 bp, 37 predicted proteins | sample TSNJ017MetaG_FD_102275 | JGI IMG/M metagenome (GOLD analysis project Ga0153933, IMG submission 102275) | Attine ant fungus gardens microbial communities from New Jersey, USA - TSNJ017 MetaG | ecosystem: Host-associated > Fungi > Mycelium > Unclassified | place: USA: New Jersey, Wharton State...
CTCGTCGAGGTCACCTTCGGCGACGACCTGCCGCTGCTCAATGTCGATTCCAGACTGATCGAGGAAGCCTGCGGCCAGCTGCTGGAGAACGCCGCGAAATATTCCCCGTCCGGCTCGGCCATCGCAGTCCGGACCCGGCACGATCACGGGCGGGTCGTCATCTCGATCGTGGACCAGGGCGTCGGCATCACGCCTGACGATCAGCGCCATATCGGCCGCAAATCGTTCCGCAGCCAGCGCCACCAGGCCAGCATCCCGGGCTCCGGGCTCGGCTTCTGGATCGCCTCCACCTTCGTTAGGGCCCATAGCGGCACCATCGAGATCACGAGCCGCGGGCAGGGCCTCGGCACCAGCGCCTCGGTCCTGCTTCCCGCACTCCAAACTTCGGAACTGGCCGCACTTGATGATGAGTAAGCCGCGCAACCTCGTGCTCCTGATCGACGATGAACCGAAGATCCGGCGCTTCCTGCGCGCGGGCTTCGAGATTCACGGCTTCTCCGTCGTCGAGGCGGAGAATGCCGCCGAGGGGCTGAAGGTCGCGACCTTCAATTCGCCTGATCTCGTCATCCTCGACCTCAACCTGCCGGACCTGCACGGCAGCGAGGCGCTCGAGCGGCTTCGCTCGTGGTCCAACGTTCCGGTCATCGTGCTGTCGGTCGAAGCGAACGAGGACGAGAAGGTCCGCCTGCTGCAATCGGGCGCCGACGACTATGTGGTGAAGCCGTTCGGCATGGCCGAGCTCCTGGCCCGCAGCGACGCGGCCTTGCGCCGCTATTTCAAGAGCGCCACGGAGAATCCGGTGGTTGTGGTCGGGCCGCTCGCCGTCGACCTCGCCAGCCGCACCGTCTCGCTCAACAACACCAGGATCAAGCTGACGCGCAAGGAGTACCGCCTGCTCCACATCCTGGCGATGCATATCGGGCTGGTGGTGACGCACGATCAGCTGTTGAAGGACATCTGGACCGGCAACCAGCGCGACAACATCCAGTATCTGCGCATCCTGGTGCGCAAGCTGCGCCAGAAGATCGAGGCCGATCCCAATCAGCCGCGTCTGTTGATCACCGAGTCCGGGGTCGGCTACCGGCTCGAGAACCGCCTGGAGCCGAGCGTGGCCGATTGAGGCGGGCGCTGGATACCAATACAAAAATAATATATTTCCGGCGCGAAAGGCCCTACGGTGCCCACCAAAGGGGCACGCGGTGCAATTTCTGATACAGCCTTTTCATATCTTCGGTCTCGAAGGCCAGTACTGGATGCTGATCGTCGTGGTCCTTGTTGCCATCTCTCTGGGCTTTGCCTGGATGACACGGGACCGGGCCTGACCCCGCCTGGTCGCCGGCAGCGAAGTTCCTGCGCCGTCGCCCTGCCCATCCGGCCAGTTTCAGCCTGTTTCAGGAGATCCCAGATTGAGGAGAGCTGATAGGAGCTTTCCATGACCGACCCGACCACCCTCGCCTCACTCTCTTCCGCCCTCTCGGTGACCGCAGCCCGCGCCGCGCCTGCGGTCGTCTCGGTGCATTCGCATCGCCTGCGGGCCTCCGGCTTCGTCTGGAAGGCCGGCCTGATCGTCACCGCCGACGAGGCGCTGGCTGACGACGGCGAGATCGAGATTCAGCTCGCCGACGGCAGCCGCAAACAGGCGACCGTCGCCGGACGCGACCACACCACCGACATCGCCCTGCTGCGCTTTGACGGCAACATCCCACCGGTCGCGCTGACCAATGGGATTCCCGCGCTCGGATCGCTCGCGGTCGTGGTCGCCGCCGACCGCGGCGCGCCGAGCGCGCGGCTCGGCATGGTGTCGCTGTCCGGTGCGGCCTGGCGCAGCCTGCGCGGTGGCGAGATCGACGCGCGGATCGAGCTGGATGTCCGTCTCCGGCACAGCCAGCAGGGCGGGCTGGCGCTGAATGCCGCGGGCGAGGCGTTTGGCATGGCCGTGCTCGGGCCGCGTCGCGTCCTGACGATTCCAGCGGCCACCATCGCCCGCGTCGCCAGCCAGTTGGAGAGAAGCGGACGCATCGCGCGCGGCTATCTCGGCGTCGGCCTGCAGCCGATCCGGCTCGACGACGGCATCGGCGCGATGGTGATGAATGTCGACAAGGACGGGCCGGCCGCCGCCGCCGGCATGAGGCAGGGCGACGTGATCGTGGCCGTCAACGGCGGGAAACTGTCCGGCGTGCGGGCGCTGTCGCGGAGCCTCGGGCCGCAAAGCGTCGGCTCGGTGGTCGACGTCACGGTGCATCGCGGCGGCGAGCCGCTGCAATTCAAGGTGACGATCGGCGAAAGGCCGGAGACGTGAGCGACCAGACCACGCCCGACATCGCGATTGCGATTGAGATCGACGACCCCGTGCTCGCCGATCGGCTGGCGACGCTGCTCGGCAGTGTCGCCGGCCTGCGTCTTGCCGCGCCGGGTGAGCCGGCCGCGGTGGCCGTGGTCGCGCGCGATCACAACGCCGCGACCTCGGCCAACGATTTCGAACTGACGCCGCGCGAGCTCGACGTGCTGGCGTTGCTCGCCGAGGGCGCCTCCAACAAGATGATCGCCAAACGCCTCGGCATCTCCGTCCACACCGCAAAATTTCATGTCGGCTCCCTGCTCGACAAACTCGACGCCACCGGCCGCACCGATGCCGTGGCGCATGCGGCGCGGCGCGGCGTGATCAATTTGTGAGAGTGCGCGCGCACTGAGACGATGGCCGCGCTCTCGCCCCGGCGACGTTGGCCGGGATCGACGGACATTTGGCCTGAAACAGCGGATGTCGATCGTTGAGCCGATGCGCCGGGTTTTCTAGTCCTGACGCCACCAAACACAACATCAGAGAGATAACGGCGGAGCCTCGCGCGCCGCGGGCGCGACCTGCTGCCTTCATCAAACGACCCTGGAGCATCCAATGACTGACGAGAACAAACGGCCGTTTCTGACGCACGCCTCCGGCGCGCCGGTCACGGACAACATCAATATCCAGACCGCCGGGCCGCGCGGACCGGCGCTGTTGCAGGACGTCTGGCTGATCGAGAAGCTGGCCCATTTCGACCGCGAGGTGATCCCGGAGCGCCGCATGCACGCCAAGGGCTCCGGCGCCCACGCCACCTTCACGGTCACCCACGACATCACCCGCTACACCAAGGCCAGGATTTTCTCGGAGATCGGCAAGCAGACGCCGATGTTCGCGCGGTTCTCGACGGTCGCCGGCGAGCGCGGCGCGGCCGATGCCGAGCGCGACATCAGAGGCTTTGCGCTCAAATTCTACACCGAGGAAGGCAACTGGGACGTCGTCGGCAACAACACGCCGGTGTTCTTCTTTCGCGATCCCCTGCGCTTTCCCGATCTGAACCACGCCATCAAGCGCGACCCCTATACAGGGATGCGGAGCGCCGACAACAATTGGGATTTCTGGACGCTGCTGCCCGAGGCGCTGCACTAGGTCACCATCGTGATGAGCGAGCGTGGCATCCCCCGAAGCTACCGCCACATGCACGGCTTCGGCAGCCATACCTACAGCCTGCTCAACGCCAACAATGAGCGCGTCTGGGTGAAGGTCCACTTCCGCACCCAGCAAGGCATCCAGAACCTCACCGACGCGGAGGCCACCGCCCTGGTCGGCAAGGATCGCGAAAGCCACCAGCGCGATTTGTTCGGCAGCATCGAACGCGGTGCGTTTCCGCGCTGGACGCTGTTCATCCAGGTGATGACGGACGAGCAGGCGACCAGGTTTCAGTTCAATCCGTTCGATCTCACCAAGGTCTGGCCGAAGGCCGAGCATCCGCTGATCGAGGTCGGATATTACGAGCTGAATCGGAATCCGGAGAACGTCTTCGCCGAAGTCGAGCAGGCCGCGTTCTCGCCCGCCAACATCGTGCCCGGCATCGGCTATTCGCCGGACAAGATGCTGCAGGCGCGCCTGTTCTCCTATGGCGACGCACAGCGCTACCGGCTCGGCGTCAACCACCACCACATTCCCGTCAACGCGCCGAAATGCCCGTTCCACAGCTATCACCGCGACGGTGCCATGCGGACCGACGGCAATCTCGGCCGCACGCCGACCTACTGGCCGAACAGCCGCAACGAGTGGACGGACCGGCCCCAGCTGAACGAGCCGCCGCTGGAAATCACGGGCGCTGCCGCGCATTGGGATCACCGCGTCGACGAGGATCACTGGCAGCAGCCCGGCAACCTGTTCCGGAAGATGACTTCTGCGCAGAAGCAGACGCTGTTCGAGAACACCGCGCGCCAGGTCGGTCAGGCCGCAAGGCACATCCAGCAGCGGCACGTCGCGAACTGCAGCAAGGCCGACCCGGCATACGGCAAGGGCGTTTCCGAGGCGCTCGCGAGGTTTGCCGCCGGCGAGTTGTAGCGCGGTGGGGGCGGCGAGCCCGGCTTGTCGCCCCCACCCAACGAACTCCAGTTAATTTCGGGACGCTCGGCAGCGTCGTAGGGCGGGCAAAGCGCAAGCCTGCCCATTATCGCGAGCAGAGAACTTGATGGCAGGCACGCAGCGTCTTTGCCGACCCCGGCGGCCCGGCGCCTATCACACAATGGTGTTGGACTAAGCCGGCAACGGATTGATCTCCTGAGGACGCGAGCCTGTCGATACCCGCTGCAAGGTTCGCCATAGCCCTCAGGGAGGCGCGCGATGCGAGCCGATCGATCACGACGTGCCATTCTCGTCTACACGGTGTTGGTGGTGCGAGCCATTGCGCTCGGGACTCCCACTGCGCTTGCAGCCAACGCAGAGAGCGCGCCGTCACTTCACAGTGGACCATGGCCGATTCACAACGGTCGCAATTACCAGCCCACGATGGATGAGCTGAAAACCTTGAATCTGGAAGATGTCACGCCCGATCAAGCGCGCGAGATCGACCGGTTGTACGATCAGCTGCTGGCAGGCAGCGAACAGGTTCAGCATCGGCATCCCACGCGCGAGCCTTGATCCGGGCATTTGCGAGTCAGAAAGCGACGAGATTTCCACAAACAAGGACCCCAACGATGAAGATCTCAATCCCCGTGGTGGCACTGTTGCTGGTCTCGGGGCTCGCCTCGTCAGCCGCGGCGCGGCCACGAATCAAGCACATCTCCGCTCCTGCGCTTTCAAACGCGATCGAGGGCCGCCAGATCGCGGCTCCGCCATGGAGCGCGGCCTGCATGACGGATCACGGCCAAAGCGAATGCGGTGAGCCGATGTGGATTTACGGTCCCCGCAGCGAGATTGCGCGATACAGGAGTGCGTTCTGACGCGCCATCTACGCTCCGGCGACCGGCGCAGGAAACGATAGCCTGAACATCAAGCCCGGCGCGTTGTCGGCGAGCTCGATCTTCGCGCCGTGCAGATGCGCAACCGCGGCGACCAGGCTCAGGCCGAGGCCGTTGCCCGGCGTGTAGCGGCTTTGCTCCAGCCGATAGAAGCGCTTGAAGACGCGGTCATGCTGCTCGGCGGGAATGCCGGGACCGTCGTCGGCGACCGACATCACCGCACCGACCTCGCCGTTACGGCAGGTCACGGTCACGTGTCCGCCGGCGCGGCCGTGCTTGATGGCGTTGTCGACGAGATTGGCGATCGCATCGAACAACAGGTCGCGATCACCGGTCACGGGCACTTCGGCCTCGCCGGCAAGGCGAAGCCTCGTGGCGTCCTGCTCGGCCGCGGCGTCGTAGAGCTCGACCACTTCACCGGCGACCTCGACCAGATTGACGCTGCGAAACGCGCCCTTGCGGGCCCGGCTCTCGATCTCGGAAATCCGCGTGATCGACGCGAACATGCCGAGCACCGCATCGAGATCGGCAATGGTGTCGCCGATCAATGCCGCATCGGTCCCGCTGTTGCGCGGCGCATGATAGGCCTTCTCGAGCCGCCCGCGCATCCGCGTCAGCGGCGTGCGCAGATCATGCGCGACATTGTCGCTGGCCTGCTTCACTTCCCCCATCAGGGTTTCGATGCGATCGAGCATCAAATTGAGATTCTCGGCGACGCGGTCCCACTCGTCATGACTGCCGCGCAGCGGGATGCGCTGGTCGAGGCCGGACAGCATGATGGCGCGGCTGGTCGCATTGATGGATTCGATCCGGCCGACCGTCCGCCGCGTCACCCCGATGCTGGCGACCGCCGCCAGCACGAAGATCAGCACGATGACCGCAAGCCCGGCCAGCCTGATTTGCGCGGTGAAGCCGTCGAGGTCGCTGATGTCGCGGCCGACCAGCAGCCGGTCGCCGCGTGCCAGTGGCTCGGTGACGCCCCGCACCAGCGGAGCCCCCGCCGTGAGCGACGTCAACGGTGCGCGGAACTCGGTCCAGCCCTGCTCCGCGGCGCCGGGCGGCCAGTCCTTGAGGTTTCCGGCAAGCACCGTCGAATCCGGGCCGACCAGGAGGTAGACGTGATCGGCAAAGCTCTTGTCGACGATGCGCTGGCCGATCAGCGCGATCAATCCGTCGCGCCCCAGCCGCGTGTATGTGTCGCGCAGGCCGGCCTGCTCGGCGACGATTGCCTGATCGGCGCGGCTCTTCACATAGGAGGCAGTCGACCAGTAGACATAGGCGAAGATCGCCGAGACGATCAGGCCGAACGCGCCGATGGCGATCAGCGCCAGGCGGAACGTCCGTGACGTGAGGGTCTTAGCCAGGAGCACGGAGGCAATACCCGATGCCGCGCATGGTATGGATCAGCGGATAGGCTTGCTGGTCGTCGACCTTGCGGCGCACGCGTCCGACATAGACGTCGATGATGTTGGTGGAGGGATCGAAATGCAGATCCCAGACATGCTGCAACAGCATCGCGCGTGACACCACGCGACCCTCGTTGCGCACGAGATATTCGAGCAGCTGGAATTCCTTCGGCAGCAGCTGAAGCCTGCGGCCGCCGCGGCTCGCCGTCCGCGAGATCAGGTCGATCGCGAGATCGCCGACCCGCAGGATGGTCTCCTTGGCAACGGTCTCGCTGCGCCGGCCGAGCGCCTCGAGCCGTGCCAGCAATTCGACGAAGGAGAACGGCTTGACCAGATAGTCGTCGCCGCCGGCGCGCAAGCCGCGCACGCGGTCGTCGACCTCGCCGAGCGCGCTGATGATCAGGAATGGCACGGCGATGCCGTCGTCACGCATCTGGCGCATCACGGCGATGCCGTCGATGTCAGGCAGCATGCGGTCGATCGTGATCACGGCATAGTCGCGCGCGGCGCCGTGGTTCAGCGCCTCGCGGCCGCTCGCCGCCAGGTCGACGTCATAACCGCTGGTCGTCAGCTGGTCGAGCAGCTGGCCCGCGGTTTCCGGATCATCCTCGACAACGAGAATGCGGCGGTGTGCTCCGCTCATCGTGTTCGTCTCTCCGAGCGCCCCCGCGACAGCCGCCACCAGACTATTCCAATCCGGGGCTGGATGGAACGCCTGGTGACGACCGCGACAACGGTGCGGTTCGTGGCACTAATACGCGTAGTAATCACCGCACGCGTTGACCCATTGCCATCCATACGGCGTCAGTGTCCGGGTCCAGCAACCGTCATAATAGCCGTCATAATAACCGCCGCCGAAGGCGATGAAGCGGTGATGGCGGAAGAAGCCGTGGTGATGGAAGCCGTGCGGGCCGTGGAATCCGCCGCCGGCAAACCGGGGACCGAAGGCCGGTGCGCCGGCGAAGCGCGGACCGCCACCGAAATGCCCGCCGTTGCCAACCGCGGCAAACGCCATCCCGCCGCCGCGCATTCCGCCAAAGCCACCGGCATGCATGCCGCCGCCGAAGCCGCCGCCATGTCCGCCACCGCCGCCGCCATGACCGCCGCCACCACCGCCGCCGCCTCTGGCGTAGGCCGCCGGTGCAAGCGCAACGCCGGCGACGAGCATCGCCGCCATCAGAGAAGTGAAGAGCCTGCTTTTCATCGAGAGATCCTCCGTCAATGAACTGCGGCGAGAGTTCTTCGCCGCAACAAGACGTAGGTCAGCAGACGCAAAGCAGCGGCCGCCTTCAACTGACAAATACGCCAGATTCTGACACCGGATTTAGATTGGGCGAAGGACCGTTGATCTTGATGCGATTTCCGGAATCGGCATCACGTGACGTTGATCCGGCGCGGCGGGCGCTGCCCCGTCATTGCGAGCGAAGCGAAGCAAGCCATCTACACGCGCGGAGCGATGGATTGCTTCGTCGCCACGCTCCTCGCGATGACGTGGAAAGAGCTGCGCGAGACGCTCTACGTCGGCTTGCCGCGACCGCTCTTCTCGGCGGCGCGACGCAAGGCCTCGGCGAGTGCACCGCCGCCGGATTGCTCGCCGGCCTTGCGCGGGGCGGATGACGACATCCGGCTCGGGGCGCGTGAATTGTCGCGCGACATGCCACCGTCCTTCTTTGATCCGACCTCGTCGTCGAGCCGCAAGGTCAGCGCGATGCGCTTGCGCGCAACCTCGACGTCCAAGACCTTCACCTTGACGATGTCGCCGGGCTTCACCACCTCGCGCGGGTCCTTGATGAAGGTTTTCGACATCGCAGAGACGTGCACCAACCCATCCTGATGCACGCCGATGTCGACGAAGGCGCCGAATGCGGCGACGTTGGTCACGGTGCCCTCTAGGATCATGCCCGGCTTCAGATCCTTGATTTCCTCGACCCCCTCCTTGAACACCGCCGCCTTGAACGCCGGACGCGGATCGCGGCCGGGCTTTTCCAGTTCGCGCAAAATGTCGGTGACGGTCGGCAGACCGAAGGTGTCGTCGACGAAGCTTTGCGGCCTGAGCTGGCGCACGACATCGGCATTGCCGATCAGCGCCTTGATGTCGCTCTTGGTCGCATCGAGGATGCGCCGCACCACCGGATAGGCCTCGGGGTGCACGCCGGACTGGTCGAGCGGATCCTCGCCATTGCTGATGCGCAGGAAGCCGGCGCATTGCTCGAACGCCTTGGGACCGAGCCGCGGCACCTCCTTCAGCGCCTTGCGCGACTTGAACGGGCCGTTGGCGTCGCGGTGCTGCACGATGCTCTGCGCCAGCCCCTGGCCGATGCCCGACACCCGCGCCAGCAGCGGCACGGACGCGGTGTTGGCATCGACGCCGACCGCATTCACGCAATCTTCCACCACGGCATCGAGCGACTTCGCGAGCTTGGCCTCGCCGAGATCGTGCTGGTACTGGCCGACGCCGATCGCCTTGGGGTCGATCTTCACCAGCTCGGCCAGCGGATCCTGCAAGCGCCGCGCGATCGACACCGCGCCGCGGATGGTGACGTCGAGATCCGGTAGCTCCGAGGATGCGAAGGCCGAGGCCGAATAGACCGAGGCACCGGCTTCGGATACGACGATCTTGGTCATCTTCAGGTCGGGCAGCCGTTGCACCAGCTCGGTGGCGAGCTTGTCGGTCTCGCGCGAGGCGGTGCCGTTGCCGATCGCGATCAGTTCGACCCGATGCTCGATCGCAAGCCTGCCGAGCATCGCCAGCGCCTCGTCCCAGCGCCGCTGCGGCTCATGAGGAAACACCGCGGTGCTCGCCAGCACCTTGCCGGTGGCATCGACCACGGCGACCTTGACGCCGGTGCGGAAGCCGGGATCGAGCCCCATGGTGGCGCGTGCACCGGCGGGCGCGGCGAGCAACAGGTCGCGCAGGTTGGACGCGAACACGCGCACCGCCTCGGTCTCGGCCGCGGTCCACAGCCGCATCCGCAGGTCGATGTTGAGATGGATCTGGATCTTGGTGCGCCAGGCCCAGCGCACCGTCTCCAGCAGCCATTTGTCGCCCTTGCGGCCCTGGTCCGAGATCGCGAAGCGGTTCATGATCTTCAGCTCATAGCGGCCGGGCACGCCCACAACGGGATCTTGCGCCTCGGGCTTGATGGAGAGATCGAGGATCTCCTCCTTCTCGCCGCGGAACAGCGCCAGGATGCGGTGCGACGGCAGCTTCGGAAGCGGCCCGCTGTAATCGAAATAGTCCTTGAACTTCTCGCCCTCGGTGTTCTTGCCGGTGCGCACGGTCGAGGCCATCACGCCGTTCGACCACATCTCCTCGCGCAGCGCGCCGATCAGGTCGGCATCCTCGGCGAAGCGCTCGACCAGGATCGCCCGCGCGCCTTCGAGCGCGGCGGCGACATCGGCGACCTCCTTGTCGGCGTTGACGAAGGGGCTTGCTGCCTCCTTCGGATCATTGGTGGGCTGGGTCAGCAGCATGTCCGCGAGCGGCTCGAGGCCAGCTTCCTTGGCGATCTCGGCCTTGGTGCGGCGCTTCGGCTTGTAGGGCAGATAGATATCTTCCAGACGGCCCTTGCTATCGGCGGCCATGATCCGGGCTTCCAGCGCGGCATCGAGCTTGCCCTGCTCGCGGATCGAATCGAGGATCGCGGTACGCCGCGCTTCCATCTCGCGCAGATAGGTCAGCCGCTCTTCCAGCGTGCGCAGCTGCGCGTCATCGAGCGCGCCGGTGATTTCCTTGCGGTAGCGCGCGATGAACGGCACGGTCGCACCGCCGTCGAGCAGCGTCACCGCCGCCTCGACCTGCTCGTCGCGAACCCCCAGCTCCTGCGCAATCTGATGATGAATCTTTGCCACGCTCGTCTCTCTGAAACCGGCGCGCCGCCGGACGTTCGGCGACGCGGACGCCGCTTATGGACCATCCCGGAATGATTCATCAAGGCGCGCTGTGGATCAAATATGACGCGCGCTGCACGCTATTTTCGGGATGGATGACGTCCGCGACTTGACAAATAGATCCGCGCCGCATTGCCGCCGTAGATCATGGCCTTTTCATCGGCGGACAGGCGCGCCAGCAGGGCTTCGCTCGCCGCGAACCACTTTGCGTAGCCGCCGGCCAAATTGACCACCGGCCAGTCGCTGCCGAACAGCATCCGCTGCGGGCCGAATACCCTTATCACGTGATCGACGGCCTCGCTGAGATCGCCGACCTGCCAGTTTACAGTGGCCTCGGTCACCAGACCCGACAGCTTGCAGACGATGTTGGGCCGCGCGGCGAGCTTTGCGATGTCGTCCTTCCAGGCCGCGATCTCGCCGGTGGCCAGATGCGGCTTGCTGAAATGGTCGAGCACGAATTGCAGATCGGGATGGCGGTCCACCACCTGGATCAGTCGTGACAGATGCCGCGGCAGCGTCAGCGCATCGAACACCAGGTGGTGCCGTGCCATCGCCGCACACTGCGCCGCCAGCGCCGGGCACAGCAGCCAGTCGTCATCGGCGATGTCCTGCACCATCGGCCGCAGGCCGACGAGCAGCGGATGCGCCGCGACCGTCTCAATCCGAGCGACCGCATCAGTGGCGTCGAAATCAATCCAGCCGACCACGCCGCGCACGACCTCCGCACGCTCGGCGATCTCGAGCATGAAGGCAGTCTCCGCCTCGGTCGGCGCCGCCTGCACTAGGATGGTCCCCTCGATCCCGGCTGCGGTCAACAGCGGCGTCAAGTCGGCGAGACCATAATCGCGATAGAGCGGGGCGAGATCGGATGTCAGCCAGCCATAGTCGCCGCGCGCGAGCTGCCAAAAATGCTGATGGGCGTCGATCCGCATCACGCCGGCACCGGCGCATCCGCATCAAGCAGCCGCTCGGCCTTCAAATCGCGCCACAGCGCCGATGGCACTGGGCTCGACAGCGCCGCGACATTGCGCTCGACCTCCTGCGGGGTCTGCGCGCCGAGCACGAGGCTTCCGACGGCGGGGTGCCCCAGCGCGAAATGCAGCGCGGCGGTCGGCAGCGCCACCCCATGGGCGCGGCAGACCCGCTCGATCTGCGCCACCTTGTGCATGATTTCGAGCGGCGCATCCTTGTAATTGTACTTGGCGCCTTCGATCGCGCCGGTCGCCAGGATGCCGGAATTGAACACGCCGCCGAGCATCATGCCGATGCCTTGCTTTTCCGCGAGCGGCAGGAACTCGGCGAGCGCCGGCTGCTCCAGCAACGAATAGCGGCCGGCCAGCAGCATGGTGTCGAACGTGCCGGCCTTCGCGAAGCGCACGCACATGTCGGCCTCGTTGACGCCGATACCGATGCCTTTGACGACACGCTCGGCGCGGAGCTTGTCGAGCGCGACATAGGCGCCGTTCATCGCTTCCCGGAAGCGATCCTCGATCGCGTCGGCGCCATGGGTCCAGACGTCGACGTCGTGAATCAACAGCAATTCGATGCGGTCGGTGCCGAGCCGCAGCAGCGACTGCTCCACCGAGCGCATCGTGCCGTCATAGGAATAGTCGACCACGGCGCGGTGCGGCGCGCCGCCGACGAAATTCGAGCCGGAGCCGCGGTCGTGGAACGGGTCGATCCAGCGCCCGACCTTGGTGCAGACCACGATCTCGTCGCGCGGCACGCGGCGGAGCGCGGTTCCCGAACGGTGCTCGGCCAGCCCATGGCCATAGAGCGGCGAGGAATCCAGCAGATTGACCCCGAGCGCAAACGCACGTTCCGCCGCCGATATCGCAGTGGCATCGTCGAGACGCGCAAAGAGGTCGCCGAGCGGCGCGGTTCCGAAGCCGAGCACGGACACCTCGAGCCCGGTGCGGCCGAGACTGCGGCGTGGCAGCGCCGGAGCTGTTGGATTGGGGGATTGCTGCTGGATCATGGCGCGCCTCGTCCGCAAGTTTTCTTGGGCGGGCAGACTAGCTTGCCGCACGGGGAGTGCAAGCCGAGCGGCATTCAGCCGACATGCTTTCGCGACCAGGCGCCGACGAAGGTCGGCAGCGCGAAGACGCCCTGCGCTGCTGCGACCTCCGCGCGCAGGCGGTCGGCAAAGCCGTCGACGCCGACCTCCTCCTCGGTCGCAACGCCGAGCTTGACGATGTGCGGCAGGTTGCTGCGCAGGCCACTCGCCATGTAGTCGTAGCCGTCGAAATCCGCGCCGCCGCCGACTGGCGCGAACAGGCTCATGCGCGGGTCGGGAAGCCCGGCCGCCACGAAGGTGTGGTGCAGGGACATCCCCATCCGGTTGTTCAGTCCGGCCCGCTGGAACATCTCCTTCACATAACCCCACGCCTGTTCCAGCAGCGGCGACGGCGGAATGGCGATCGGACCTTCGCCCCAGTCGAGGTCCTGAAAGGCGATGATCCCGCCGGGCTTGAGGTGGTCGAGCAGTCGCCGAGCCAGCGCCGCGGGATCCGGCAGATAGATCAGGACGAGCCGGCCGACGATCGCATCGAAATCCCGTTCCAGCTCGATCGCGTTGATATCGCCCGACCGGAACGAGACCTGATCCAGCCCCCGAGCGCACGGGCGGTACACGCGGCGTCCGCAACGATCGCGGGATTGCTGTCGATGCCGACAACCGCACCGCTCTCGCCGACAAGGCGCGCAGCAAGGAAGGAGACGTTGCCGACGCCGCTTCCGATGTCGAGCACCTTCATGCCCTCGCAGACGCCCTCCTCCTTCAGCAACTGCCAGGTGGACGCATCATAGAGCTGAGACTGCCGCTTCAGTCGGTCGGTCTCACCCCGGATGAGGTGATCACCCGGGGGCCGCCGTTTAGGCGCGTCGGGAATGCGAGGCTCGGACAGGGGCGACGGCGTTTTGGACAAACGCGACAGCGGTCGATAATTTGAACGACCGGGACCGTACATCGGTGCGCAAAATTCTGCACGCAGCCGGAGGCTGAATGCTCGCTGCGACATTGGTGGGTGCGCGATCAGGGCCGCGTCAGGGGCTCTGAAACCTCGGGCTTGACGTCGGCTCCGACCGGCGGCGCCGGCTCGACCGCGCCTTTCAGCTCGACCTCGTAATAGCCGCCGACCTTGATCGCGCCCCATTGCGTCGTGACCGCGAGATTGACCCGCTGCTGCGTCGGCAAGTCCGCATCGGTGTGCCTGTGCACGACGCCATCTTCGGACAAGAGCTCGATATGGGAGAGGTGAGCGCCCTCCGCGCGCGCCGCTCCGATGAAGCGATCAGGAGCGCCGAGGTACGGTGCGGATTTCCGAGGGCGTCACGCCGTAATTGCGGTTGAAATAGGACAGGTCGCCAAAGCCTGATTCGAACGCGATGGTGCCGATCGTGCTCTCGATCCGGCGCGGATCGGTGAGCAGGCGATGCGCGCGCGCCAGGCGCTGGCCCAGCCCGGACAATTCGCGCACATTGGCTTCGACATGGAACTTGCCATCATCAAGCGGTTCCGGGTCGAGTTTCACGATCATTCGGCCGATCTGTTCGCGGAAAACGGCCAAACGCTCGCGTTCAGCCCACTGCGCGGTCGCGAACCGGAACCCGGCTATAGCCCGCGACGTCGCTGTCATCGGATCATCCTCATGGCGGCGGGATGCCGCTATGCGGCTGATTTGTGGCAAGCGGACATTTGGAAACGCGGGCACGCCATGCGCGCCCACGACGTGAACCAAACACGCGCGTCGAAGACGTAGTCGGTCTTTAGCTGCGAACGGTCTCCGCACCATCGCGATCAAGCCGCGCAAACACGGCGCTGGTCACGCCGCCGAGCACGAACCAGAAGACCAGGCTCGTCATCGTCACCGCCACCACGAACTGGTGCGACAGCGACGTGGGCACGTTGGTCTCGATGTGATCCAACTCCGGCGCGCCGATGAAATGGGGCAGCACGATGAGGATCAGCCCCGCGATCGAGGCCGGCAGCGAGCGGCGCAGGAAAATCAATCCGAGCCCTGCCGCCGTCGTTGCCGCCGCCAGGACCCACCAGATCTGCCGCGACAGCAAGGGCGACGCCGGCACGCCAGGCAATTCCGGCGGCAGGCCGAGGCCCGGGGCGAGCGTGAACACCGCAAAGCCGGCCAGCCCCCAGATCAGGCCCTCGTGCCAGGACACCCGGCTGCCCGCATTGCCGCTACGCATCGCGAAGATGGCAGCGAGCAGCAGCGCGAAACCGATCGCCGTGAGCACGTTCGCCGCCGCCGTGTAGGCGCTGCGCTCAAAACCGTCACGTGGCTCCCAGGCTCCCGCGTGCTCATGGTCGTCATGGCTGTGGGCGATGGCAGCGCCCTGTGGCGTGTCAGGCGCGGCCCCGTGATCGTGATGCTCCGCGGCCTTCTCGTAGACTTCGGCTTTCAGGATCAGCGGCACGGTGCCGAATTGCTGGATCGCCGTGACCAGCGCGCCGACGATGAATCCCGCAATGACCGACGAGAAGACAATGGCGCGAAAGGTGTTCATCGAGGAGAGATCAGTGGCAGGGGAAGGCGTTCGAGTGCCGCACGTCGTGCGCGGCGTTGTGGACGACGTCGATATGCGAGAAGCCGACGAATCCAATGATGAAGAGGCCGAGCATCATCGCCATCAACGACTGGGACCGCCGCGAGACCTGGCTGGCCGCGACCAGCAGATGAGCGGCTTCAGTATGTGCCATTAGTGTTCTCCTTTTTGCTTCGGTTCCAACTCTAGCAAGGTCCGCGCGAGATCGCGACTGGTCAGATGAAAATTTCGTCCCACCGGGAGTACTTTTTTGGCGATCTTGGCAGCTGCGGCTGCCCTGAAGGCAAGCTCACGGCCGCTGAAATAGTCGAGGCAATCGGCCGGCGTCGGCTCAGCGCCGATCAGGGTGCGAAACGCGAAGCGATGCACGGCGCAAAAGGCCGCATGCCCGTCGACCGCGAACATCAGGGAATCGATCGCGGCATTCCAGCGCACCTCGCCCGTCAAGATCGACCTCGTGCAATCGCAGGACGGCGCAGCCGCCGCCATCCGATGACAATGCCGCTGACGGAGACGACGATACCGACCAGCGACAGCAGCACCGTCACGATATCCCATGCCGGGCGATGGCGCAGCAGCAACGCGAAATCGAGGCTGTGCAGGGCATTGAACAGGAAGCGGTAGGTGCGCCGGCTGTGATCGCTGCGGCCGACGATGTCGCCGTTGCGCGGGTCGATATAGAACCAGCTCCGCGCCGCATCGTCGAAGCCGATGCGCAGCACCGGCAGCACGCGTTCGTTGTGATGCGGATACCAATAGGTATCGAAGTCCGTGAGGCGCTGGCGCTGGGTCATCGCGGCGTCCGGCAGCAAGGCGCGCGCCGCCGCGAAGATTTCATCGTCCGACAAGGTGATCGCAACCCCGGTCGCCGGATCGGCTGTGGTCTCGCGGCCGTCGCGATCGACCAGCAGCATCAGCGGACGGCCACCGAGCCAGGCGAAGCGGGCCTCGACCGCACCGATCGGCGGCGTCGAGGCGAAGGCCGCGACGATCCGCGCCGCGTCCTGGCCGGCGTAGCGGACCGCCATCTCCCTCGTTGGTCCGCGGCCGGCAAAATAACCGCCCGGATTGAGCGACAGCCAGCCGCTGAACATCCAGGTCATGACGAAGATGCCGCCGATCAGGCCTGCGATGTGATGCCAAGCCATCCAGCCGCGATGCGGCGTGACGGCGCCGCCGGCATAGCGGCGGCGCAAGCGGAGCCGCAGAATGCCGATCCAGAATCCGGTCACCGCCGCCACGAGGCAGATCCCGGACAACCAGAGCACCACCAGGCGCCACGTCGCGCCGTCCTTGCGCAGGACCGTGGGATAGATCCAGTGCGGGATAGAGCCCAGCCAATTCCAGACCCGCTCGCGCCTGTTGGCGTCGAGCGCCAGCTCGCCGGTTCGCGCCGAGATGTAGAGCTCGGTGCCATCTTCATCTCCGAGAGAGACCAGATAGAACGGCCGCAACGGATCGTAGCGCGCGGTGACGCTCCACTGATCGCGCTCCATGATGTCGATCACTTGCGGATGCACCGTATTGGAGTGCTGCCGCGCGATCGCCACCGCCTGTTCGGGCGTGATGCCGTCGACCACGTGCCCGTCCGTTGCGGAGACGGTTTTGTGCGTGCCGCTCCAGTCCGCGAGACGATAGACCGGCGTATCGTCAAGCATCACAAGGCTGAGATCGCTCGGGTAGCTGGTGACGCCGGCAACAGCCATGGCGCGATCCGGCGTCACCTGCACGCGGTCCCAGGCAATCGGCGACAACGCCGCCCATCGCTCCTTGCTGGTGAGCTGCGGGAACGCCACGTACATCATGACGATGCCCGAGACGAACCACATCGCGAACAACAGGCAGGTCGCAATGCCGATCCAGCGATGGATGACGTAAAGCCATCGCCGTCCTCGCCGGATCAACGCGCGCCGCATGGTCAGAACTTCACGTTGACGGACAATTCCGCCGTCCGCGGCATGCCGAGCAGCCATTGCCCGGCATAGGGCGAGGTCACGGCATAGACCTTGTCGAACAGATTGTAGAGGCGGAACGCGACCGTGGTGCGGTCATCGGGTTTCCAGCGTACTCCGCCATTGACCAGATTGTAGCCCGGCCTCAGCTGGGTGTTGGCGAGATCGGAGTACATCTGGCCGACGATCTGCACGCCGCCATAGACCGACCAGTTCGGCGCGAAATCCCAGGTCAGCCAGATGTTCGAGACCTGCTGCGGCACATTGACCGGGACATTGCCGGCGTAACTGACGATCGTTCCGCTGACCACCTGGCTGTTGTTGTCGTATCTGGCGCGCAGCAGCGCGAGATTGGCATCGACGCGCCAGCCGTCGTTCAGCGCGAGCCCGACCGATCCCTCGATCCCGCGCGATGATTGCTGGCCGATCTGCAACGCCGGGCCGGTGGGATTGCTGGGATCGGCAATCGTCAGGCCGGTCTTGACGATCTCGTAGCCCGCCAAGGTCCACTCGCCGCGGCCGCCCCAGAACGACTGCTTGACGCCGATCTCGGTCTGCTTGCCGACGGCGAGCTGGAAGGTGCTCTGGCTCAACGACAGCGAGACCAGGTTGGTGACCGGATCGACGCCGACGGCATACTGGCCATAGAACGCGAGATCCTTGATCGGCTCGTAGACCAGGCCGGTGCGCCAGCTGGTGCCCGACAGCGAGACGTCGAAACTGTTCGATGGCGTTTTATAGTCGGTGCGATCGACATCCGGTCGATCGTATCTGACGCCGGAGACGAGCGACAATTTGTCGGTCAGTGACAGACGATCCTCGGCAAACAGCGAATACTGATTGACGATCGCGCTGAAGCCCGGCGCGGTCGGAACCGTCGTCGCAAAGAACGATCCGGGATCGAAGACGTAAGGGTTCACCGACGATGAGCCGCTATAGGGCGAATTGTTGGTGTGGAAGAACTCGATGTGATTGACGTCGAACCCGGTCACGAGCCGGTTCTCGAGCCCGAAGATATGACCGGTGAAGGTCGTGTCCAGGCGGTCGCCGACCTGCTTTTGATCGTGGAAGATCTCGATATAGCTGGAGCGATCGATTAACTGGGTCGCCGGATTGAAGGTGTAGCTCTCGATGTCGCGCCAGTGCCGCTCGCTGGTCAGGTCATACAGCGTGTTGTTGACCTTGATGCCACTGGCGACATCCCACTCGGTCTTGAACTGGGTCCAGCTGTCCTGATAGCGGATCGTGCTGTCAGCGGCGTTGTAGTTCTTGAAGCGCAGCGCATCCAGGATGGTGCCGTTGACCAGCGGCGTGCCGAAATAGCGCGACGGGCTACGGTCGCCATAGTCTTCCGACAGCGTGAAGGCGAGATTCTCCGATGCCTGCACCCGAACCGCGGCCGAAATCGCCACGTTCGAGGTCTTGTCGCCATCGACCCAGCCGTCCGACATGTTGCCGGTGGCGGTGACGCGGTAGGAGACGTTGGGGTTAACAGACCCTCCGCTGTCGACCGCGATCCGCCGCGTCATGTTGCTGTCGACGGAGATTTCGGCATCGTTATAGGGCGTGGTGGTCGGCTTCTTCGGGATCACGTTGACGACGCCGCCGATCGCGCCTTCGCCGTACAGCACCGAGGCCGGCCCGCGCAGCACCTCGATGCGATCAGCCGACCACGTATCGAACGGAAACGTCAATGTGCCGGATCCGACATAGAGTCGCGTGCCGTCATAGAGCGTCATCACCGAGTTGCTGCCGGCGAAACCTCGCGTGCTGAACGACAAACCGCCATTGCCGGGAGCCGACAGAGCGGTGAAGCCGGCGGCGTTCTGGGTGATCGCGTCGGTGACATTGTGCTGGCCCCGATCCGAAATGGTCTGCGATGTGATCGTCTCGACGCTGGCCGGCGTCTGCAATGGCGTCAGGCCAAGACGGCTTCCGCTACCATTTGGCCGGTTCAGATTGAGCGTCGACGGTTGTGCGCCGCCTGACGTTGCGGCAACCGCGGGCGCAGCACTCGGCGCTGCCGCCGGCTTCGACCGCGATCGTGCCACTGCCGCGGTCGATCGCTTCTGATCGCGGCTTGGCTTGGCCGCGGGCGTCTCGGACGGGCTGACGCTGACCGGCGGCAGCACGCGGGGCGGATCGGCCTGCTGGGCTTTCGCAGGGCCAATCTCGAACAATGAAGCTGGAAGCAGGTATCCAAGCGCGAGCACGGCGGCATGATACCGCCTGGCAACGGGAATGATTGATAACACGAGTGAGACCTCGGCATGACGTCAGTGGCACGTCACCGCGAACGAGATCTCACGTGAACATGCCCTCAGGGCACGCCAGGTGAAAACAATGTCTGTACTCCCCGACCGACATCTTCGCGTGTGACCACGGCTGACGGCAGGTCTCCTGGCTCGCGGGTCCTCACCCTTCGCCGCCTTCCCAGGACCGAGATTCCCAGTGGCGTATGACGAAGAATTCGCCGCTAACAGTTGCGGGGGCAGCCGCGGCATTGGGAGGTATCCCGCACCGCGTTCCCTTTTGATCCCCGAGAAGGGGAACCGTCGAGGATCATCTAGGGGGTTGTGCGAGCTGGAGTCAATCGCGTCGTTGCCGGGGCAAGACGGCGCAGCTCCGCGCTAGATCGGATCGAACGCGCGGATCGGCGGCAGATTGCCCTTGAAGCGTTCGACCTCGACGGTGGTGAGCTGGCCGGTGCAGCCTTGCGCGAAGGATGAGGTGCCGATGTCGCGGGTCAGCACGTTCGGATTGCCGTGCGCGCAGAGCGGGTTCTCCTCCTCGGGATCGACAGGGTCGTACCAGGCACCGGTTGGAAGCTGCACGATCCCAGGCGCGATGCCGTCGGTGACATGAACAGCGGCGAGACAAGACCCGCGCGGGTTGAACAGGCGGATAATGTCGCCATCGGTGATGCCACGGACCTCAGCATCGCGCGGGTTCATGCGCGCGACCTCGCGGCCGCGGTGCTTGGCTTGGAGCGAATGTCCACCGAAGTCGAGCTGGCTGTGCAGGCGCGTCACGGGCTGGTTGGCGATCAGGAAGAACGGCGAGTCCGGTGTGGGAACGTCGCTCTTGTCCAGCCAGACCGGATGTCCCGGGCAGTCCGCATCGCCGTGGCCTGCGATCTTGCTCGAGAAGATCTCGATCCGTCCGCTCGGCGTCGGCAGCGGCCGGGCGAGCGGATCCTCGCGGAAGCGTCGCAGCGAGCCGCCGTCGTCGAGTTGTTGCGGAACCACAAGGCTGCCGCTCTCCCAGAATTCCTCGAAGCTCGGAGCAGCGAGGCCCTGCGCCGCGAGCGATTTGCGGGTCGGCTCATAGAGATGCGCCAGCCATTGCCGCGTCGTGCGCCCTTCGGTGAAGGGCTCGCGCGCGCCGAGACGCTCGGCGAGATCGGCAAAGATCTCGTAGTCGTCGCGCGCAAGCCCGAACGGCTCGGCGATCCGGTGCATGGCGACCATCAGCGGATCGTTGGTGGAGTAGCCGATGTCCTCGCGCTCCAGCGTCATCGTGCAGGGCAGCACGATGTCGGCATGCCGCGCCGTCGCGGTCCAGGCCAGCTCATGCACGACCAGCGTGTCGAGTTGCGCAAAAGCCTTGCGCAGGCGGTTGAGGTCCTGGTGATGGTGGAACGGATTGCCGCCGGCCCAGTAGACCAGGCGGATATCCGGATAGGTCCGCGTCTCGCCATTGTAGCGATAGGGCGTGCCAGGATTGAGCAGCATGTCCGAAATGCGCGCCACCGGAATGTAGTCGGCGACACCGTTGCGACCCTGGCCGAGCGTCGGCCCGGGCACCGCGTTGACGCGCCGGCCGTAATAGCCGATCGCGCCCAGCGAATAGGCGTAGCCGCCCCCGGGAAGCCCGATCTGGCCGAGCGCCGCCGCCAGCACCATGCCCATCCACACCGGCTGCTCGCCGTGCTCGGCGCGTTGCAGCGAGTGCGAGACGGTGATCAGCGCCCGGCGCCCGGCAAGGCGGCGGGCCAGCGCCCGGATCGTGTCGGCCGCGATGCCGCAGATCGACGCCGCCCATTCGGCATCCTTGACCTGGCCGTCTGCCTCACCAAGGAGATAGCGCAGGAAAACCGGCCAGCCCTCGGTGTAGCGATCGAGGAAGGCCTGATCGTGCAGGCCGGCGCTGACCAGCGAATGGACGATGCCGATCATCAGCGCAGTGTCGGTGCCGGGCCTGGCCGTCATCCACTCGGCGCCGGCCTCCAGAGGCAGATCGTCACGCAGCGGACTGACCAGCACGAACTCGCAGCCGCGCCGGCGCGCCGCTGCCATGGCGCCGCGCTCGACATGCTTTGAGATCGAGCCGCCGGCCACCATCGAGTTCTTCAGCGCCATGCCGCCGAACGCCAGCACGATGTCGGTCTCGGCCGCGATCTGCTCCCAGGTGACGTTGCGCCTGGTGATGTCCTCGTAACCGGCGAGGATCTGCGGCAACAGCACCGACGACGCGCCCGAGGAATAGGTGTTCACCGAACGCACATAGCCGCCGAGTGCGATGTTGAGGAAGCGATGCACCTGGCTCTGCGCATGATGGAAGCGGCCCGCGCTGGACCAGCCATAGGAGCCGCCGAACATCGCGCCGGGACCGTGCGTGTCGCGGATCCGCGATAGCTCGCCGGCGAGCAGATCGAGCGCGGTCTCCCAGCTCACCGAGACGAACTCGTCGCGGCCGCGGCGATCATCGGGACCGGCGCCGCGCTCGAGCCAGCCGCGGCGGATCGCGGGCTGCGCGATACGCGCCTGGTGGCGCAGCGCCGCAGGGAAATTGTCGATGATGCCGTTCGGATCGGGATCGCCGGCATAGGGCCTGACCTCCAGACCATCCTCCCTCACGCGCGCCGAGAACACGCCCCAATGCGAGGTGTGCGGCTTGAAGCCGTCGGACAGGTCGAGGCCGGGATCGGGGAAGCCAATTGTCTCGGTCATCACATCGTCTTTCAAGCGGGCGGTCCGCGCGTTCACGAACATACCGCCAGTTTAGTGATCCGCCGGTCTGGTCTCGCCGAGACTAGAGCTATTTCCGCTACGATGGAATCGGAATGGAGCTTTGGATTCCCGTGTTGACGCCTTTTCCTGGCGCGAACCGCTATCCACTTCGTTCGAAACGCTCTCGCTGTGTCGGAAATGCGGAGGCACCCGCAATCGGTGATGGCAGCGCGGGGCCTGCGGCATGTGCACGAGCTGGTCGATTGGTTCGATCGGACGCCGATCTACACCACCTATCTCACCTGCACAGACATCCTGACCGACGGATGAATGTTGCAGCGGACCCTGTAGCTGCCCGACTTGTCGAACTTGTAGGTGAGAGACTTGCCGGGCTTCTGCAGGCCGAGATCCACGCTGTCGTCCTCTCCGCCGGGTCCGAAGATGTGGATGTTGTGAATGACGTCGTCGTCATTGGTGAAGATGAGCCGATCGCCCTTTGCGATCGTGGCGGAGTCCGGGTTCAAGGCCAGTCCGTGCTGGATCACCTTGAGCGTGGCCGCTGCCGGCACGGCAACGGTGAAGCCCAGCAAGACGGCGATTGCAATGGCGAGGCGACTGGACATTGGGGTTCCTGGTGCTGACATCGCGCGGCTCGCTAAAACTTCACGGCGGTCCATAGACTGAAATAGAGGTTGTTGTTCCTGCTGGCGCCCAGGGACGTGCCGTCGAACCTGAAATACGTAACGTATTGCACGGCCAACCGCACGTTCATATTCGGAAAGGGCGAGTCGGGCTTGCCCCAGGGCACGTAGGCGACCTCGAAGATCATACCGTCGGAATTGGGGCTGCCGTTGGGAGTTCCCCAGTAATTGCCGTCGGCCGTGCCGACGGTGCGGAAATATTGCACCGACGGCGTGACGGTCGCCGCGATGCTGTACGAAACGTCCGCGCGCATGGTGTCGAGCCAATGGTTCGGCAGCGCGCCGAGCGCCAGCGCATCCATATCGCCCATCGTGGCGGTCTCATGGATATAGGTCGCATGTGCCGACAGCCGGTCGCTCGTCACCTTGCTCGCATCGGAGATGAACTGGTAGGTCGCATCCAGTGCGAGGTCCGTCTTGCGGACCGGAAGGCCCAAGGTCTGGCCACCGCCTGGAATTACGGTTCCTGACAACACATAGGCGCCGACCTCGGCGTGATGCTGCTCCCAGTCCTTCAGCAACGCCACGCGCGCGTAGGGAAGAAAGGATGAGGTCTGGTCGCTGTCGTCAGGCACCTGACCGGTCGCTCGCAGCATCCCTCTGTCGAGCCCCTTGTAGACATCGGCCTCCAGATACAGGAGGTTGTTCCAGACCGAGTAGGCACCGACTCCGAGGACACGCTGGCCGAGCGTGTTGTCGACGAGGGTCGCCGCCATCGGCGTTGGCGCCAGCGCCGAGCTGTTGTAGGGAAATCCCCACACCGGCGTCGAATTCCAGGGATCCTGCACGGTCGGACTGTTGTTCGCGGTAATCCCCCAGAGCAAATCCTGCCCGAGCAGTTCACCTTCCTTGGCGTAGCGAACATCCATGTTGTTGAGCTTGGCCTGCTGGGCCACGCCATCGTAATTCAGCTCCACGAAAGCCCCGGCGTTGGAAGCCACGGCTCCGGCATAGTAGAGCGACAGTTGATCGACGGCGAAATTGTCGTTCGACTTGAAGCCCGGCGCCGCTCCTCCCTCCTGGGGCTGCGCAGTGTGAGTGAAGGAGGATTGCGCGGTGAATGCGAGCGGCAGTCCGTGGTCCTTGCCGTCGCTTGCAACATAACCGTGCAATTTGAAGTCACGGCCATAGGGCGTGAGCTGAGGGCCGAACGCTCCGATATGGCAGGCGGCGCAGGGCTGGCCGGTCTGAATGGCAAATGACGGCAGCGCCCGTGCCGGATGAACGCCCGCAAGCGCGACGAGCAACATGGCGAACCAGGCAACCAGCCACCACGAACTGCATGATCCGAGCGCCATGCCCCCGCTTCCCCGGCCAAGAAAGACCTTCGGCATCTCGACCCCAAGGTGGCTCGTGCAATGGCCCACGACATCCGATTATGGTTAATATTCGGTCAAGCATGACTAGCGACACATCCGCGACGAGCAGCGGAGCCGATGATGTGGGATATGGCTCCGACCTCACGAGGCTCCGTCATCCTCGATGAAATACGGATGCATCCCCGTTGAACTACGGATGCGCCTTGGGGCCTGCGACTGCCGTCGCAGCCAGTCCTCGTCCATTTTCTCGAATCGGACGCCTTCGTGCGGTGGGACAAGTCATCCAGTGAGGCGCTCTGTCGCGGAGATCGCGGCCCCGGAACCTGCCGAAGACGGATGAAGTCCGTCGCCAAGGCCGAGGTTCCCGCGCAGGCCAGCCTGCGTCTTCATACCTGAATTTAAGACAAGCAGCCTATCGTGGCCCGGTTTCGCCTATGACTGGGGGCTGAAGTGGATCAAGCTGACTCGGCTGACATTGGTGCAGCGGGAATGAACGGCTCGGCTCGGGGGGATGTTCCAACCGCCCTGGCAGGTGATCGCTACTCGATATCCTTTCGCCGTCGCTTTCTTGCGCTGACCGCCGTCCTTCTGCTGGTCAATCTTGGCGTCGGACTGTTTGCGCGTCAGCAGCTGCACGCCATCATCGATCACGCCGTCAATATCTACGATACCGCCTTCGTCTCGACGAATTATGTCAATCTCGCACAGATTGCATTCCAGCATTACGTTGACGAGCGGATGCACGCTGCGGACGCCGCCGAGACAGCAAAGGCGAACGGGCTGCTGGATGACGTGCTGGACAATATGGACGTCGCAATCGAACGCGCGAGCTCCCCTCTGATCCGAACAGAGGGACAGGATGTCAGGGACAAGCTTTCCGAGCTTCGCGACGCGACCGCCGGCGACATCGAGGACCGGGTCGCCGCGCTCCGCAAGAAGATGGAGCGGCTGCGACAGCGCAATTCCGACATCGGCCTGAAGACCCGTGATGACATCGAGGAATTCTCGCTGAAAGCGGACCTCTTGCTGGTGGCCTCGATCTTTACCAGCATTACCCTGGCGGGGCTTGTGCTGCTGGTCATGCATCGCATGATCGGCTCGATGAAGCGGCGTTCGAACGATCACTTCCAAGCGGCGCTCGAGGGAATGCCGCAGGGCCTCAGCCTGGTCGACGACAAGCTGCGACTGATCGTCTGCAACGCACGATATGCAGAGATGTACGATCTTCCTGCTGAGCTCACACGGCCCGGTACGCCGCTTCGTTCCATCATCGAATACCGAGCGAAGCACGGCACCGCTTCCATCGGCTCGGAGGACTTCGTCTCCGAGAAGCTCGCTCAGGCGGCACAGCCCACGACTCTGGCGCTCGAGCAGGAACTGCAGGACGGCCGCATCATCTCCCTGGTCAAAGCTCCGCTGAACACCGGTGGCAGCATGACCATCCACATGGACGTGACCGAGAAGCGGAGCTCGGAGAAGAAGATCGCATTCCTGGCACATCACGACGCGCTCACGGCATTGGCAAATCGCGTCCAACTGCGTGACCACATCGAGATGACCCTCAAGGACGTGGAGCGAGCCGGGCAGGCAGCCATCCTTTGCCTCGACCTCGATAACTTCAAGACCGTGAACGACACCTTGGGGCACTCGGTCGGCGATGCCCTGCTTTGCGCGGTCGCCGAACGTCTACAAGGCCTGCTGGGCGAGGGCGACCTGGTGTCGCGGACAGGCGGTGACGAGTTCGCCATCGTGCAGTCCGCAAGCGCGCATGCGGTCCAGGCTGCCGGCTCCCTCGCGCCCGGCATCATTGAATCCTTGAGCGCGCCGTTCGAGATCGGCGATCATACGGTCGTGATCGGAGCCAGCGTGGGCATCGCGATGGCACCCGACGACGGCAGCAATGCCGACCAGCTCCTGAAGAATGCGGATATGGCGCTGTATCGCGCCAAGGGCGAGGGACGCGGCCGATTCCATTTCTTTGAGCCGGAGATGGATGTCAAAGCCCAGCACCGTCGCCTCCTCGAGCTCGATCTTCGCAAGGCGATCGGCGCGGGAGAATTCGAGTTGTTCTACCAGCCCATTGTCAATCTCGCCGAAAACAGGATCTCGGGGTTCGAGGCCCTGCTGCGCTGGAATCATCCCACCCGTGGCAGGGTCGCACCCGGCGAATTCATCCCCGTGGCAGAAGAGACCGGACTGATTACGTCGATTGGCGAGTGGGTCATCCGGCAGGCTTGTATCGACGCCAAGACCTGGCCGTCGGACTTGCGCGTCGCGGTCAATGTCTCGCCGGTGCAGTTCCGCGCCAAAGGTTTGGCTCTGATCGTGACATCGGCGGTCGCCAACTCCGGACTGATGCCCAATCGTCTGGAGCTTGAAATCACCGAAACCGTGTTGATGCACAACAATGAAGAGACACTGGCGACCTTGCGCCAGTTGCAGGTGCTCGGTGTCCGCATTTCAATGGATGACTTTGGAACCGGCTATTCGTCCCTGAGCTATCTTCGCAGCTTTCCCTTCGACAAGATCAAGATCGACCAAAGCTTCGTGCGCGACCTCATCAGCAACCCCGATTCGATCGGAATCATTCGCGCCATCGCCGGCCTCGGGCAGAGCATGGGCGTCACGACCACGGCGGAGGGCGTCGAGACCCAGGAGCAGCTCGATCAGATGCGCAACGAAGGCTGCACCGAGGTGCAGGGATATTTCTACAGCCGTCCCGTGCCCGTCAGCGAGATCGCGCCGCTGCTGTCCGACTTCCTCGATCGCGCCCAAGCTGCGGCTTGAGCGAAGCAATCCAGCGGTTGAACAGCTCCCGCCACGTCGAGGGGCCGTGACAATAGCTCGACGACATCGGTCTGCGGCGTGGGACAGTGGCGGCTCGCCGCGCGGCTCAGGACAGGCTCTTCCGCAGCCCCAGCCGGTCCTCGAGCCAGTCGAAGATCACTTCATTGGCGAGCGTGGGGTTATCCATATGGCCCTGCATGGCCGCCGTTTCAGTACGCCGGAACAGGATCAGCCTGGCGTCGCGATGGATGTTGTTCAGCTGATCGCCGAACTCGATCAGGGCGCCCGGAAGCAGCCAACCGCCCTCGCCCGCGGTGACAAGCAGCGGACAATCGATGCTGCGTGAGATCGCATTGGGCTCGTCAGTCCATCTCGTCTGTTCCTGGGGAGCGGCATGCCGGTGAAAGAAACTTCTCTCATGCGTATCCCAGATACCGGCGTCGCAGACGGCGGCGGCGAATCGGGCGTCGCTCGCGGCCGCGCGCGCGACCAAAGAGGAGCTCCAAGCATCCGCCACGATGGCGATCCGGCTGTTGTCGACACCGGGCTTCTCCGACAGAAAGTCCAGGACATGGCTCAAGGCGGCTTCGAACCTCTGGCCTCCGAGCCGCTCCGGCGCCAAGGCCATCTCGGTCCCCAAGAGGTCAACCGTCAGCAGCGCCAGTCCCCGCTCGTAGGCATGGCCGGCGTATTTGGCGATCAATTCTTCCTTGTAGGACCCGGGCTCGCCGATGCAGACGACGACGGGCGCGTTGTCGCGAAAAGCAGACGGCAGGTAGTAGGCTTGAAGCGATACGTCCTCCGTCCAGGGAATCGAGACCAACTGGCCGACCGGCACGCGGCTCTTCAAATAGTTGCTGGCGCATCGCCGCATGCCGTCGACGGCGCACGCCAGCAGATCATTGGCGTATCCGGCAGGACGCGCGGCTGCGTGAAAGTAGGTGATGGCGCGGAGCCAGTTGCGGCGGGCGGTGATCAGATTGCCGTTCAGATACGAAAGGTCGGCCCTCTTCTCGTTCAGCTCCGCGGTCTTGATCCACTCCTCCGACCACGACACCTCCGAAGCAAGGTCGATCCGGCTCAGCGTCAACCAGCACTCGGAAACCGTCGAACCTCCCTCCTGCGCGGCAGCCAGGATCTTGATGAACTCTGCGGAAAGGTCCTCTCGATCCGGCCAGCTCGGCCAGCCCTTGTCATCAAACTCGACGCTGCTCAGGAAGGCGCCTCGCGCCCCACGGTGACCATGCATAGTTCGTTCGCTTCTCGGAAGAGTCCCTAATCCTGTTGCCTTGCGGGCAGGCCTCCGGTTTCGCTCTTGCGCGGCCCGGATCGCCGAGTGGCAGTTGGTAGCAACAGTTGGAGTTTCCGGTTGTTGCTAGTGATTGAGTCATTGAGCGATGGTGGTGGCATCAAGGCCCGGCAGGCGACGTCGCAAGGCTCAACCGAGAAGATCAGCAAGCTCGCGCCTCGATGTCGGGCATGATGACTTCACCCTTCAGCAATTCGTGCGTCAGCAAAAATCACCTTCAGCGGAGCAGCATTGCTCCGACCGGCCGGTAACGCCAACGTGACCAATGTGAACGAATCTTGCGGCAATCAGCTTCCTCCCGGTCATTTAATTGGAGTCATCTGCCGGTCGCAATCGACGATAAGGCTGCGCAGGAATGCGTCGCGCTTATGCCTGGCAACAGATTGTTGCCGGCGCAATTACCTCCGAGCAAATGCTCGGTATAGTCTTACTGGAGGTGATGCGAGCCTGCTCACGGGATCGCGAGATCGAAGGCGCCGGCAGTCACTCGTCCGTGACCATGTCGCCGTTCTTGACCAGGTAGCTCTGCAGCGCCAGCGCGCGATCGCTTGACTTGATGAATCGCTCGACGAGATCGAGAAAGATCGAAAATTCGGTATCGCTCATGCACGCCAGCCAGACGTCGTTGACCTTCGATTGCATGGGCGCGAGCGAGTCCAGAAGCGCACGACCGGATCGCGTGACGGTCAGCCGGGTGCGGCGCCGATCGCCCGCATCCTCCGACTTCTCGACCAGGCCAAGTTCGGTCAAGTGTTGAGTGGCCTTCGTGATTGCTGCGCTGGTCAGGCGCAGATGCTCGGCGATGGTGCCGGGGAAGACATCGCCTCTGGTCGCGAGTTCACGGATGGTGGTCAAGATCATGTATTGCACGCCGGCGATCCCGGCACGCGCGGCATATCCCTGCGTCAGGTCGTGGTGGCGCGACGACAGGGAATGCAGAAAGCCGGTCAGGCGCCGAAGCTGCGGAGCGTTCGCTTTCGCGATGCAATCGGCGCGCGGCGCGACGTGCAACTCTGTCGAGACATCAGCGGTCGGGGACTTGCGGCTGCGGTGTGATTTTGCAGTTGCCTTCGGCATCCTGAGCGACGCCTCCTGATCGCGGTCGGCCGCATTTACATGATAGAATCACATAACAAAAATAAATTTCTGTCCACGATGAGCGGACTGAAAGCGCCTGGCACCGCGGCATCAGCGCGGTCGCCGCAGGCGGAGGCGGGCCCAACGAAAAACCTCCGGCAGGGCATTGCCGGAGGTTTCGGAGGTTAGTTCATAAGAGGTTTCGAGATTTCCTCGCCACCATCGGCGGCTAAAAAGCCGATAACCACGCTTATACATGATCGAATAATGTTAGTAAATCACATAACTGATAGCTGCTCGGCGGATAGCTGCCTCAACGAAAACCCCGACGGTTGCCCGCCGGGGTTCTGTTGAGATCGAGATCAGACCAACCGGATATTACCAGTTGCGCTGAGCACGGAGGAGCAGGGTGACCGCATCCTGGTTCTTCAGCTCGTACACGGCGGCCGGCTTGCCGATCGAAGCACTGCCGGGATAGGTGATCGTGCCGGCGTACTTCTGATCGAGGTGCTGCCAGGTCAGGTCTGCCGTGAAGGTCAGGTTCTTGACCGGGGTCCACTGCGTCTGCGTACCGATCTGCGCGATATTGTAGTCGGGATTGCACGAGGTCAGGCCGGCAGTACCGAACACGGCGCCGAACGAACCACCAACACCGTTGCCCGCCGGGCCGCAAATCGCGGTCTTGGCAGTGCTGTTGTACATGATCTGGGCGTAAGCACCGTAGATGCTGGTGTTCCAGTAAGGATTCCAGTTGTGGACGAATGCACCGCGCATACCCCAGGTCTGGACAAGCTGTTGCTGACCGCCGGTGACAAACACGCTGTCCGGAGCGACGCCGAGGCCGATGCTCTGGTAGGCGCCGGCGACGTTGGTGCCGCTGAAGTAGGTCATGCTACCTGCTTGCGACAGATCCTGGATGTTGTAGCGAGTCGCACCGTCCGTGTAGACGCCCTGGACGTTGATGGTGTCGCCGGGTCCGGTCGGGATGTTCTTGATCGACAAGGCCAGCTGACCAGCCCAACCCCACTTGTCATCCGGATGACCGGTGAGCTCGGTAGCGCCGTAATAGGCCGCGTGGTTGTCATGCGCCGCGAACGACGCTTGGAACAGACCCCAGGCCTGGTCGACGCGCAGAGCCGCGATGAGATCCGGAGCGATCGTGCCCGCGTAGTCGCTCGCACCATAGGCGCCGAGAGCACCGGTGCCGAGCACGCCGAGATTCTGCACGCCGGCCTGGTCATAGGCCGACTGGTCCTGAGCCGACAGAGACAGCGACACGCCGTTGCCGAACTGCGCGGTGTAGGTGAACTGGTTCACACCAGTGACCGTACCGCCGCCGCCGACGAGACCGTCGAAGTTGTTGCCCGGATAGTTGGTCCACGGAGCCGAGAACTGCGAGACCGCCTTACCCATCGTGAAGCCGGCGAACTGGATAAAGGCGTAGTAGACGCCAAGCGCGCCGCCGGCGACACCGCCGCCCGTGGCGTTGCCGGGAGCCGCGGTCGTGCCGATCGGCGAGTAGACCGTCGAGCCGGCCGCAGCGCCCGCGCCGTAGGTGTCCGAGGTCCAGGTGAAGGTCGCATCGAAGTAGGTGCGAACCACGCCGTATTCGGTCGCGGTGCGGGTATCGATGTCGAAGTCTTCACGCGAGCGCCAGGTGTAACCGTTGGTGAAGCGGTTCTGTGCGCCGCCGGCGCCCGCCATGTTGCCGGACGCGTCGGAGTTCGTGTTCGCCAGAACGTCGGCGCGCAGGTAGCCGCTCAGCTTGATGCAGGTGTCGGTGCCCGGAATGAAGTAGAATCCCGGTCCGTACAGGGAGCAGACCTTCACATACTCGACCGCCTTCGCCTTGACGGGAAGGTCGGCCGCCAGCGCCCCGCTGCTCGCGACGAGAGCCGCCGCCGAGCCCAACAAAAGGCCCTTTACCATCTTCATGCTATCCTCCAAGTGATGCCTTGCGCTGCAGGCAAAGCGACAAACGTATCCCCTCCCGAAGCCGCTGCCGCGCAGCGATCTTCAAGATACTGGTGGTCAACTCGGCCACCGTGAGACGGTGGGTGCCCCCCTCCGCCTTGGCCCGACTATGCATTAGGTATTCACGTGTTCAACTTATATTAGTTAGTCATTCTATTGTTTTGTCCCCCATGTGTCATTCATGCAACGCCCGGGTGTGAACAATTTCGCCGACCGAGCTTCAAAACGAGCCGGATATCTGTGAAGATGAATCGTCCCGAAGGAACGCCATGAACGAGCGCAAATCGACCGACAAGCTGCAGGACGCCGCGGAGCGACTGGCCTGGGAGATCGTGTCGACCAGCATCCGGCTCGACGAGTTGCGCAGCATCTGGGCCAAGATGATCGGAATCACCGGCCCGCAATGGATGATCATGATGGTGCTGGCGAATGCCGAGGACCGCGCGGTCGGCCTGCCTGTCGGCGCCGTATCGCGCGCGCTGCGCGTCGATCAGTCGTTCGTGGTGACGCAGTCGAAACTGCTCGAAAAGAAGAACCTGCTGCGCCGGAAAAACTCGACCGAGGATGCCCGCGTCGTCAACCTGTCGCTGACCGACCACGCCTACAAGCAGATGGCGAACCTGTCCTCGCAGCGCAAGGAGCTGAACGAGTTCGTCTATGCGGACCTCGATCTCAAGGAGCTGCTGCAACTGACCGGCAAGATGAGCTCGATCAAGAGCCGCCTGGAAAAGGCGATCATGAAGATCTCGGTCGGCCTCTAGGCATCGGTCGCGGCCTGGTATATCGGGCTCTGGACGGGTGAGGCCTCACCTCAAGGGAGTTCTGGCAATGAAGCAATACGTCGTCTTCGCAACCGTCGTGCTGCTGGCGTCGATCGGGCCGGCCGCCGCGCAGACAAGCGTCAGTGGCCAGCGCAAGCCCGCGGGCCAGATCGGCGGCCCCGCCACGACCGTGAACCCCGTCGTGGCGCCACCGCGCGCCGCGCGCGCGTCGCTGCCGCCGAAGCCTGCGACATCGGCACCGCCGCCGCGTCCGGCGCATTGACGGCCGGGTTAGAGGCCGATGAACGTGCCGTTCATCGGCAGGGTCGCCGCGACGGATGCTTTCATGGCCGCCAGCCGGTCAAGCGTCTCGGGGCGGGTCGCGTGCAGGCCCCAGTTCTGCAGGCTTGAGGTCTGCAAATCCGGCACGATTGCGGAGCTTTCGTTCAGGACATCCTCGATGGTCGCAAGCAACCGGTCGGGGGCGGGAAGATAGGTCGCGAATCCGTCGCCCTTCACGGCGGCGACGTCGATGCCGAGCCGGCGGCAGATTTCGGCCTTGGCCGCGATCTCGTCGCGATCCGCCTGCCTTGACCGCTCGATCAGCCGCAACAGCTCGTCGTTGACGACACGTCCATTGCGGCAAATCACCGGTGCGGTCGGCTCCCACGCTTCCGACGGACAATCCTTGAACTCCTGCCGCAACGGGATATGCGGATTGATCTCGAACGGATAGATGCGACAGACCAGGGGACGCCGATCATAGATGCCGCAGCGCTTGTCCTCGGTCAGGAACTGACAGACGCCCGGGTTGTAGGCGGCGAGGGTGATGGCGACGTAGGCGTGGGTGTCACCGCAGCGCATCCGCGCCGATCGTCGCTGCGCGTGCTCGCGCTGCACCTCCGGCACGCCGAAGCCATTTTCCAGAAACGCCTCGACCAGCACCATCAGCCGACCGTCATCGCGCAGCCACGGCACGGCCTCGCCCAATGTCAGGGCGATATGATGACCGCGGCAGCACGCGCCGCAATTGGTGCATGCGAAATGAATATCCATCGCGCTTCCCCGCACAGGACCTTGTTCTGTCCTTTCGTGCGTCCGACTCAATTGTTACCGGCCGCTGCGACGAAATTGAAGGCCGGTCGACGGATTGCCCACCATGCAGAATGGGCAGCAAGCTCATGTCATTGATATTTTACGATGATTCCCCAATTCGACCGCCGCCGGCGCGACGGCGTGCCGCCGCGGCGTGCTGTGCTATAATCCGCCATAGACGGTCACCGGGAGCCTTTGTTGCAGCGTGCACAGCTCAAGATCGACCTCCAGTCGGGCGAGACGGCCTGGACGCCCGCCCGGCGGGACCTGTGGCGGCGCCTCGAGCAGCATGATTTCGAGCCCGACACACCGCTGAACTTCACCCGACGACTGGCGCGCGACCACGGCTGGAGCCTGGACGAGGCCCGCGCCGCCGTCGAAGCCTATCGGCGCTTCTGCTTCCTCGCCATCGTCTCGCCTGCACCGGTCACGCCGAGCGAGGTCGTCGACGAGGTCTGGCACCAGCATCTGATCTATTCCCGCGACTATTGGATGATCTGGTGCGGCGAGCGGCTGCTGACGCCGCTGCACCACGATCCCACGCCCGGCGGCGCGGAAGCCCAGGCGACCTATCGGCGGCAATATGCCGAAACCCTGGCGCTGCACGAGCGCTTCTTCGGGCCGCCGAGCCCGGAGCTTTGGCCGGCGACGCATCTGCGCTTCGGAGGCCCACGTTATGTTGTCACCGACCGCGGCCGCTGGCTTGTCGTGCCGAAGCCGATCGCATGGATCCGCCATCTATTTGGGAGGTGAGCCGATGACATGGAATCCGTTCGACTGGACTGCCGGACCTTTCCTGACCCTGTATGTCGCCCTCGCCGCGATCCTGCTCCTGCTCGGCATGTACGCCAGGACGACGATCGGCCAGGTCCCCCGACTGCCCCAGCGATTGAGCGAATTGGAATTGGCTTTTCTTGCCGGCGGTGCGCGGCGCCTCGGCGATGCGGTGCTGCTCCGCCTGCTGTCGGGCCACGGCGCCACCATCACCCCCGACGGTCGCGAGATCACCGTCACCAACCAGGCGCCGCTGGCGAGCCTGATGGGCCGACTGCCGCTTCTGTCGTTTGGACCGAGAATGACGCGATCCCAGTTCCAGACGGCGCTCAAGCCGCTCGTCGAACGGGTTCGGACCCGACTGCAGGAGTTTGGATATTCCCCGACCGACGAGCAGACGACGTCGTTCCGAATGACCGTGCTGCCGTTCATCGGACTGCTGCTGATGTTCGGGATCATCAAGGCCTTCATCGGCGCGGAGCGGCACCATCCGGTCGGGTTTCTGGTCGTCCTTTTGTTCCTGACGGCATTGGCTGCAATCGTGCTGGCGATACGTCCCGCGCGAACCCGCGCCGGCAACGATGCCCTGCGGACCTATCAGGCCTCCCATGCGCGGGCCTCGCGCGCGCCGCTCGATCACGAACTGCTGCTGGCGGTCGCGCTTTCGGGAGCCGTCGTCCTGTCGGGCACCGCCTATGCGCCGGTCTATGCCGCCTCGCAGGCGATGCGCGGCGACGGGAGCGGCTGTGGCGGCGGTGGCGGTGGTTGCGGTGGTGGCGGCGGCGGATGCGGAGGATGCAGCTGAATCGATGGTTTGACCCGGTTTCGTCACGCGCGAGGGTATTCGCCCCCAAGGCATCAAAACAACCCCATGCAAAGTAGCGGCGGCTGCGGGCCTTCGACAAGCCGCTTGACACGTCGGGCAAATCAGGGGCACACTTCCATTATTCCGAAATCGTGCAACCTCGCGTCGTCCCGCCTTGGCGGGCGCGTCGGTTGGCGATTGCGGCCGAAAAATCCCCACAATTGAAACTGCACCGGCGCGCCGCAGCGAATGATCGCCTGCGCGCGGCCAAACCGCGCGCGCGTCCCGCGTTAGCGCCAGGGAATATCGACATGGATGCTGCACCTGATATCACCGTGCCAACGATGACGACCGTAACCGACCCGACCGCAACCGCGGCGGTGCCGCGGATAAAACTCTCATCGCACGGATTCTTCATCGACCACCCGGAGCGCGAGCGCGGCGAACGGCTGATGGCGAACGCGCTGGGGGTAGCCGACCGCGACGCGATGGAGGGCATTCTCCGGCAATTGGTGAAGGCGAGCGTGAGCCGCGGCAGACCCGACAAGGTCAACCTCGCTTTCATGATGTCGATGGTGAAAAGCATCAAGCCGCGGGATTCCATCGAGGCGATGCTGGTGGCGCAGATGGTCTCGGTCCATGTGATGGCGATGCGCTGCACCCAGCACCTCGCGCATGCGAACGACCTCGCCCAGCACGACAGCGCCGCGCGCGCCCTGGGTCGGCTCACCCGCACCTTCCCCGCGCAGATCGAGGCGCTCAACCGCTACCGCAGCCAGGGCACACGATCTGGCGAGCCGGCCGTCACCGTGCAGAACGTGAAGGTGGAGGACGGCGGCAACGCCATCCTCGGCAACGTCACCCAGCATGCGAGCGTGATCGTTTCCGACAAACGCCCGGCATCCGCGGCGCGGACCGTACCGAAGGCCGCGCGCTCGCGGCGAAAACGCGGTTCCGCCAAAGCCAGGCGGCACGCCGACGCATGAGCGATCACGCCCGCAATACCGGCCCGATGCTGGCGAGCCCGCGTTGCGGCGCCAAAACCCGCTCCGGTGGCGCGTGCCGATCGCCGGCGGCGCACGGCGGGGCGCGTTGCCGCATGCACGGCTGCGCAGAGGGGTCCGGCGCGCCGATAGAAAACCAGAACGCGCGCAAGCACGGCCTGTTCACCAGGGATGCGATCGCTGAGCGGAGGGACATGCAGGTGCTGTTGGATGAAGCGTGGAGGCTGCTGGAAGAGATGAAGTAAGTCATTTTCGGAAAGATTTGCCGATGCCTGGCGCGATCGAAGGTAACCCGAAGCCGCGATTGAGGTGGATCGCAGTGACGACAGATATTTGAGAGCACTGGCACCGTCATTCCAGTCAAGCGCTGCGATCGGCAGATTGACCTTGACTGGACCTCGAATTCATCTGGAAATGCAGTTCGACGGATACGGTTATCTGGCGTCGAATGTCGCCTCAAATCACCTTGCTCCATCCTCGCCTCAGAGACCAGGATAGATGGCGACCCACACATTCGCATGCATCGACGGGCATACTTGCGGCAATCCGGTCCGGCTTGTCTCCGGCGGGGGGCCGCGGCTGGACGGCGCGAACATGCTCGAGAAGCGCGCTCACTTCCAGCGGGACTACGACTGGATCCGCACTGGCCTGATGTACGAGCCGCGCGGTCACGACCTGATGTCGGGCTCGATCCTCTATCCACCGACGCGGCCCGATTGCGACGTCGCTGTGTTGTTCATCGAGACATCCGGCTGTCTGCCGATGTGCGGGCATGGCACCATCGGCACCGTCACCATGGCCATCGAGAACGGCCTCATCACGCCGCGCCAATCCGGCAAGCTGTCGATCGACGCTCCGGCCGGCAAAGTCGACATCATTTATCGGCAGGACGGCCGCTTCGTCGAGGAAGTGCGGCTGACGAATGTTCCGAGCTTTCTCTACGCGGAGGGACTGACGGCGCAGGTTGACGGCCTCGGCGAGATCGTCGTCGACGTCGCCTATGGCGGCAATTTCTACGCCATCGTCGAGCCGCAAAGGAATTTCCGGGACATCGCCGATCATTCGGCGAGCGAACTCGTGGGGTGGTCGCCGCGCCTTCGCGCCGCGCTCAACGCGAAGTACCCCTTCGTTCATCCCGAGCACCCCGAGATCAATGGTCTCAGCCACATCCAGTGGACCGGCAAGCCGACGACAATTGAGGCTCATGCCCGCAACGCGGTGTTCTATGGCGATCGAGCCATCGACCGCTCGCCATGCGGCACCGGAACGTCGGCGCGCATGGCGCAACTTGCGGCAAAGGGCAAGCTCAAGGTCGGAGATGATTTCGTGCACGAATCCATCATTGGCTCGCTGTTCAAGGGACGGGTCGAGGCTGCCACCAGGGCCGCCGGCCGGGATGCCATCATCCCTTCGATCGCCGGCTGGGCGCGCATGACCGGCTACAACACGATCTTCATCGACGACCGCGATCCCTATGCCCACGGATTTTCCGTGAGGTAACCGCTCGAGGGCGACATTGCCTGGTGTTACGGTGGCAGTGCTGGACTGTTGCCGTAAGTGCAACCAGAGCGGGATGAGTTTTGGTTGAATCAGTTCGCCGCGGCTCTGGCTCAACCTGACTTCATCATGCTCTAGTGTGCTGAATGCGAAGTTCGTGCGATTTCGCGGCAACCGCTTTCTCGAGTTCATAGCGCATGATTCGAGCCTCCAATTTGGGAGCTTGAATCACGGTGGTCTGGATGAACGCAACACTCCTCGGCCCGGTCCTGGGTTCGGCGCTTACGGGGCAGAGGCGGACGTCAGCCAACCGACAATCCCTCCCGAAACCGTCGAAAATGACCCGAGGCGGATATCAAAACTGACCAGTCTCGATGGCAACCCGCACATGCGGAGTGAGGGGCATCAGAACCAACCGGTCACGCGAGAAAATTGCATTGTGTGGGCGTCGGAGTTCGGCAGTTCGGCGCCCATATGACGGTTGGTTTGGTCGGACTACTTGTAGTAACCGACGCCGCATCCCAGGCCGGCGACCGCAGTAACTAAGCTCGCCTTCGGCACCCAAGTCTTGTCAGCGCCGGGCTTGGGGGACATGTAGCTGACCTCATTGATCTGGCCCTCTTTTGCCTCGTCATAGAGCCTTGGGCCATACAGGTCGCCCGTAGGGTCCTTAAATGTCCTCACATCCTTGCCGAGCAGCTGCTTTACGTTGAGATTGGCGTTCGCGACGAGGAGCCCGTCGCTGAGATTGAAGCAGAACGGATAGATGTCGCCTACAAGGAAGCCGTTTTCGTCCTTGTTGATCTGGTCGAGCGTCTTGGCCTTATCGGCTTTGATGGCCGCAAC
>Ga0153933_1000136_pt1 | contig 37835 bp, 38 predicted proteins | sample TSNJ017MetaG_FD_102275 | JGI IMG/M metagenome (GOLD analysis project Ga0153933, IMG submission 102275) | Attine ant fungus gardens microbial communities from New Jersey, USA - TSNJ017 MetaG | ecosystem: Host-associated > Fungi > Mycelium > Unclassified | place: USA: New Jersey, Wharton State...
CGAACCCGGTCCGACGCTGAACTTCCGTACTCGACCCGATAGGGACCTCCGCGTTTCTCCAAAGCTGTCATTCGCGATGACGCAGAGGGTAATAGCGGATCACGTAGCCATTGACGTGCGAAATTACTGCGCTACATATGCAAATGCTCGTGCAGAAAATCGATAAAGACACGCAGCTTCGGCGGCAGGTTTCGTCCTGAAGGCCAGATCACGTTGAGCGCGATGATGCGTTCGACGTGATCATCGAGGATCGAGCGAAGCGAGCCGTCCGCGAGCGCCTGCGTGACCGAAAACGCCGGCAGACAGGCAATGCCCAGCCCGCGCAACGCGAAGCACAATCGCGTTTCGATGTTGTCGCAGACCATCGAGATCGGCAGCGCGATTTCGGGCTCACCGTCCGCGCGACGCAGCGGCCACGATTCGAGCTTTCCCGTATTCGGAAAACGATAGTGCAGGCAGACGTGATTCAGCAGATCGGCGGGAACGGCGGGCGTGCCGTGTTGCGCGAGATAAGCGGGAGACGCGACCAGCAGCAGACCGAAGGTGCCGAGGCAGTGTGCGGACAGACGCGAATCCGACAGCGGACCGGTACGTACCACCGCGTCGAATCCTTCGTCGATCACGTCAACCGTCCGGTCGGTGAAGTTGAGGTCGAGTTGCACGTCGGGATATGCGCGCATGAAGTCGGCGAGCACCGGCAACACGAGCGAGCTGACGAGCGGCAAGCTGACGCGCAACCGGCCGCGTGGCGCTTCGGCCCGGTGCGACAACTCCAGTTCAGCGGCTTCGATTTCAGCGAGTATCCGTCGACTGCGTTCGAGCAACAGCGCGCCTTCGGAGGTCAGCGTGATGCTGCGCGTACTGCGATGAAACAGGCGCACGCCGAGCCGTTGCTCGAGCCTCGCGACTCGCTTGCCGACCGCCGATGCGGACACGCCGAGCAGCCGCCCCGCGTCGACGAAGCTGCGCGTTTCAGCGACCTGCACGAAGACCATAAAGCCATTCAGACTTTCCAAAGAGGCGCTCCACGATTGCGGACAAACTTGTCCGGTCAAAGCGGAACTCTAGCCTGTTTTTCTTTAGTTGGTGCGCCCGTACCATCGTCCGGACTCACACTTCTAAAGGATTCGGCATGTCGGGGCAATCCTTATCAGCCGGCTTGAACGCAGACACGCGCGCGTTGCACCAGCGCGTCAATGCAGCCATCGATGCCGCGCTCGACGAACGGCGGCTGGTCGGTACGGTCGTTCTCATCGCGAAGCGGGGCGAATCTGTCTACCGGCGTGCAGCCGGCCTCGCGGATCGTGAGCGCGCACAGCCGATGCGCGAGGACACAATGTTCCGGCTGGCGTCGGTCAGCAAACCGATCGTATCGACGGCGGCGATGGTGCTGGTCGCGCAATCGCGGCTCAGACTCGACGACGACGTCACACGCTGGCTTGCCAATTTCCGTCCGCGTCTACCGGACGGCCGTGCTGCGCGGATCAGCGTGCGTCAGTTGCTGTCGCATACGGCCGGTCTTGGCTACCGATTTCTCGAGACGGACGAATCGGGACCGTATGCGCAAGCCGGTGTCTCCGACGGGATGGATTCGTCCGGGCTTTCGCTCGAAGACAATGTGCGCCGGATTGCAAGCCTGCCGCTGTCTTACGAGCCCGGCACCGCATGGGCCTACTCGCTGTCGATCGACGTGCTCGGGCTGTTGATCGAACGAGTGACCGGCGCGTCCCTTCAGGACGCGGTTCAGGCACTCGTCACGACGCCGCTCGCCATGGCCGACACTACCTTCTATGCAACCGATCCACTACGGCTCTGCACACCGTATGTGAGCGACACGCCAACGCCGCACCGGATGCGCGACTCGGAAGTCGTCCCAGTGTTCGACGGCACGTCAGGGATTCGCTTCACGCCGTCACGTGCGCTCGATCACGATGCGTTTGCGTCGGGCGGTGCGGGAATGGTTGGCACCGCCGGGGACTTTCTGCGCTTGCTCGACACGCTGCGCAGTGGCGGCGGAGCATTGCTGCCGGCCGCGCTGGTCGATGAGATGGGCACGATCCAGACCGGCGATGCAGGTCCGCCGGATGCGCCAGGATATGGTTTCGGACTGGGTTTCTCGGTGTTGCGCGATCCGCTGCTGGCCCACTCGCCGGAGTCGGTCGGGACATGGCGATGGGGTGGCGCGTATGGCCATTCGTGGTTCGTCGACCGCGCGCGCGGACTGAGCGTGGTAGCGTTCACGAATACACTGTACGAAGGGATGTCGGGCGGGTTCGTTGCCGAGTTGCGCGATGCCGTGTACGGCGCGGCGCGCGTCTCGAACGACGGAGACCACGAGCATGAGTGACGTCGATCTCGCCGCGTGCGACGTCACGTCCGATGCCGTGGGTTCCGGACGGCCGCAGCGTCTGCCGGTTGCGGGCCTGCTTGTGCTCGCGACGTGCGGTTTCATCACCATCCTGACCGAGGTGCTTCCAGCAGGATTGCTGACGCAGATGAGCGGCGATCTCGGCGTCTCCGAAGCGCTGATCGGGCAATTCATGACGACATATGCTATCGGCTCGTTGCTCGTCGCGATCCCGCTCGCTATCGTCACGCGTCACTGGCGGCGTCGGCCTTTGTTATTGCTGTCAATCGCCGGATTCGTCGTCGTCAATACAATCACCGCGGTCTCGACGCGTTATCCGGTAATACTCGTGGCGCGATTCCTTGCGGGCGTGTCGGCGGGCGTGATCTGGGCCTTGCTGGCCGGTTACGCCGCGCGGATGGCGCCGCCGCATCTTCGAGGACGCGCTATCGCGGTTGCGATGGTCGGGACACCACTTGCATTGTCGATCGGCATTCCCGTCGGCACGTGGCTGGGTGCGTCGGTGGGCTGGCGGATGACGTTCGGCGCGCTGAGCGCGCTGGCTTTGGCGCTGACGATTTGCGTGCGCTGGATCGTGCCGGATTTTGCGGGGCAATCGTCAAGCAAGTCTGGCGGTGTGGTGGCGACGCTGCGTCGACGCGGTCTCAAGACGGTGCTCGTGGCAACCTTTCTCTATGTGCTTGCGCATAACGTGCTCTACACGTATATCGCACCATTCCTCGCGTTGTCGGGCAACGCGAATCGTGTCGATGCAGTGTTGCTGGTATTCGGTTTGACGGCACTCGTGGGGATCGGTGTGGTCGGGTTAATGATCGATTCGCGGCTGAGGCAGTTGCAAATCGCGAGTACCCTTTTTGTTCGCCTTTGGAGCGGTCTTGATGGGCGTTGCTGCTTATCAAACCGTTATGGTTTTTGCGGGTGTTGCCATGTGGGGGCTAGCATTTGGCGGCGTGGCAACCGTGTTTCAGACAGCAGCGGCGGAAGCGGCCGGCGAACTGGGTGACATTGCGCAATCGTTGATCGTCACGGTATGGAATCTGGCGATCGCGGGCGGCGGCATACTCGGCGCGATGACGATCACCTCGGTCGGTCCCGGAGCGCTGCCGTGGAGCGCGGCCGGATTGCTCGTGATTACGCTTTCGGTGGTGTTAGGGACTTGGCCGCGGGCGCTACGGCGTGGTAACAGGGGTGCCTGACGCTCGGTAATGTGCCGAATGACGTTCGTCCGGGATGGGAAACGGCCGTGATTGCTGACGCCCATTAGCGGGCCGATGTCAAGCGAGCAATCCATATCCCCGGCTGCACGAGCAGCCGTTTCCCAATTCTCCGAATGCAGCGGCCAACCGCGCCCGTTTCTTCATTTGCTGGCTGCGACGGAACGCGCCAGACACCCATCTGGATCAAGCGAAGAGCAATACTGCTGGTGCCTTTCGCCCTGGCGGCTATGCCGCCCCGGAAGAACTTTGGTGCCGTAATGCGTCCATGGGATTCGCACAATTGCGTGGGCTGCCGGGTTGTCGGCGCCAATCCACAGCTGGCTCGCATTCCGGGCGATCCGCTTTTACTGCATATCGGGGACGGCGGCACAGCATCCCATTCAATCTCGGTGGCTGTTCGCCAGTCAACAATCAGGGCTTGCCGGTCGCCGTCGAAACTCTTATGCGAAGCAGCGCGTCATATCGAATGGTTTGTGCTCCTTCAGCATATGGAAACATGCGCGGGCGAGCTTGTGCGCCAGGATGGTATTGGTCTTGCCTTTCTTTCGCTCGTAGAAACGTTTGGCCTCGGCGCAATAGCGCAGCGCAAAATTGGCCGCCTCGATGAACGCCCAGGACAGATACGGGTTGCCATTCTTTGTGTTGCCTTCGCCTTTCTTTTTACCGTTGCTTATACGCTGGCTGTCCACGCAGCGCGCATAGGAGGCGAAGTTACCGGCGCTGGCGAAGCGCTCGATGGTGCCCACCTCCAGCAGAATGACAGTTGCAAGGGTTTGGCCGATGCCCGGCACCGTGGTCAGCAGGGTGTAGTCCGCGTCTGGTGCGACCTTTTGTTGAAGACGCTTTTCCACGATGGCGATCTGCGCGGAGAGCGTCGTGATGACCGCGACGTTGGCCCGAAGCGCGAGTGCGACGTCCTCTGGCAGGCGCATTTGTTTGATGGTTTCTTCGTCGAGCCGGATGACCTGATTGCTCGTGATTCGCTTGCCGAACTGGCGTGCCGTTATGTTCTCCATCGCGAGAATGTGGCTCGTGCGGCTTCGCACGAGCTGCATGCGTTTCCTCGCAAGATCACGGACGGCACGCTGTTGGGGTGGCAGGATGGTGCCTGTCGGGAGTATCCCCAGGCGCAGTAAATGAGCCAGATAGCGCGCGTCGGTCTCATCCCCACTGTGCTTGAGCCCGTCGTATTTCCTGATCGCGGTGGTGTTGGCCAGATGCACCACGAAGCCGGCGGCCTGCAGGCCGTCGACAAGCCAGTACCAGTTATACGTCGATTCGATTGCGACGCCGGCCAGCCCGGCTTGCCACGGGGCAAGGAACGTCAGGATCTTGGCCAGCTCGTTCGGCAGCCGCTTCTCGGCGACCACGCGGTCCGTTTCGTCGATCACGCTCACCACGCTGTTGTTCGAATGCAGGTCAATGCCGCTATAGTTCATGATGGGCCTCCTTCCGGTTAAAGCGCTGTTGGCAAACTCACTTTAACCCCGTCGCCCGTCAGGGCGGCGGCGGAGGCCCGCTAGATGATTTTCAATCTAGAAGTCCCGATCGACTGACCGTTCCTGGCCGCACTGAGTCCGACGGCGATCGGCTCAGTTCGACCCGAACCGGTCACTTGGCTTTCCCGCTAACGGTCATTCAACACGCGCGTGGAAATCCCTCCAAGGTTGTTTCGGGTACCAGAGTAGGTGCAGCCGTGACGGCTTTGTGCCCGCCGTGTGAGAATTCCAATGGGCAGGATTGAGCCGGCCACAGATCATGTTTTCTGGTCATGTCGCAGATTCGCGGACACATTCTTAAGCACGTCGGCGAAAGTTGTCGCGACGCGGGTCCGCCCGGCTCCCTTCGGCCATAGCAAACCGAGTTTTCGGGACAATTCAGGATGCGCTATCGGTATCAGGTTGATGCGTTCGAAGGCCGCCCCGGCACGTTCAGGAACGATGGTTGCAAGCTGCCCTTCCGCGGCGACTGCCAGAAGAGACTCCGTGGTATCCATTTCTACGACTACCCGCGATTGCACGCCGGCAGCTCTGAACGCCTCTTCAATCAGGATGCGCGTTGAGAATTTTCGCGTGAGCAGCGCAAGGGGAATCGAATCAAGCGTTTTCCATTGAACCCGGTGCTTTTGTGCGAACGGGTGGCCCCGGCCGACGGCCAGGACGAGCCGCTCCGAGAAAAGATACTCGGATTCGACGTCGTTCCGTGAAGCCGGATGGAATGCAATACCGAGATCAAGTGTTCCCAGTGCTAGTTTTTCCTCAAGCTCTGCCGCGAGAAAATCCTGGACCACGATCCGCACCTTCGGGTACTGCTGATTGAAGGACGAGACAGCTCGAGGCAGAAATGAAAGCGGAAATACCGGGATAGCGCCCAAGGTAAAGGTACCTGCATCGAGCTCGTTGAGTTCTTGCATGGCACGCTTGGCTCGCATGGTTTCATTGCACGTTCGCGCCGCATAGTCATGAAAGACCCGGCCTGCCTGTGTGAGGCGAATGGTTCGCCCTACTCTGTCGAACAACGCGATGCCCAGTTCCTCTTCGAGTTGACGAAGGGCGTGCGACAGCGTGGATTGCGCAACACACATCTTTTCGGCTGCGCGTGACAGGTTGTTGAGCTCGACAATAGCCAGGAAATAGCGAAGGTGGCGCAGTTCCATATGTCTCCCGCCGGATTATTGATCAGCGTAACGATATTGATCGACAGTATCGAACGATTTTATCGAATTAATTCATTTTTCCGATCATCGAAACCTACGTACCATCATGCGTTGACACACCTCGATATCCCGATCGGCCAATGAGAGGGCTCGTCGCACGTGGTTGATGCACGTGACGGACGGTCAACTCAACTGCCGATGTCAAGTCCGTCGGTCTCACCTTTGGAGCACCTAATGAGCGACACCATTGTGCGGCACCGTACCCCCGCGCGCCTCGAAGCATCGTGGGCACGAGAATTTTCGGAAGCAATTGAGGTCCCCGCGAGCGCGAAAACCATCACGTTGAGTGGGGTAGGCGCACTGCCGTCAAATCTCGACGCCGAACCGCACACGGTAAGCTATTTCGGCGATTTACAAACGCAAACGAAAAGCGTGTTGGATCAGATTCAGCGGATCCTCGAAGGTAAAGGATATGCGTTAGGCGATGTGATTACCGTGCAAGCTCTTTTCGTTGCAGAGCACGCGAAAAATGGTGCGCCAGACTACGGCAGTTTTTCGAGCGTCTATGCCGATTATTTCGGCTCGGCAGCGCAACCCCACCTGCCCACCCGGACTCGTGCACAGGTAGTGGGCCTTGTCGAACCAGGCTGGCTGGTCGAAGTGACTGTGACGGCGGCGAAGGTCATGAAGGTCTGATCGCACCACCGTCGATCCGACCTTTTTGTTCACTGATCCCGCGACATTGTCGACAATCCAGACGCAGCAGTCGAAGGGCTGCTCCTGGCCGAACCCGGGCCGACGGCGACTGGCCCTGCTCGACCCACGACGGTCTATGGATATGCTCCAAAGCCGCCATCCGATGACAACCCAAAAATTCAACCACTGTGGCTCCCTATGCATCGATGGCACTAGAATCAGCCAGGAGAGCTACTCTGCACATCCAGCAAACTATCTCTCCCTCGCGCGCCGTGCCAATCGCTATGAACGGAGGGGAGCATGTCATTTGGTCTAAATCGTATAGGGCAAATTGCCTTGTCCACCCCGGATGTGGACAGAGCGGAAACGTTCTATCGTGACACGCTCGGGCTAAGGCACCTGTATCGGTTCGGTGAACTTACATTTTTCGACTGTGGCGGAGTTCGTCTTCTCATCGAGAAGTCCGAGCATCTTCAAAGCCCCGCTCAGGCGTCGGCAATATACTTCAGCTGCACAGATATCACTTTGGGTGTGAGCGAACTCGAACGACGCGGGGTTGCATTCAAAAGCCGGCCGCACCTTGTTGCGCCCATGGAAGACCACGACCTATGGATGGCGTTCTTCGAGGACCCGGATGGGCACACTCTGGCGCTGATGCATGAAGCGCCGAAAGGTTACATTCCGATGATCACCTAAGGTAACGGCGTCTGCCCAAACTTTTATTCATCTAACAAATACAGGACCGTCAACTCAACGGTCCGTATTTGGCCTCCTCGCACGCCACCGCCACGACGCCCGGCCTAGGCAATACATCAGCGCATCTCTGGCGTCTCAGCGTACCGGCTCGATCTTGAAAGCATCGACTGCTACACCAAGGTCCACGCCTTCGCCGCTGCCGCTCAACGCCATCGACGTCGTTCCCTTGGTCAGCACCTGCGCGGTACCGCTACTCCCTGCACCGGCCGAAGCACCGGCCTGCGCATAACTGCCGTACACATCCCTGATGCTGTAGACATGGGTGATATCGCCGTGGCCGCTGACGTGAAACTTGCCGGCCGTCAGGCCACCGCCATGCACGCTGATGGTGACAGCGGCCCTCTGCCCATTATCGCAAGTTACTCTGCCGCGTCCTTCGGCATGCTGATAAATCGCCGACCATCCGGACATGCTGAAGGTCAGATGGCATTTCACCGGCGCGCCGCCTGCCTGGGCCGGAGTAGCGGTCAAACCCGTCAGCGCACCCACGCACAGCAATGTGGCGGCAGTCGATACAAGGGTATGCTTGCTCATAGAAGTCTCCTGGCACGTGAAACATGAACATAGGATAACCAGTGTAACCGTCATTCGCAGTGGCCCACCGGTGATGAACGCAGGAACGCAAATGGGATTGCGAACACAAACCGAATATCTGGTCACGCCGGGTGCCGGTAGACACCACCAATGATCAGGCCAGGTGCTTAGCCATAAATACCCGCTTCAGGCCATTCTCCTCGGCGCGGTGCGTCTCGGCATAACCAATGCGAGAGTAAAGCGCGATATTTTCCGTCATGGTCTCGTGGGTATAGAGCCTGATGACGCGGTAGCCTGCCGCTCTGGCTGAGTGCTCGGCGTATTCCAGCAGGCTGCGGCCTATTCCTGTTCCCTTGGCGGAAGGTGCTACGGCCACGTTGTCCAGTAGCATCGCATCCTGCTCCGGGATCAGCACAAGAACGCCTTGTATGGCACCTTCCAGTTCGACAACATAGACCCGGCCCTCGCTGATCAGTACTTCATAGTCGTCCAACATCGGTCCCGGCTGCCGCCCGATACGACTGATATAAGGCGAGTAAGCGTGTCGAACGATCTCCTCGATAGCTTGACGGTCAGCGAGAATGGCGATTCGGGGATGGGGATGCATTGGAATGCTTCCGAAGTAGTCGGTGACTAGCAGCAGTTCACCGGAACGAGCGCATGGAATCCAAAACGGCGAGAACCCACATCAATAGCACTCCACAACCTTCCGAACCCCCGCCGGCGAAACCGCCAGCCGTTGAAGTTCCACCCTCGCCGCGTCCACCTCGCCCCGCTCCAGCACTTCCGCAATCGACAGCAATTCGCCGAGCACACCACCACCGCCAAGAATAGCCACCCGGATGGAATCGGAGACAGGCAGCTCCTCGACAAAGCTGCGCAATTCCATGTGATACGCGACATGCAGTAGCGACAGCATACCCGTCAGATAGGCCGTAGCCGCCAGCGAGCGCGATCCGTCCTCCATCGCCTCGACCGCTTCTTCCATGAAAAGCGCCCGTCGTTGCGCAAGCAGCACAAGCGGATCATCCGCGACCGGAAGCCCGTCCCGGTTAACGTAAAGCAGAAGTCCACACCAATGCAAAAGTCTGCGGCTACCCGCGATTGACAACGCTTGCTTCAGTGATGAAATGCGCTCCGTTTTACCGTTCGACTGCTCACTGCTATTTGCAAGCCGCAACAGTTGAGCAACCAGCAATGGCGTCTCTCTTAGCGCCCCCGCAATACTACCCAACGCGGCATCGCTGCCGACCAGTTCGACCACGTGAAGGATCGCCTTGACTGGCGGCATCGCGTGCTTGCCTGAAAGAATCTGCGGTTTGGCGAAGTAATAGCCCTGCAGCAGATCACAACCCAGTTGCCGGGCCAGCTCCGCATCCTCAGTACTTTCGATTTTCTTGGCGAGCACGACCTTTCCCGCCCGTTTGAACTGACCGACCAGCTCCGCTAACACCGAACGCTCCACAGACGGCCAGTCGATCTTGACGATGTCGACGGAAGGAAGAAACCCTCGGATCTCGTCAGTCATACCCGTGACGTCGTCCAGCGCTATCTGGAAGCCCGCTCCTCGCAACTCGCTGCAGCGTCGCGAGAGGTTCGATGTCAGTTCGGCAGACTTCCTGATCTCAAGAACGAAGCGTGACGCCGGCAGCACATACGGGTAATCCGAAAACAGAAAATCATGCGCGCAGTTCAGAAAGCAGGCCTTACTGGCGGAAAGCCGTTCGAGACCGATCGAGCCCAATGCGCGTTCTATCAGCGCCGTCGTACTCCGCAGTTCGTCCCCTATCCGTGCCGCGCCCGCGGCCCCGTCCCTGAAAAGCAGTTCGTAAGCGACAACGCGCCCCGCCCGATCCATGACGGGTTGACGTGCCACAAACACGTCGGCATCGCCCGCCGCGACGGGATCAATGGGAATGCTGCTCACGACGACCTCTGAAAGGAAGGCTTGAAGATGGATACGACGACACACCTGGGCTCGAACCTCAAGGCAGGATTGTCGGCGATTCCAGCGTGCCTGTCCAAAGGACACATCGTGGCCGCTCGCTGCTTCATGCGAACGGCATGGATTACCTGAATCCAGGCCGGGTTTAAGACCGGGCGGCAGTTGTACCCAATGATTGCGCAGTCTCGCGCGCTGCCCGTTGCCTTCCAATCTGCAACATCGCGATACTGGCAAGAATCAAGGCGATGGCGCTCACTTCCAACACACCAACCTTTTCCCCGACGACCCACCCAATCAGTAGCGCAACGGTAGGTGTAATGTAAGTTGAACCCGAGGCCGCAACGGCTCCGAGTTCCTGCAGCAGAAAGTAGTAGAGTAGAAAGGCGGTTCCGGTTCCCAGGATACCCAGTCCGACCACGACGCCGGCTGCCGCCCGCCAATCGTGCAGGATGTGCCCTATCCCGGTGAAGTCTGTGAGCACGGTCAGAATCAGCAGGGCCAGTCCCATCTGCCACGTGACCAACGCCAGCGGCGGAAGGCTGAATGGCGATAGAAAACGGCGGACGTAAACATACGACGTCCCGAGGACGATCGAACCGGCCAGCATCCAGAAGACGCCGGCGAGATCGATGGGGTTGCCTGCACCTTCCCAAGGCCGCGCCGTCAGCACAATGCCGGATCGAAACAGGCGTACTGCGCGAATTCAGAGGACAAGCTAGCCGAAAACCCGTGTCCATGCTGACCGGAGACGTCGCGCACGGTCCTCGAAGAGATATGACGCAACGAGCGTCAACAGACCCGAAATCACCCCCGTCACGACGTGCTCCACAAAGGGAAACCGGTAGTGGCTCTTATGCGAGAAGACGTCGCCTGACATCGTCAGCACGCCCATGACCAGCGCGTTGCCGTAGCGGTTTTCGTAGCATTTCGCCGCGGGCGTGAAGGTCAAAAGGATGGCGAGGAGTCCGGTGAAGAGACCCGTCTGAAATGCAATGGTCCAGTGGGCGAGGCTCATGACATTGCCCCAGCTCCCCGGCATGCAACTCATGCACGCGCTGGTCGGCTGCCAGAAACGCTGGACAAACAGCTTGATACGCCGCTTCCATTCGCTTGACACAACGTATCTCCATCTATGCCCTTGCCACGGCTGAAGCCCATACTACACCGCGATGACGCGGCCATCGCTTCGACCGGGACCGCAATGGGCTCGTGCACAAGCGGCACAGCGTCTCGCGATTGATGAAACTGTTATTCTGTCTTCTTCCGACTGTCGCATGGTCGCTCCTGGTGGACCAACCGCCTGGCATGAAGCCAGTCAGGATTTTGCATGTTCGGTTTTTTGCGCAGCTACTTCTCCAACGATCTGGCGATCGATCTCGGCACTTCCAACACATTGATCTACATGCGCGGCAAGGGCATTGTGCTCGATGAGCCGTCGGTCGTGTCGATCCGTCAGGAAGGCGGCCCCAATGGCAAGAAAACCATTCTGGCGGTCGGCAAGGAGGCCAAGCAGATGCTTGGCAAGGTGCCCGGCAACATTGAAGCCATCCGCCCGATGAAGGACGGCGTGATCGCCGACTTCAACCTCACCGAGCAGATGATCAAGCAGTTCATCCGCATGGCCCACACGCCGCGCGTTTTCGCGCCCTCGCCGCGCATCATCATCTGCGTGCCGTGCGGATCGACCCAGGTCGAACGGCGTGCCATCAAAGAAGCCGCGCACAGCGCGGGCGCGTCGCAGGTGTTCCTGATCGAGGAACCGATGGCCGCTGCAACCGGCGCCGGCCTACCCGTCTCCGAGGCGGCCGGCTCGATGGTGGTCGATATCGGCGGCGGCACGACCGAAGTCGGCGTGATCTCGCTTGGCGGCATCGTGTACAAAGGCTCGGTGCGCGTGGGCGGCGACCGGTTCGACGAGGCCATCGTCAACTACATCCGCCGCAACTACGGCATGCTGATCGGCGAACAAACCGCCGAAGCGATCAAGAAAGAAATCGGCTCGGCGTTCCCCGGCTCCGAAGTCAAGGAGATGCAGGTGAAGGGGCGCAATATGTCGGAAGGTATACCGCGCAGCTTCACCATCTCCAGCAACGAGATCCTCGAAGCCCTCACCGACCCGCTGAACCAGATCGTATCCGCGGTCAAGATCGCGCTCGAACATACCCCGCCCGAACTCGGCGCCGATATCGCCGAGCACGGCATCACGCTCGCGGGCGGCGGTGCGTTACTGCGCGATCTCGATCGCCTGCTCGCCGAAGAAACCGGTCTACCGGTGTTCGTTGCCGAGGCTCCGCTGACCTGCGTCGTGCGCGGCTCCGGCATGGCGCTCGAGCGCATGGACAAGTTCGGCGGGTTCTTTTCCTACGAATGAGCCTGGCGACGCACCACGCCGGCGCACTATCGAGCCTTTCGGGTAATAAACGACGCCGCCACTCCAAGAAGGGTATACAGTGGGCAAAGGACGGCTCGCGCCTCGCGACCTCCAGCTTCGGGATCAATCATGCAATCAAAGACCAAACCCGCTTCGGCCACTGTCCATAGCGTGAGTTCGTACGCCCACGAACGCCGGACGAATGCCCTTGTTCTCGAGACGGCGGACGCTTTGCGTGCAGAACAGCGCCGCGTGAATGATGCCACTATTGATTCGAACGCCAGTAAGTGGCGTTACTCCGTCACACGCAGGGAAGGCTGATCGTGGCGCTTGAATTCCCCAATCCCAGTCGTAGTTACGATGCCGCAAGACATTGTGTGTGTTTCTGGGGTTACGACAATTCGCGCGAGATCACTTTCCAGATTGACGACGCGATGATCCGAAATCTGCAGCCCGATGCCGGCTCAGACGAGCGTTCGATACTCAGTGCGTTCGACCAGTTCCGCGAGAAGCTCCTCGATATCGCTCGCAAGCGGTATGTAGCCGGCCCACAGAACCGGTATTCCATTTCCTGAGCAACCGTCTCGGGCGATAATTCGCATTCCTGCAGATGGGCGCGGACAAAGCGCGCCACTTCCGCTCGCGGTTCCCGGTCTTCCGGCGCCCCCATGAAGCCGCCGTGGGGCATGGTTTCGAAGATGTGCAACTCGCAGGGAACGCTCGCGCGCAACTGGCCGGCCGACTGGGCCATGGCGGCGCCGTGTTGCGCGTCGACGGCGGCTTTGAAGCGCATCCAGCCGTCGATGTCCTCGGGGTGGGGCGGGCTATGCAAGGCGTTCAGCGGCATGCCGTCGGCATTCACCGGGCGGCGCAGCGCGGCCTGAGCCTCCGCGCTGATGCTTTGAGGAAAGCGGATGACATGGACCAGCTCAGCCTCGGGCAACGCATAGCCGCGCAGCACCGCGCAGCTCAGCTTTAGGAAACACATGCAGGGTCAATTCGCCGGCGGCCATTCGGGGTGGCGCGGAATCGGCTCGTCTTCGCAGATCCACGAACGATCGTGCGAAGTCCAGATATGCATAGCAGGCGTGACGCCGGGATCGTCGTCGAGGGTCGGCACTCGCAGAATGACGTGCGGCTGTTCGGGACGTTCGGCAACGAGGTGCGTGCCGCAAACCGAACAGAAGTGCCGCAGCTTGCCCGGAGAAGATTCGAAACTGCGCAACAGGCTCTCGCCGGAGGTCCAGCGAAAGTGCTCTCGCTGCACGCGGGCAGTCGTGGCATATGCACTCGCGTGGGCCTTCTGACACGTCCGGCAGTGGCAGTGAGAAATAGCCGTGGACAGCGCGTCTACCTGATAGCCGACCGCCCCGCATAAGCAACTGCCTTTCATTTCCATCCGCCTCGATCCAGGTTGATCAACCGTTGACCCGTACACCTGCCAAACGAATCGCAGTGCGAGCCGCCGCGGCTTACGCGCCGCTACCTACGCCGCCTCGCCGTTGGGGCACGCGACGGCCTCGGTCTGCAGTTGCGCCAGATGCCGCAGCAGTTTCGTCACCATGCCGACGACCGTGAGCGCGAGGATCACGAAGAACACTGCGAGCGGCGTCAGGACCTGCACCGACACGAACCCGGCGAGCCCCATCATCGCCGACGACACCAGCAACAGCGCACACCCCAGGATCGCGCTCGTCAGGCCGGCGATATGCGGGAACAGCGAATTGCCCTTGGCCATCAGCGTGGGATACATCGCCCCGGCGCAGAAACCCATGACGAGCACGGGCGTGGCGAGTGTCCAGACGCGCAGGCCGGCCGTGAGCGCGAGCACCAGCATCGCGATCGACGACGCCGCCATCACGCGCGCACCGATCTGCAGCCGCCGCTCGGCGCTCGGCAAACGCGGGCTATGCACGCGATTCGACAGACCGCCCAGGAAGTACATCATCCCGATGCCGAGTGCGAGGTAGGCGAAATAGGTCGGTGGCTTGTGCAAGGTGTTCTGCACCATGAACGGCCCGACGATGTTGAACACGAGCAGAATGCTGTAGCACAGCCCCTGCGCGAGAAAGCAGCTCTGGAACACAGGGCTCGAGAGCACTTTGCCGGCGTTGGTCAACAGCGTGCGCGGCGCGAGGTGCACCGGCCGCCGCAGCGTCTCGCGATAGCGCCACACCAGCGCCCACATCACAAGCGAATAGACGAGCAGGAAGACCAGGCAGGACTTCCAGCCGAACAAGGTTTGCAGGTGGGCCCCGATCACCGGCGCGACAATCGGTGCGAGTCCCCACGCAATCGCCATGTAGGTGAACGCGTGGACCAGCGCCTGACCGGAAAACGAATCGGTGATGATCGCCTTCGCGAGCAGGTTGGTGGCGGCGATACCGAAGCCCTGCAGACAGCGGGCAAGGAGGAACGCCTCAAGATTCGGCGCGGCGAGCGACAGCAGGCAGCCGATCGTAAAGATGACGAGACCGAAAGCCAGTACGGGCTTGCGCCCATGCGCGTCGGCGACGGGTCCGAAGACGAGCTGGCCGATCGCATAGGCCGCCATGTAGCCGGACACGCTCGACTGGATCGCCTGAGGCGAGGTCGCGAAGAAACGCGCCATGGCGGGTAGCGCGGGTACGTAAATGTCGATCGCGAGCTGCCCGGCGGAGGCGAACAGGCAGATCAGGAGCAGCAGAAAACGCGGCGAGTTCGGCTCGCGCGCGGGCATGGCGGCGCGCTCGGGGATGGTGTGGTTCATGACGACATTGAAGAGGCGGATTCCAGGGGCGCGACAGGTTACGCTGCGGGCGGCCGCAGCGTATGTCTGGCGCCGTCGTCACGTATTGTGCCTGTTATCGAGCAAATCGACGCGATACCCCTTGTTCCGTGTCCGCTTCCCGAGCGTCGGGCGCTGCCTGATTTGCCATGCTCTGCGCAGGTGCGTGCGCGAAGCGCCATGACGGATGGGTACCGGAACGCCTCGATACCCACCGCCACATCACTCGCCGTTCAGCCGAGCGCCTTTTCGACGATCTCGCGTACGGCGCGCGACTTCACCCTCGCCGCGACCTGCTCCAACGCAGCGCGCATTTTCTCGCGCAGCGTGGGCGTGAAGCGATGCCACATTTCGAGCGAACGCGCGAGGCGCGCCGCGACCGCCGGATTCAGCGCATCCAGCGCGATCACCTGCTCGGCCCAGAAAACGTAGCCGGAGCCATCCGCAGCATGGAACTGGGCCGGATTCGCCGCACAGAAGGTGAAGATCAGGGCATAAACCCGGTTCGGATTTTTCAGCGTGAAAGCCGGATGCGAGCTCAGGTTGCGAACCATGTCGATAGTCGGGCGGCTCGCGCTGCCACGCTGTCTCGCCAGTAGTGCGAACCACTTGTCGATGACGAGCGGCTCGGTCTCGTAGCGTTTGTAGAAATCGGCGAGCACCGGTTCCTCGATTGCGTCACCGTGTGTGGCGGCCGCACTCAACAGCGCCGAGAGTGCCGCTTCGCGATCCGTCATGTTGTTGGCCGCGTCGTACTGGGCACGGGCGAGACGGATGGCGTCCGACGGATCGTCGAGTTCCGCGAGGTACGACAAGGCAAGGTTCTTCAGCGCGCGATGGCCGATTGCCTTCGCCGTGGCTTCATACGCACCGGGCGTGCGGTTCTGCTCGTATGCGGCGAGCCATGCGTTTTTCAACGCGGCGGCGAAGCGCTTGCGCACATACTGGCGCGCCGTATGGATCGCGGCGGGATTCGACTCGGCCATCTGCTCGGCCAGGTAGCCCTCCGACGGCAGCATCAGCACCAGTTCCCGGAACGACGGCGACAACGATTCATCGGCCAGCACGCGGCCAAACGCGCCGACGACGGAATCGTCGAGGCTCAATGCGGTGCCTTCGGCAGCATGCTGGGCGAGCGACAGCAGTTCACGCGTGATGAGCCGTTGGCCGGCGTCCCAACGGTTGAACGGATCGCTGTCGCGGGCGAGCAGGAAAACCAGTTCCTCGGTGGTGTAATCGTATTCGACGATCACCGGCGCCGAGAAATCGCGCAGCAGCGACGGCAGCGGTTGCTCGGCGACATCGACGAACGTGAACGTCTGCGTGGCCTCAGTCAGTTCGAGCACGCGCGTGGTGCCCGGCGCAGCGCTCGCCTCGCCTTCGAGCCGCAGCGGCAGATCCTTGCCGTCCTTGCCGATCAGGCCAATCGAAAACGGCATCAGCAGCGGTCCTTTCTGCGTCTCGCGCGCGGCGGCGAGGCTTTCACCGTAGCTTTGCGTGAGCGTCACGCGGTAGCTGCGCTGCGCGGCGTCGTACGCGGTCTTGACGGCCACGCGCGGCGTGCCCGCCTGGCTATACCAGCGCTCGAACTGCGCGAGGTCGCGCCCATTGGCATCCGACATGGCATGCCGGAAGTCGTCGCACGTCACCGCCTGGCCGTCGTGCCGCTTGAAGTACAGGTCCATGCCCTTGCGGAAGCCGTCGCGACCGAACAGCGTCTGATACATCCGCACGACTTCCGCGCCGTTGTTGTACACGGTGGTCGTATAGAAGTTGTTGATCTCGACATAGCTCTCCGGGCGCACCGGATGCGCCATCGGACCCGCGGCTTCCGCGAACTGCGCCTGCCGCAGCGTGCGGACGTTCGCGATCCGCTTGGTGGCGCGTGCCGCGTCGGCGGATGCATTTGCTTCGTCGCCGGCAGCCATGTCGGCGGAGAATTCCTGATCGCGGAACTTGGTCAGGCCTTCCTTCAGGCTCAGCTGGAACCAGTCGCGGCAGGTCACGCGGTTGCCGGTCCAGTTGTGGAAATACTCGTGACCCACCACCGCTTCGATGTTGGCGAAGTCGGTATCCGTTGCCGTTTCCGGGTTGGCCAGCAGGTACCGCGAACTGAAGATGTTGAGCCCTTTGTTCTCCATCGCACCCATGGTGAAGTCGCTCACGGCGACGATCATGAAGCGGTCCAGATCCAGCTCGAGGCCATAGCGCGCTTCGTCCCAGCGGATCGAATGGATCAGCGAATCCATGGCGTGACGGGTCTTGTCCAGGTCGTGCGGTTCGACCCACACCTGCAGCAGCTTTTCCTTGCCGGAGGCGCTCTTCACGCGCTCCTCGATGCATTCCAGCTTACCCGCGACCAGTGCGAACAGGTAGCTCGGTTTCCTGAACGGATCGTCCCAGCGGGCGAAGTGCCGGCCGTCGGGCAGGTCGCCTTCTTCGAGCAGATTGCCGTTCGACAGCAGCACCGGATATGCGGCCTTGTCGGCGCGCAGCGTGACCGTGTAAGTGGACATCACGTCCGGGCGGTCGAGGAAATAGGTGATGCGCCGGAAGCCCTCGGCTTCGCACTGGGTGAAGAAGTGGCCGCCGGACACATATAGCCCGGAGAGCGTGGTGTTTTCAGCAGGGTGGCAGAGGCTTTCGAGCGTCAGCTCAAACGCGTCCGGCACCTGGTCGATGCTGAGGCCGGATTCGTGCACGTGCACCGCGGTATGCGGCTTGCCGTCCAGCGTCGCGGAGACCAACTGGATCTGCTCGCCCATCAGATCGAAACGCGCGGCATGCACCGCGTGAGGATTGCGGCGCACGCGCATCGTGTTGCGCACCCGCGTGCGTTCAGGTGCAAGGTCGAATTCAAGCGCGACCGTCTCGATGAGGAATGCGGGTGGCGCATAGTCGGCGCGATGAACGACAGCAGGTGTCGCGATGTCTGAATCAGCCATGATGTCTCACTTGAAAAGTCTGTAGGCGTTGACGAGTGCCGGCATCATGCGAGAAAAACAGGAAATTGAAAACGGATAGGATTGGTCCTTCAGATTTCCTCTTTTATGGTCTGGAATGCGAGGCATGTCCAAAGCGTTCGGCGGAGTAGTTTCAAGCGTGGCGCAAAAACCGAATATGGCGGTGCCCGGCATCGCGTTGTCGACGACGCTAATGCTGGGCACCGCCAACGAAGCTTACGTACGCGTAATCGATGCGCCGCCATCGACCAACGAGGCGGTACCGGTCACGAAGGACGAATCATCGGACGCGAGATAAAGCACCGAGCGAGCAAGTTCTTCGGGGCGTGCGACCCGCTTGAGCGCATGCAATCCGGTCACGAAGGCCTGCGACTCGGCGGTATCGTTCATGTCGCGATACATCGGTGTGTCCACAGCGCCAGGCAAAATGGCATTCACGCGCACGCCTTGCGGTCCATACTCGGCAGCCAGAGCCTGCGTCAATCCAATCAACCCAGCCTTACTCGCAGCGTAGGCCGCGGTCCCTGGGAACGCGAATGAGTAGCCGACGAACGTCGACGTGAAGATGATCGATCCACCCCCTTGCTTCACCAGTTCGGGGATCTGGTGCTTCGCACCTAAAAAGGCGCTCGTCAGATTGGTCGCCAATGCGGCCGACCAGCCTTCTTCCGACACGCCCGTGCTCGGCCCCATTTCGCCCAAGGTGCCGGCGTTGTTATAGGCGATATCGAGGCGGCCGAAGCGGCTCACCGCGAGCGCGACCAGCGCTTTCGCGAACGCTTCCGACTGCACGTCGCCCGCGAGAAGCGCGACCTCGCCGCCTTCGCTGACGATCTCGGCAGCGAGCGTTTCAAGTTCGGCTTCGCGCCGCGCTGCAATGACGACTTTTGCGCCTTCCGCCGCGAACAGCTTTGCGGTGGCACGGCCAATTCCCGCACTGGCGCCGGTCACGATGGCGACTTTTCCTGTCAGGCGTTCCATGTTGAATCTCCTGCTGCTGTTGGTTGGCCGGTGCCCAATGCCCCGGTCCATGGGAAGCAATATAGGCTTCAGCCGTAGAGGCAGAAAGGCGCAAAACATGGGTATATCATTCAGCAATTGTGAACGATCGGGGAAGCACATGGATCGGCTGCGCGCTTATGAAGTCTTCGTGACCGTGGTGAACCGCAGCAGCTTCACGCGCGCCGCCGATGCGCTCGACACGTCGCCCGCCAACGTGACCCGCTACGTCAATGAGTTGGAAGCGCACCTCGGCACACGCCTGCTGAATCGCACTTCACGCAGGCTTTCTCTCACCGAAAGCGGCGAGACCCTTTTTGCCCGCTGCAAGGCGATCCTCGACGACGTCGCCGAAACCGAGGGCCTGGTGTCATCTGCATCCGTCAAACCGCGCGGACGGCTTCGCATCAATGCTCCTGTAAGCTTTGGCATTCTGTATCTGGCGCCTCTATGGCCCGAGTTCATGCGGAGATATCCCCATGTGGAACTCGACGTTGCACTGATCGACCGCGTTGTCGATATCGTCGATGAAGGCTATGACCTCGCCATTCGCATCTCACACGCCGGCTCGACCCATCACGCGGCTCGCAAGCTGGCGACATCGAGAAACATCCTGTGCGCGTCACCGGCCTATCTCGCGCGCTGCGGATATCCGGCGGCACCATCGGACCTGATCGGGCATCGATGCATCGGCTACTCGTACGCGGCCACCGGCGACGAGTGGCAACTGATCGATAGCGAGAACACGGTTCACCCCGTGAAAGTCAACTGTCACATGCACACCAACAATGGCGATACGGCGCGCGCTGCGGCGCTCGCCGGGGAAGGCGTAATCTGGCAACCCACCTTTCTGGTCGGCAAGGACCTGCGCGCCGGCAAGCTCGTTCGGGTCCTGCCTGAGTATCGCTTGCCCGACATTGACGTGCTCGCGTTGTACCCGAGTCGCCGGCACCTGAGTGCCAAGATACGTGTGGCGATCGATTTCCTCGTCGAGGCGTTCGGTGAGCTGCCGCCGTGGGATCGGGCGGATACATGAAGTTGTCCGAGGCTTCGATCCTGGCCCGCAGGTAAACCCGATAACCGCCGGAACCCTGCTTGCCAAACAGCGCCCGTGTGCTATAAAAAAATGCTAGTTAGCACATCTACCGGTCGCTCGGCCGCAGCAACGGGCGGCTCTACGGGAGCGAGCGCGACATTCCATGAGTCTTCTGGAGCTCAGAGACGTTTCCAAGCACTTCGGCGCCATTCGCGCCCTGAACGACGTCACGTTCAGTCTGGAGCCGGGCCAGGTGGTCGGGCTCATGGGAGACAACGGCGCCGGTAAATCGACCCTGGTGAAGGTCATCGCCGGTAACTTTCCGCCCTCGCACGGCGAAATCCTCATCGACGGCAAGCCGGTGCATTTCAACAAGCCGGTCGACGCCCGCGCCCGGGGAATCGAAGTCGTCTATCAGGACCTCGCACTTTGCGACAACCTGACGGCAGCCGCCAATGTGTTTCTCGGCCGCGAGCCACGGCTCGGTTTCTGGCCCATCCGCATTCTCGATCACGCCACCATGTACCGCCGCGCCGGCGAGCTCTTCAAGGAACTGAAATCGGAGACGCGTCCGCTCGATCTGGTGCGGCAGATGTCGGGCGGTCAGCGGCAAGCGGTGGCGATCGCGCGCACGCGCCTCTCCGAAGCGCGGCTCGTCATCATGGACGAGCCGACGGCCGCGATCAGCGTGCGCCAGGTGGCGGAGGTGCTCGAACTCATCAAGCGGCTGTCCGAACATGGCATCGCGGTCATTCTCATCAGCCATCGCATGCCGGACGTCTTCGCCGTCGCCCAGCGCGTGGTCGTCATGCGGCGCGGGCGCAAGGTGGCGGACAAGCAGACCGAAGCGTCCTCGCCGGAAGAAGTGACCGGCCTCATCACCGGAGCCATCGCCACCGCCTGAAGCCGACTCGCATGGGAGTCCCGAACGTGAACGATCCGCAGGAAAGGCCCACGCCCATCGCCGCATTGATGGACGATCCGCAAGCCACGAAGACCCACACCCGCTGGACGGGTCTGCTCGCGAGCCAGGTGTTCTGGGTAGTGCTGGCCACGATCGTCGCCTGCGTCGTGCTGTCGTTCGTCACCTCGACCTTCGCGACGCCGCAGAACCTCTTCAACGTCACGCGCAACTTCGCTTTCGTCGCCATCGTCGCGCTCGGCATGATGGCGGTAATCGTGACGGGCGGCATCGATATTTCGGTCGGTTCGACGATTGGCCTCTCGGGCATCGTTCTCTCGGTGGTGATGAATGCCGGCTATCCGATCTGGGCCGGCATCGGCATGGGCCTCCTGACCGCCGGGATTGTCGGCCTCGTGAACGGTCTGCTGATCGCCTATCTGGACATGCAGCCGTTCGTCGTGACGCTCGGCATGCTGAGCGTCGGCCGCAGTCTCGCGCTGGTGTTCTCGGGCAGCCGGACCATTTTCGATTTCGGCCCCGACGGCAGCAAGCTGCTTGCGCTCGGCGGCGGCAAGACATTCGGCCTCGCCAATCCCGTGTGGTTCCTCCTCGTCCTCGCCGTGCTGTTCTGGTTCGTGTTCGCCTGGACACGCTGGGGCCGCTACGTCTTCGCGATCGGCGGCAACCGTCATGCGGCCAGACTCACGGGCGTGCCGGTGCGCCGCATTATCTGCTCCGTCTATGTTCTCGCCGGCCTGATGGCGGGCGTCGCGGCGATTCTCGAAGTCGGCTGGCTCGGCGCGGTGACGACCGGCCTCGGCACCGGCGACGAATTGCGCGTGATCGCCGCGACCGTGATCGGCGGCACCAATCTGATGGGCGGCGTCGGCAGCGCCTTCGGGACCGTGGTCGGCGCCGCACTCATCGAAGTGATCCGCAACAGCCTGATCCTGCTCGGCGTCGACTCGTTCTGGCAGGGCACGGTCGTGGGGGCTTTCATCATCGTCGCCGTGCTGTTTAACCGGCTCGGCGGCGAGCGGCAAGGAGATTGAAATGTCTTTGGGCGCAACGGCCGCGCGACGACCGTTGCCCGAGGGGCGGCCGGATAACGAGGCACTGCCGGACGCCGGGATTCACAAGATCACACAGGAGACGACCATGAAGAAAGTATTGATGTGTCTGGCTGCGATCGGAGGGCTCGCGCTAGCGGCCTCCTCCGTCTTCGCAGCCGATAAGACCCTGGCGCTGGTGGTGAAGGGGCTCGACAACCCCTACTTCGACCTCATGCATCAGGGCTGCGAGCGGGCCAACAAGGAACTCCACAAGGAAGGCTATACCTGCTACTACACGGGCCCGGCAACGGCCGCGGACGAAAGCGCCGAAGTGCAGATCATCGACGACCTGCTGACCAAGGGCGTGGCGGCCATGGCGATCTCGCCCGCCAACGCGCCGGCTGTGGCCGAGGTGTTGCGGCGCCGCAATGTGCCGATCCCGGTCATCACCGCGGATGCGGATCTGTTGCCGAAAGACGCGTCGCTGCGCAAGAGCTACGTCGGCACCGACAATTACGAACTGGGCGTCAAGCTCGGCGAGCAGTTGAAGGCGCTGATGCCGAAGGGCGGCAATATCTGCCTCGTGATGGGCAATCCCGCGGCGGAGAACATCAACCAGCGCGCCCAGGGGACGCGCGACGTTCTCTCCGGCAAGAAGGGCATCGCCAAGCTCGCCGGCGAAAACGGCTGGCAGGAGATCAGCGCCTGCCCGCTCTACGTGAACGACGACGCCGCCAAAGCGAACCAGATGATGCAGGACACGCTGACCGCCAACGCCACCGGTCTCGATGCCTTCGTGCTGGAAGGCGGCTGGCCGCTGTTTGCGCCGCAGGCCTATTCGCAGGTCGTCGCGCCGATCATGGACAAGATCAACAGCGGCAAGTTCGTGATCGTCTCGGCCGATACGCTCGGACCGGAACTGCAGGCCCTCAAGGATCACAAGGTCAATGTGCTGGTTGGGCAGCGGCCGGAGGAAATGGGTTATCAGGCGGCGATGGTCATGCGTGACCTCGCGGAAGGCAAGACGGTGAAGCCGGTCATCCACACCGGGCTCGATACCTGCACCTGGAAGAATGCGGATACCTGCCTCAAGCATTGAGGTGCGGCGGGGCCCGTTGCGACGCTGGATGCGGCGGGCCACGCTGGGCCGAGGCGGCGATCTCGGATGTCAAGAACGATGCGAGGCGGGACTGCTACATGACACGTCCTCGACCACGTCGCTATCCGCCCTTTGAGCAACGACCGCGACCTTCCTGCGCGCCTCGCGCTTCAGCGTGGCGGTCAGCTTGCCGAGCGTGACCAGCGCCTTCTCGATCGACGCCGACCATGCGTAGCTGTAGTTCAGGCGGATAAAGTTGCCGTAGGCGTTGGACGTCGAGAACATATATCCCGGCCCCACCGTGATCCGTCTTTCGAGCGCGAGTTCGTACAGCCTGAGCGAGTCGACCTCCGGCGGCAGTTCGACCCATAGCACGTAGCCGCCCATCGGACTCGAGGTCCGGGTGCCCGCCGGAAAGCATCGTTCGATCGTGCCGCGCATCAGATTCGCGTTCTGCTGATACACCTTGCGCAAGCGGCGCAGGTGATGCTCGTAGCGGTCGTTTTTCAGATACTCGGCGATGGCCTGCTGCGGAATCGTCGGCGTGGTCAGCGTATTGAGGAATTTCAGCTTCTCCACCTGGTCGCGATAACGCCCTGGAATGGCCCAGCCAATCCGGTGCCCGGTAGACAGGCTTTTCGAAAACGACGAGCAATGCAACACGAGTCCGTTCCTGTCGAGGGCCTTGAGCGAGCCGGGATGCACCTCGCCGAAGTAGAGCTCGTGATACACGTCGTTTTCGATGATCGGCACGTCGTGATGCGCGAGCAGATCCACCAGCCGCTGCTTGTTCGCATCGGACATGCGAAAGCCCAGCGGGTTCTGGAAATTCGGCATCACCATGCACGCGGCAATCGGCTCGCGCGCGAGTATCCGTTCGAGCGCATCGAGATCCATGCCTTCGTCGGGATGCGTCTCCACCTCGATGGCCCGCATGCCCATCCGCTCGATCGCATGCAGCATCGCGTAGAACGTGGGCGACTCCACCGCGATCGTGTCACCCGGTTTTGCCACCGCCTGCAGGCACAGATTGATCGCTTCCGTCGCGCCGATGGTCACGATGATCTCGTTCGGGTCGACCGGCTGGCCGTTCTCCAGATAACGCCGCGCGATCTGCCTGATCAGTTCCGGATTGCCCGGCGGCAACTCGTCCGCCGTCCCGCAGGGCGGATCGCGACGCGCAGCGGAATAGCCGTAGGCATTGATCTTCTGGACCGGGAACAGCGACGGGTCAGGATAGGGCGAGCCCAACGGGATCGCATCGTCGCCGCGAATCGAGCGCAGCGTGGAGAGGACGAGACGGCTGACGTCCACCTGTGCCGACACGGCAATCGGTTGCGACGCCCGCAATTCGCGCGCAGCGGGCGGGCCCGGCAGGCGGCCCGCCTGCACGAAATAGCCCGACTTCGGGCGGCTCTGGATCACGCCCTTGCTTTCAAGCAGGAGGTAGGCGTGCAGCACCGTCTTGATGCTCAGACGATGCTGTTGACTGGTCTGCCTGACCGATGGAATGCGCTCGCCGGGAAGGAAGACGCCGCTACGCACCTGATCTTCGATTCGGCTAGCCAGCGCCTCATACAACTTCACGGCCTTCACGTTCGCCTTGGCTTGTTCGGCGTGCCTGGTGTTCAACATGGGCGGAATTCAATTTCGGTCGGGGACACATCCCGCGCAGCATCATGGAGGGCCAAAACCGTAATATACCATCGGATATAACGGTGAGTGTTTTGCAGGCCCGCTTTGCATGGGCCGCTGCATGTGCCGCTGCATGGGCCTTTACACGCCGGCAGCGTGGCGTCACGCGCCTTGCCGCGCCTTGCCGCACTTCACCCGCGCGCCGCTGCATAAGCCACCGGACGCTTATGTGTATATTACGAACCCATGGCGTCGCAGCACCATCCACCCTGCGACCGCGCGCAACACGGCCTTCGGGTCTGCCGTTTATTCAGCTTGAATGCCTTCTGGAGGAAGCATGCTCATATCGCATGGGGTTTTGCGTAAGGCCGCAGCGGCTTTCGCAAGCTGGAGCCTCGCTGCCGCGTTGATAGGCTGCAGCACGCCCGAAGCCTCCGTCCAACCGCACAAGGTCGCCGTCGATGCGTTGCCGAACGGCATTGCCGTACGGCCCGGCGATGGCGCCGTGTTCATCACGGATGACCGCACCAGCAGCGTGCTGACGTCGACCGGCGGGGCCTATACACCATACGCATCGATTCCGGTCGAAGCGGGTCAAGGCAAGAGTCTTAGTCAGTTGAGCCTGACCCGCTCGGGCGAACTGGTCGTCGAGCGCTTCGGCTTTGGCAGCGCGAGCGCGATCTTCGACATTGGGGGCAGCGGCATCGCGGTTCCGCTGGCGGGCCTTAATCCGGCCCGGCGCAGGCTCGGACTGATCGAGCTCGCCCCTGGCCAGTTGCTTTCCACCTGGTTCATCAAGAACGGCAACAACCCGCCGCTGGGTGCGCTGACGCTGGTGACGTACAACCCGGCCACCCACACGGCCAGCGAACGCGATTTGCTGACGGGGCTCGGCAAGCCGGTGGGCATTGCCGTATCAGGGGGCGATGTATTCGTCTCGGATCAGGCCAACAACACTATCGTGAAGGCGAATCTGAGCGAACTTCTGAATGCGGCCGCACCGGTGACGCCTACGGTGTTCGCGCACGTCGACAGCCCCGATTTGATGACGGTGGATGCACAAGGGCGGCTCTATACGAAGTGCAACAAGAACGGCCTCTGCGAGATCGCACCGGACGGCACGATCCGCGTGCTTGCCAACGACTTCCAGGATGCCCGCGGCGTGGCGATCGACCCCGTGCGTCATGTGCTGTACGCGGTGGATCGCGCGACACCGTCAGGCGGGACCAGCTACGTGCGCACCTTTGCCATCATCCCGTGACGGCAACGCTTGTGTCGCGATAGCGGCCCGCAGGCCTAGCCCGGTTATTGATCCACGCCGACGATCACGCTCGACGCCTTGAAAATGGCGGTAGCGGCTTTGCCGGTGGCGAGACCGAGGCGGTCCACGCTTTCATTGGTGATGATGGCCGCGATCTGCGCGCCGCTTGCGCCGGCGATCGTCACCTCGGCATTCACCGCACCCTTGGTCACGGCCGTTACCGTCCCGGCGATGCAGTTGCGCGCCGACACCTGATTGCTGCTGACGTCCACCATGACGATCACCGACGACGCCTTCACCAGCCCGAACGCCGGCTTGCCCTGGGTCAGCCCAAGCGATTTCGCGCTGCCATGCGTGATGACCGCCACGATGTCGAGACCGTCTTTGGTCCGCAGCGTGATCTCGTCGTTCACGGCGCCGTGTTCGACGTTGACAACCTCACCTTCAAACTGATTCCGTGCACTGGTTCGCATGTTCGATCTCCTGATATCGAGCGTTCACGTGATAGATCGAGCGCGCTCTGTTTAAGGTCAGCGAACAAGTGTACTACCTACCGTCCGGCCACACGCATGCGCGGCGCAATCCGCTTGCGCGCATGCTCGAAGCGCAGCGCCGCAGCCGCCCCTTGGCGCACCGGCAACGCGCTCACCTTGCTGCGGGCCTGATAGCGGCGCCGCACGAGATACACCGGCCGCTCTTTCGACTCGTAGTAGATACGTCCGATGTATTCGCCCACCACACCAATGCCGATCAGTTCGATGCCGCCCATGAAGAGCAGCACGCACAACAGCGACGCATAACCCGGCACCGGATTGCCGAACAACAGCGTGCGTCCGATCATGAAGCCGCCATACACGAACGACAACGCGGCAATCGCGAGACCGATATACGTCCAGCAGCGCAGCGGCACCGTGCTGAAGCTCGTGATGCCTTCGAGCGCGAAATTCCACAGCCGCCATCCCGAGAACTTCGAATGACCGGCGCTGCGTGCTTCACGCTGATACTCGACGATTACCGTGCGATAGCCGACCCACGCAAACAATCCCTTCATGAAGCGACGGCGCTCGGGCAAGCGCTTTAGCGCGTTGACCACCTGCCGGTCCATCAGGCGGAAGTCGCCCACATTCTCCGGCACCTTCAGATCGGACAGCGCGTTGTGGACGCGGTAGTACAGCGCTGCCGCGGTGCGCTTGGCGAACGAATCGCAGGCGCGGTTGGTCCGCCTGGCGGCGACCACGTCGGCGCCGGCGCGCCAGTGTTCGATCATCACCGGGATCAGGCTGGGCGGATCCTGCAGGTCGGCGTCGATGGGGATCACCGCGTCGCCGAGCGCCTCGTCGAGGCCCGCCGTCAACGCCGCTTCCTTGCCGAAGTTGCGCGTGAGGTCCACCACGCGCACTCGCGCATCTTTCGTGCTGGCTGCGATCAGCTTGTCGAGCGTCGCGTCCTTGCTGCCGTCGTTCACGCAAACGATCTCGAAGCGGATCCCTTCGATGCCTTCCAGCACCGGCACGATCTCGGCAAAGAAATGGTCGACGGCCTCGCCCTCGTTATAGAACGGCACCACCAGCGAAATCAGATTTCTAATGTTATGTGCGGACATGATGCTCCCCTTCCCCTTTGATTCACTTGTTTTGATTCACCTGTTTTGACCCGCGCCTAACGTCGCCATCCTCGCAGCGGGGCAAGCGGCAAAGCGGTATGCTCGCCGTCCCCTTCCAGCACAACCGGTCCTTGCCGTTCCTGCGCAATCCGCCGCATCAGCATCCACAGCGTCGCCGCAATCACCAGCGGCATGAACTGGAATTTCACCTGCGTCACCACGAGGACACCCGCAATGGGCACGCACCACAGCCCCACCAGCCATTCGCGCTCATAGCGCTTCCAGCCGCGGGCAAGTCCGTGCCGCGCGCACCACGCAATCAGCACGCCCAACCAGGCGAGGTCGTAGTCGAACAGATACGGGCTGACCAGCAGACTGGCGCAGATCAGCACGGCGGCGCGCAGCGCATAGGAAGATTCGCGGCCCCATGCGTTGCATACCGCTGCTGCGGCTGCGAGCGCGGCTGCACCCTGTGCGGCATACGCCCATGCGGCCGGCACATGCGCGAGCGTCGCCAGCGCAAACACGGTGGGTATCCGGGCGAGTGCGGCGCGGCCTGAGGCGACCAGGCCAGCCATCATGCCGGCGTTGTGCAGAAAGGCCACCAACGTCCCGCTGCCGAACATCAGCACGGAAACCGCCAGCATGAGCGCCGCCGTCGCCGCCATCGCGGCAAGCGCGCGCCACGACCGCGAACACAGCAGCGCAAGCGGAAACAGGACGGCCAGATGCGGCTTCATGCATAGCAATCCCAAACAAATACCGGCCATGACGGGATGACGCCGCAGCAACACCAGACCCAGACCCGCGATGGAAGCGGTCAGCAGGCCATTTTGGCCGCTGACCAGGACGAGGGCTGCCCCCGGAAACGCGACAGCCAACAGCAGCGTATGACGGCCCGGCACGATCGCGCACACGACTCTCACAAACAGCGCCAGCGTACCGCCGAGGAACGCCACCGCGGCAACCTTGAACGGCAGCAGTGCCAGCGGATACACCACCAGCAGAAAGGTCGGCGGATAGAGCCAGGGCAGCATGCCCGGCGCGCGTGCAATCGCCTCTGTTTCGACGGTGGTCAGTGCCGCGAGGTTGTAGGCGTCGATGGCGTGACGATGCAACGCAAGGAACGACGCGCTCCAGAACGGCAGAAAGTCCATCGCCAGTGGACCGAAGTCGGGCCGGTGCTGCCACTCGGTCCGATACAGATACACGAGCAGGAACAACGCATAACAGGCCAGCGCGACCAGCGAATAGGTACGCAGACGTCCGCTGTCGAGCCAGTGTTGCCCGCGCGGGGCATGGGGGGTCCGGCTAGCGTGCAGCGGCGAGGGGGGCATGGCCCGCAGAGGATTCGGTGAAATCGGATTCATTGCACGCTCCCAGCGCCGGCGCGCACGCGCTGCACGATCATCAGGAGCATCAGCAACAGGATGATCGGCCCCACTTGCGGCCATTCGGCGACGCGGTTGAAGAATTCATACAGCGGCAGGATCCACGCAAGCACGAGGATCGTCTGCTCGCCGCGTGCCCAGCCTCGGCGCAGTCCCGTCGCGACCATGCACGCCAGCGCGATCCCCAACCATGTCAGCTCGTAGTGCCAGGTATAGGGATTGGCGATCAAGGTCGCCACGGCGAGAATCGACGCACGCGCGCCGATCTCTTGTGTGCGCCGCCACACATAGCAGGCAGCCGCCGCTGCGACGAGCGCCACGCCCGCTTGCGCGAGATAAGCCAGCGTCAGATCCATGCCGGCGAGCCGGAACGCGGCAAACGGCGTGGACGACGCGAGCCAGAAACGCTCACCGTGTTCGAGCGTGATATCGCGCGCCAGGCTGGCGCTAGCAAGAAACAGATGCAGCGATTGCAGCCCGCACACCGCCAGGCTCAACACCGTGAACAGCACCGCCGTCACCGCCGCGACTGCCATCACGCGCCATGCGCGCGCCGCAATCAACACCAGCGGAAACAGCAGCGCCATCTGCGGTTTGGCGGCCAGCAAACCGATGCAGAGACCGGCAAGGACCGGCTTGCGCTCAACCCGGTACACGGCGAACGCCGCCAGCGCCGCCGTCAGCAGCGCGTTCTGTCCAAACGTCGCACACACGAATACACAGGGACAGGCCACCACGACGAGCCGGGCCAACTTCGCATTGCCGAGAGCGTTCGCGAGACCCGACACACGCAACACCGCCGCCACGAAGACCGCCGCGCTTGCCGCCACGAACACAAAGAACGCCGGCCAGAACGGCAACAACGCCAGCGGCGTGACGAGCAGAAGAAACATCGGTGGGTACAGCCATGGCAGAAAGCCGCCGTGCTGATAGCCGTCCAGCAACAGCCTCTCGAGCTTGCCGAACGCGACATAGTCGTAGACCTGCGCCGGCGCGCCATGCAACATCACGTGAGAGGCGACCCAGAATACCGAGAAGTCCGTACCGGGACGATAGCTGCCGCTCGCCGTGAAGCCGTCGCTACTCCAGGCCCACAAGCCCAGAATCGTGGCATGGACCACGAGCGCCACCATGCTATACGCGACCACCCGGTCGCGTCTCACCCAGTCGCGAATGCGGCGCTCTGTGGAGGCTAGTCCCCGAAGAAAGATATCCATCACCCCGCCCTATGTATGCGCCGAATGGCAGTTCGGCGTATCCGGTCACTTATGATTTTGTTTCGATTCCTAAGCATGCACGCTGTGTTTCGCACGCCCGCGTTGGGTTCATTGTTGTAGGAAAACAATCCAACTTTCAAGCTCCGCGTTTTCCATCGTGGACGTCAGCTGACACTCGTTACCCTCGGAACGGACGAAATTCACGCACGCACCGCCTCGACGCTCAGGATTTGCGTCACCCGTGAGACATCTTGTCCAAACGGCCCATTTGAAACTCGGCCGTTTTTCGCAAAATCGTCGTTCGTGCGAACTCATGGAAAGTCCCTGGTCGAAAGACGCGAGGCAGACAGCACGGGCGTTTCCGCGCGGTTGGAGAGATCGCCTGGCACCTCGATTCGTCTCAATGTTGCGACAAACCGGACACGGACGCCTCGCCAGGCGCGTGAATCGGCGGGCACCCCCAATGTTTTCGCGGTTTTGCGCGAGCTGGCCCACCCCTTGCGTAGGGATGAGCGCGGCAGTCGAACAGGTCCTGTGCAGATAACGGACCGGACACCGCGGACAGGGGAGCCGACCAGCCCCATGCCCTAGATAAGCAACCGAACACGGGGAAACATCATGAACAACGACACCTTGACGCGGAAGACCCACCGCCTTCACCGCGACCCGCTGAACTGGACGCCGCTGGCAGTTGCCTCGAAGCGTCGCGGCGAGCCGGCCGCCAGCGGTGCGTTCGTGTCGTTGCCCGCATGGCCGGGCTACCGCGATGGCGGCACCCCGACTCCCCTCGACTGCAATGCTGCTTGCCAACCGCTCCCTGTATCTGACGATACGGATCCGCCGCGCAAGATCAGCTAAGCCAGTCCACCATTCTTTGCTGTACCCGCAGTCCCTTCCCGACGCCAATTCCGGCTCAGGGTTATATCCGTAGTAGTCCTCTTGGAGTTAATCATGCAAAAGATCCTCAACAACGCAAAGCGTTTCCTCCGCGACGAAGACGGCGTCACCGCCATCGAGTACGGCCTGATCGCAGCGCTGATCGCCATCGTCATCATTGGTTCGGTGAAGACCCTCGGCACCAACCTGAACACCGTGTTCAGCGACATCGCCGCTTCGGTTTGAGCCTCCCGGCGGCGGACGACTCCATGCCTCGCGTCGTCCGTCCCGCCTGTTTCCGCTGCCTGGGGTCCGCGCCGGCCCATCGACCAGGAGTCAATCGTGAACACAGTCCGTTTCGTTTTCCGAATCGCCCAGCCGATGCCGGTCGCGCCCATTCGTTGGCTTCGTGCCGCCACCGCCGCGCAAGTCTTTGCCGGCGATGAAGACGGTGTGACCTCCATCGAATACGCGTTGATTGCCACGTTGATCGCCATGGTGATCATCGGTACCGTCCTCACGCTCGGCACCAACCTGAATTCGCTGTTCGGCAGTATCGCAACGTCGGTTTGAACCCAGTCACGAGGCTCATGATGCCAGGCTTCCCGCTTCCTCCTCACCCGATCCCCGCATGCGTCGCCTTGCTGGTGATCGTGACGGCGAGCACGGATCTCGTGAGCCGCCGCATCCCCAACCCGATCATCGTGGCGGGGCTCGTCGGCGCCCTGCTGGTGCAAGGTTGGCTGCATGGTCCGCTCGCGGGCAGCGTCACCTGGTTCGCGGGCGCCCTCACCGGCTTCGCGTTGCTGCTGCCGTTTTACCTGCTGCGCGGCATGGCAGCCGGAGACGTCAAGTTACTGATGATGGTGGGCGCGTGGGTCGGCGCATTCATGACCTTCCATATCGCGCTCGCCACCTTTGTGATCGGCGGTATCTGGTCACTGGCGCTCGCCGCCCGGCGCGGGCGGATCGGGCACCTCGTGACCAATCTGCAGTACCTGATGACGAGCGCCACGCAACGCGGCCTGAGCCGCGCGGCAGGCGAGCCGCCCGCGCTCGAATCGGTCGGCTCGCTGCCCTACGGCGTCGCGATTGCGGCAGGAACCCTGGGCGTGCTGTTCACGACGCTCGCATGAGCACGCTGCCGCACCACGCGAGCCGGGCAGAACGCCGCGCGGCCGCGAAGCAAAGACGGCACCGGTCGCAGACCGGCACCGGGCATCACGAACACCAGGCAGGCAGCGCTCATGGCGGTTTCGCCGCCCTCATCGCCGCCCCTTTCACTGTCACGCTGGCCGGACGTCAGACAGGCGCTAGCACGCCGGACGACCGTCGAGTTTCACCCGCTTTACGAGGAGTCACGTCATGAAGAACAGTCGCGCATTCGTCATGCTGGCGGTCGCCATGCTGGCAGGATTGGCCGCCGTGGTGTTCGCTTCCCGATGGCTGGTGCAAACCTCGTCGGGCGCGGTCACCCAGGTGGCCGTCGCCACCGACGACCTCAACCTCGGCGAGCCGATCAGCGGCGCCATGGTTCACACCGTCAGCTGGCCGACCAACAGCATCCCACCGGGCGCGTTCACCGATCCGAAGTCGCTCGACGGTCGCGTGCTGCGCGCCAGTTTGCAGCGCGGCGAACCGGTGCTCGAATCGAAGCTCGCGCCGGTCGGCACCAAAGGCGGCCTGTCCGCGGTGATCGGCGAAGGCCATCGGGCCATTACGGTGCGTGTGAACGACGTGGTCGGCGTGGCGGGCTTCGCACTGCCTGGCAATTATGTCGACGTCATCGTCAACACCCAGCAGGACCAGGCCAACAAGAGCGACACGCAGCAAAGCATTTCGAAGACCGTGCTCGAAAAGATCCTTGTGCTGGCTGTGGCTCAACAGGTCAATCGCGACGACACGGCGCCGAAAGTGGTCAACGCCGTCACGCTCGAAGTCACGCCCGATCAGGCGGAAAAGCTGGATCTGGCGCGCAGTGTGGGCACGCTCTCGCTGGTGCTGCGCAACCAGGTGGATGCCGACACGCTCGCCACCGCCGGCGCCACCAAGCTGACCCTGCTCGGCGCTTCGGCTCCTGTGGTGGCGTCGGCTCCGGTCGCCGCGCCGCAACCGACCCGCGTGAAGTACGTCGCCCGTGCGCCGGTGAAACGCGACTGCATCGGCGTGCTGTCCGGCGTGAGCGGCAGTCAGGAATGCTTTTGACGGAGACCGGGATAGCGCAGCGACGGCCTGAAGCCTCGCGCGCCAACCGTAACCCGCACGAACACCACACCAAACAACGACCGCGGTCTACAGCATCTAGCAACGGGGGCACGACAAAATGACTAGCAAACCTGATTTCTCGTCCGGCCAGGCGCCGCGACGCACCAGAGCGAGCCGCGCGGCATGCGTCGCGTGGCTGAGCGCGGGACTGTTGCTCGGCCAGGCCGCACTCGCAGGGGATGAAGGCGCGGCCGCCAAGGCGAGCGCCACCGCCCCCGTCCCGACCGGCCGCCAGCCGCTGCAGATGACCATCAGCATGGCGCCCGCTCCCGCCAGCGCCGCGGGCGCAGCCGCCGCCACCGCCACCGCACCGCTGCGCGGACCAAACTGCACCGGCTCGATTCGCGGCGAAAGCACCGTGTTCGTCTCGGTGGGCAAGTCCGCGCTGGTGCCGGTCGACGAGCCGGTGCGCAATCGCACGCTCGGCAATCCCGCGGTCGCGCAGGCCACCATGGTCTCGCCACAAACGCTCTACGTGCTGGGCGAGTCGGTCGGGACAACTAACATGATCGTGCAGGGACGCAGCGGCGCATGCCAGATCATCGACGTGGTGGTCAACGTGGATTCGGGCGGCCTGCAGGCGTCGCTGACGCAACTGATGCCGGAGGAACACGGCATTCGCGTCTCCACCGCGGCGGACAACCTCGTGCTCGCGGGTCATGTGTCGAGCGCCCAGGCCGCACAGCAGGCGGTTGAAATCGCCACGGTCTACAGCAGCCACACCACCGCGGACGGCAGCGGCGCAGGTGCCGGTGCCGGCAAGTCCGGCGGCGTGCTCAACATGCTGACGGTCGATTCGCCGCAGCAGGTGATGCTCGAAGTGAAAGTGGCCGAAGTCGACAAGACGCTGATCAACCAGCTCGGCGCATCGCTCAATATCCAGGGCGGCTTCGGTTCGTGGACCGGCGCACTGGTGAGCAGCCTGCTCGCGGGTGTGTCGAGCGGGATCTCGGTGAACAAGAACAACAAGCTGCCGTTCCAGGTGTCGGTGGATGCGCAAAAGACCGACAACCTCGTGAAGATTCTCGCCGAACCGAATCTGGTGACGATCAGCGGTCAGGAAGCCACCTTCCTCGCCGGCGGCGAAGTGTTCATCCCGGTGCCGCAGAGCAGCAGCACGGGAGCCACCTCGATCGTGCTGCAGCAGGAAGACTTCGGCGTCGGCCTCAAATTCACGCCGACCGTCCTCGGCAACGGCCGCATCAACCTGAAGGTCGCGCCCGAAGTGTCGGAACTCTCGCCCACCGGCGTGACGCTCTCCGCCACCAACATCAGCGGCACGACGATCCTGCCGCTCATCACCACACGCCGCGCCTCGACCACCGTACAGATGAGCGACGGCGAGACCTTCGCGATCGGCGGGCTGATCAGCAACAACATCAGCGGCGCGCTGAAGGCGCTGCCGGGGATCGGCGAAGTGCCGGTGCTCGGTGCGCTGTTTCGCAGCACGTCGTTCCAGCAGGATCGCACGGAACTGGTGTTCATCATCACGCCGCATCTCGTGAGGCCGCAACGCACCGCCAACGTGCCGCTGCCGACCGACAGCTTCACGCAGCCCAAGGACGCCGACATCTACGCGACCGGCAACATGGAAGGGCGCGCGGCGACGCCGAGGATGGATGCGCCTGCAACGGGCAATGCGCCCGTGCCGGCACCGGTGAGCGCTCCCGCCAACGTAACGCCCGCAGCACCTGCAGCGCAACCGCCGGTGAACACGAGCGCCGCACCGCAGGCCGCACTCACTGCACCGCAGGACCTTGCCAACGCGGGCAGCACCAACGCCGCGCCCGCTCACTGATGTGACGTAAAGGGGAATTCCATGAAACCCACCACCCTCCTCTGCGCGGCTCGCGCCGCGCTGATCGTGCCGGTGTTCGCCGCACTCGGCGGCTGCATGACCAGCACGCCGATCTGGGACGCGCATTTCGGCGAGGCCGAAAGAGCCGCCACTCAGGCGCAGATCATCGATCCGCAAGCCGCCGAGCACACCGCCTCGCCCGACGGCATCGACGGTAAATCCGCTGCCTCCGCGATGACCCAGTACGACAAGTCGTTCTCGCAACCGGCCACGAACACCAATCCGTTCGTGATCGGCGTGAGCAGCGGCAGCAGTGGCGGCAGCGGCCAATAACCTCAGACAGCGTGGCGCAGACGATCATGATCGACATCCTCATCACCTCGAAAGACGCGGCGCGCCTCTCCCAGGTCGTGCACGTGCTCGGCGAATGCGGCGACTACCGCACCACTCGCGCCGCCGACAGTCCTTCGCTGCTGGTCGAGCGCGGCGACAGCCTCGATGCCTTCGATGTCCTGATCGTGGATGCGGCGTCGACCCAGGATGCCGAGCTGCCCGTGGTGGCGCAGTTGTGCCAGAAGCACAAGCACCTCTCGTGCATCCTGCTCACGCCCGATGCCTCGCCTGAGACCTTGATCGCCGCGATGCGCGCCGGCTTTCGCGATGTGCTGAACTGGCCGCTCGAGCGCCGCGCGCTGGCCGACGCACTGGTGCGCCTCGAAGCGCAGCGCCTCAAGACCCACACGCACACCACCGAGATCGTCTCGTTCATGTCGTGCAAGGGCGGCGTGGGCACCAGCTTCATCGCTGCGAACGTCGCGGACATGATTGCCGGCGCGCGGCAAAAACGCGTGCTGATGATCGACCTCAACCAGTTGTTCGCCGACGCCGCCTTCCTCGTGACCGGAGAAACGCCGCCGTCGACGCTGCCGCAACTGTGTTCGCAGATCGATCGCATGGACGTAGCGTTCTTCGATGCGAGCGTGCTGCACGTCAGCGACACCTTCCATATCCTCGCCGGCGCCGGCGATCCGGTGAAGGCCGCCGAGATCAAGGAAGACCGGCTCGAGTGGATCCTCGGCGTGGCTGCGCCGCGCTACGACTTCGTGATCTTCGACCTCGGCCAGACCATCAATCCGATCTCGATGCTGGCGCTCGACCGCAGCGACCAGATTCACATCGTCCTGCAGGCCACCATGCCGCACGTGCGCGCCGGCCGCCGGCTCCAGGAGATTCTCGGCTCGCTCGGCTACGCGGCGGAACGCACGCGGCTGCTGCTCAACCGCTACTCGCGTCACGAGGAACGGGCCCGCGCCGCGATGGAACAGGTGCTCGGCATGCGCCCCTACCAGGTGATTCCGGACGACGTCGCGGCCGTATCCGAGGCGATCAACCAGGGCGTGCCGGTCTCGAAGACGGGCCGCAAGAGCGGCGTGTCGCGCAGCCTGCAGACGCTGGCCGACAACATCGCCGGCGGCGCGTCGAACAGCGGGGCCGAGCGGCCGAAGAGCGAGTCGCTGTTCGCGCGCATGCTCGGCCGCCACCCGGCGCCGAACCTTGAAATGCAATAGGACCAACAGGGGAATCATCATGTCGCTTCGTGAGCAGATCACCGCCCAACGTGTCCAGCCCTTCGTCGAACGCTCCGAAATGAGCGGCGCCCAGGGCAGCATGATGCGGGCCGCCTATCAGAAGCTCAAACGCGAGATCCATCTGGCGGTGCTCGAACGCGTCGAACTGGAGCGGCTCTCGCGCATGCCGCCCGACCAGGTGCGCCAGGAAATCGCCGCGCTGATCGGCCGCATTCTCGACGAGCAGAAAGCGCCGGCCAACGACCTCGAACGCAAGCAGCTGGTAGTCGACGTGCATGACGAAATGTTCGGCTTCGGTCCGCTCGAACTGCTGCTGCGCGACCCGACCGTCTCCGACATTCTGGTCAACACGTATCGCCACACCTACGTCGAACGCCGCGGCCGGCTCGAGCCGACCGACGTCACGTTCTACGACGATGCACATCTGATGAAGGTGATCGAGAAGATCGTCTCGCGCGTGGGGCGGCGCATCGACGAATCGTGCCCGATGGTCGACGCGCGCCTGCCCGACGGCTCGCGGGTCAACGCCATCATCCCGCCGTCCGCGGTGGATGGCCCTCTGCTGTCGATCCGGCGTTTCGCGGTCACGCCGCTGCAGGTCTCGGACCTGATCGAACTGCAGACCTTGACGCCGCCCATGGCGGAAGTGCTCGACGGCATCGCCCGCGCCAAGGTCAACATCCTCGTCTCGGGCGGCACCGGCAGCGGCAAGACCACGCTCCTGAACATCCTGTCCGGCTTCATTCCGGCCGACGAGCGCATCGTCACGATCGAAGATGCCGCGGAACTGCAACTGCGGCAGGAGCACGTGCTGCGGCTCGAAACGCGCCCGCCGAA
>Ga0153933_1000137_pt1 | contig 37669 bp, 28 predicted proteins | sample TSNJ017MetaG_FD_102275 | JGI IMG/M metagenome (GOLD analysis project Ga0153933, IMG submission 102275) | Attine ant fungus gardens microbial communities from New Jersey, USA - TSNJ017 MetaG | ecosystem: Host-associated > Fungi > Mycelium > Unclassified | place: USA: New Jersey, Wharton State...
CATCTCCGGTAGTAGGGCCTCGACAACCTTGGAGATCTTTTCCTGCTGCCGTAACCGGATGAGTTGCGGCAGAATTTCGCCAACCCGTCGATAAACCTCTTCGGCCGCGGCAAGTTCATGTTCGCTCTCAAAGGTGATGGCGAGCGCGCGCCGGCTAGATGTCTGTTTGAGGAAGGCGCTGATATCTTTGATCTCGCCCACCATAACCCGAGGCAGTACGGATTGATAGCCAGAGATTCTGGGTTCAGCGATGGGGGATGCGGTCCTCCGTTTGGTGGCCACTGTTTTGCTCCTCGCATTCAGAATATCAGAAAAGGGTAAATATGGTTAGACGGATTTTGCAATAACCCTATTTACCGCTAGACGGGTTGACGGGATCTCAGCCGTCTCACTCGGGCGCGCGACACCGCGTGCATGCCGACGAAGTAGATCCAAGAAGCGGATTCAGGAACAACGGATTGCTTGTGAGAGAGCTTCCACAGATCACGATAGGGATGAAAAATACTTGGACCGCGGCTGCGCTGCATTCGCTCCTCGGCCTTCAGGATGAATCCCTGCAAGAGAGGACCAGCAGAAGAATACAAAGTACCTGGCCGACTTGCAGACTGACTTCGACAGGATCAAGACAGCCTCCTGTAAGAATGACGATGTTGATACCGATGGGCTCCGGGAATATTACAGGCGCGAACCTGTTCGCTGACATTCTCCGGGCATTTTATTCTCAAGACTCCTCCTGTCGGTAGGAGTCATCAGCCTGGATAGCGGTCAAAGGTGGACTACATCACCTGAACAAGTTGTAGAAACGTAATACTCCTGCCGTTTCGCTTTGGTTGCCAAGGTAAGGCGGAGTGGCGAGTGTCGAATTCAATTCAGCCTGTGAGGAATCTGCCGAAGAGCTAATGCGGAAGCTGATTGATTTGGATAATCACGGCAGCCTTCGGAGCCGCGGAATTCGTGGTTTTGATTCTGACCCCATAGTCCATCTCACCCGCGACCGTAGAAAGATCCTGGACTGTATCCGCCGCGTCCAGCGCTGACTTCGCACGGTCGATGCCAGCGGGGGTGTCGAGGAATTCGACCGTTCCGCTGACTAAGGCGGCGGTTCCAAAGACGAGCTTGAGGAAGGTTCCTTCGGGCGCTGTGAGGCTCCCATCATCGACCATGCCGTCGACGATACCGTCGTTGACTTTGCCGAAGAAGTCCGCGAGGAGCGAGAGCCCGCTGGCGACCAAAAATGGTACGGCTGCCTCGGGGAAGAAGGCGACGGCGAGGACCAGTGTGTCGCCGACGGCCTGTGCCGCATCCGCTGGGAAAGCCGCTTTGGCGTTACTCAGGCCGGCCAGAATACGATCCGCGGTTAGGTTGCTGACGTATTTGGTGAGGATGTCGTTGGAGAACGGCTGGACGTCCGGAGTCGCCGGTGGGGCGAAGTCGAAGTGTTCCACCGTAAGCTGGCCGTTGTCCGGATCGTTCGCCGGTAGGATGGTGATTCAGCTGTAGAAGAAGGTGCCGTCTGCGGGCGAGCTGATGCTGGCGGCAAAGGAACCAATCGCCGCGGGACCGAGGACGACCTGCCCGGCGGGTGCGGGGCTGGCCGGGGTGCTGGCGTTCGAGAGGTCGCTTTCGAGGGTGCATCCGAGCCCGCAGAACGTCTTTGACAGACAACATTCCGATGAGATGATCTGTCGCCGGATAAACTACCGGCACATAATCGTGGGCGCCATGCGCAAGTGCTTGCTCGACGACTCGCATCGAGTGATAGCTAACAACGCTTCGCGCGCGTTTGTCCATGATCGACGTGACGGGCAGCGTCGCCCACTTTTCCGATGGAATCAAGCGCAAAGACTTCATCGCTTCCATCCCCAGAAAGGTGCCACCCTTCGCTACGACAGGAAGCTCATCAAAGGTGTGCTCCAATATGGCGCGGTCATGAAAACGAGCCAACGATTCGTTGGGAGACGCGACCACGATACGCAGCGTCATCCAGTCGCCGCAGGGCATCGTCGAAAGCTTTCCTTCGTCCGTAATGGTAGTGGTTTTGTCGCGGCGATATGCGAAGGCGTGCCCTGCTGTGCCGACTGCGTGGATCGGAATTTGGGGAGGGTTTTCGTCTTTGCGTCTCAACCCATTTCTTTGTTTGAAGAGCCCGCTTCATGTTTTGCGCGGCGGCCAGAGACGAGACGGGTTCTGTCAGGAGCGCGTCTGGGCGTTCATCGAAGTGTAGCGGAGACCCTTGACAGGTTCCGACCGGCTCTGCAATAAGGCCGCACGAAGCGGGAGCGCTTGAACGAAGAAGAAATTTAGGGATTTACCGTATTGCTTCTTCGGGTTTACGGCGGGGACGTCTCCCTCGGGATATTCACCTTATCGATCAAGCATTTGCTGCACTCTACGAGCTTCTATCTCTTGCAGACGCAACGACAGCGAGGCAGACCGACGCAAAAATGTTTGAGCGCACGGCGGCATTTTGGGAAGACGCCAGCTCACCATTCACTTCGGCAGAGAGCAAAGATGTGACATTCTTACGGCGAATGAGCTCGCAACCTGCGACATTCAAGCAGCATCAGGGAAACACGGCATGCAATTTATCTTTGAGCATGCGTTTCTAACACAAGTTATGTTGAAGCCTGGACGACAAAGATTCGTCCAATGGGTTGTACCAGTAGTTTTCCTTCTCTGTGATCGCGCAGTTCCTATGTTGAGACCCTCTGAGGAGAATGCCTGGTGGTATACAAACCGATCCCCCGCAGTGCGATCCTTAACGCCCTGGCCCATATCTATGATTTGCATCGTCGAGTCAAACCCTCAAGCGAGCGCGAGCGTCGGGTCTATGAACGCCGGGAAGCGGCAGTCAGGGACCTTATGTCGAATCTGCCGCGCACCAACGAACACCCTACCCTCAAGACGCTCCTGGAGGTCGCGGACTTATGTCGGTTGACCCTGGAGGGAGTGCACAAGCTGTTCGGTTACAGCCTTGGAGGGATTCGCGACTACGACCTAAGGTTGAACGGCAGCCGTACCCATATCTTCGAAGCTTACCCATTCGAGCGTGATCAACTTATTGATCTGCCGTCACGCCTCGCACCCGGCGAAGCGTTTCGCGTCGATGCCTTGTTGCGGGATCTGGTACCTGAATGGCATACCGATATTCCGATGCGAGCATTAGAAGAAAAGGGTTGGGAGCAGCCGGGTGCGTTCTACGTTCATGTCGGGACGGAAGACAGCCTTGGTTCGAGCATTCCTCCCGGAGCCATGGCCCTGGTACAGCCAATCAGCAAGGAGGAAGCAGTGCGGCCGAAGCCGCACGGGATCTATCTGCTTCAATTTGGCAATGGATACCGATGCAGCCGCTGTGTTGCAACGCGGGGCAAGTTGAGGCTATTCAGCTCAGAGAGAGTTTACCTGGGCCGCGAAGAGTTCGCTTACCCCAGTGCAGTGCGGATCGCTGGGCGCATCCGGATGTTTGCAGTAAGTCTTCCGGTTCCGGAATATCCTGTCCGGTATTTGTTGCCAGAGTGCCAACCCTGCGCAGATTTGATTCTTCCCTGGGAACATCAGACTCGGGCGAGACTGCTTGCAACCGAGCACAAGCGTTTTAAGAGGCCAAAGGAAGAAGAGGACTTCATTCGCAATTTTCTGAAAATTGAGTTGAACGCGAAATTGAGCGATCGGACGGAACGACGCTATCGCAGTCACACTTCGTCCGAGCCCCATGTGAATGCACTCATCCATCTGACGATCGCCCATGTAGCGCGCTATACAGACTCGCTTCGAACCGGCGGTTCCTGGTTTTCAGACAAGGGCCGATTCTCCCTCGAGTCACTTCTCAATGTGAACCGGTTGGAAGATGCACTGTTTCTGAATCAAATTCCGGGTCCGCCCCCGCCGAGCGACGTGTGGGAAGCGCGGCGCAGGGAATTCGTGGAGTGGCCGCCACTGCTCTCCTTGACGTTTCCTCAGTTACGGCAATGGGATGACCGGATCGTACGACTGGGCGATGGCAGCGAAATTCGGGGGCTTGATCCAGCGATTGGCCCTGGCTCATGGATGCTTCTTGAGAAGACTCCGGGGATTCCGGATACACGGCGCGATGGGAAACAAGCTGGTTGGTCTCGCCCATTCTATGTCCTTCGTAGAGGTCTGCAGATCTTTTGTGGTTATCTGGAGCGCGACGGCGATCAATATGCTCTGCTCTCCGATAGCCACAGCGGAGGAATGAAGATTGCGTTCCGCAACGATGAACTTGCTTCGCTGAGTCGTGTTGCCGGTGTTGCTGTACCGGTGTAGCACATAGGGTTTGTGCAGATTCAGCAGCGGCTGAGGACTGACTGTAATATCCATCGAAGATTGATAACCCTCTAAGTCATGTAATTACAGTGAGAGTAAGTAAGTTTGGCCGAAATAGCGATTGCCTCTCGGGAACGAGTCATTCAGGGGTAAGCTCTTTTCATTAGCGATCCTTGCACGCAAACGAATCGGATAAACCCCATGAGACGAGAGCCTGCGCATTTGCGCACAGTCGTGAATCAGGATGGCGCCGCGATACTGAATTCGACAGCGGGAACGATCACAACGCTCAATTCTACGGGAGCATTTGTGTGGCAGGGGCTGCAGCGTGGTGAAGATGCGGACACGATTGCACAAAGTCTGGCGCGCGAAACAGGAGAAGCTGCAGACACAATCAGGAAAGATCTGTTGGAGTTCATCGGCACCATGAAGAGGGCAGAGCTTTTGGCCCGTGAATGCGGAGGCGGGCATGGCGACACCAGCAGCGATTCGTGAAACGGTGGAATATCGAGTGGTCATGGTTCAGCGGGATTCACGTAAGACTCTAGCGTTAAATATCCTTGGTCACTATTGCTTGCCGCGCGTGAGAATTCCTCAGTTTGCTCGCCCGGCACAGGAACTCCGAAGGGCGATTCAAACAACATGGGGCCTCGATATCTTTGTCTTGGATATCGAGTTCGCGGAAAGCGGAATCGCGCCGTATGCGTCTGCAGAATTGCTTCCGCTGGGAAGGCATCCGGACTTCGAAGAAGTGCTGCTGAGCGAAATCCTGCATTCGGAGCTCTCTGAGAAAGAGCGGGCGGAGATCGCTAAGTTGCTCGATGGAACATCCGAAATTCCGCTCACTCGCGTCGGGTGGATTTATCAGGCCATCGCCTGGGTAGAGTCCACAACCGGGCGGGCATTTTCCACCAAGAGGCATCTCGCACAATTCAATGCCGGGAAGGGATTCGCGCTGCTGGGCCTTCGCTCCGATGACGGTAAGCAATATTGGCTGAAAGCGGCAAGTGAGCCGAATGCGCATGAAGCTTCCATCACTCTGCTGCTTTCAAACATCTGTGGCGGATACCTACCCAAGACCATTGCTTCGAAACCAGAGTGGAACGCTTGGCTCATGACTGGAGATGGCGACTCGATCGCTGACTTGCCTGCTCAACCCTTGGCCCTGTCTCGTCTGCTCGAGAAAGCCGTAGCGTCCATGGCAGAGATTCAACTGAAGACCATAGGCCGAGAGCTCGAACTGCTGGAGGCGGGAGCATTCGATCAGAGGCTGGATGTGCTATCAGCCCATGCCGAGGCATTGTTTGAATATCTCGGTGAAGCGATGAGTCAACAGACCTCGACGAAAGTCGCACCCATCGGAAAGAGACGCATTCGGGAGCTTCGAGAGGTGTTCGCGCGTGTATGCTCACAGCTGGAAAAGCTCGCGCTACCAAATTCGGTGGTACATGGCGACATAAACCTTTCCAACATCCTCATAACATCGCGCAATTGCCAGTTTATCGACTGGTCCGAAGCCTACGTTGGAAATCCACTCTCGTCTCTTCAGCATTTGTTACTCCTGAACCGAGTTGAGGATGGGGAGCTCAAGTCGTCCATCGCGCGTGAGTTGAAAAATAAGTATCGAGCTGCAATGTCGTCGCGTTGCGATCCTGCGGTCATAGAGACCGCCTTCGTTTACATGCCGTTTTGGGCGGCCTGTTCGACCTTGTATGGCCGCGGGAGTTGGTTGACGAGATTATCGCGCGACCACCCACACCGAAAGACGTTTGCGCGGACCGTTGGACGCTACATAGACCGGGCGGCTAGCGATCCGGTCCTGCTGGATGCCTTAACAGGATGATGCGGCGAAGAACTTACGCCGCACTCACAGCGAGACTGCCTCCGAATGTGTTTGCCTCATCGAGGTCCAAAGATGAAAAGGCTGGTTATCGAGAGTTGGATTCTCCTGTTCTATTTCGACTGGGTCATGCACGTTCGCGGCTTTGACCGAACTTACTTGGCTATCCGAAAACGGCGGGATCGCTCTCGAGAAAAGAGAGAAGACGTTGCTGTTCTGTGTCGCGCATCGGACCTTGCCTGTGTCTTCTATTTCAAACGCGTTCGATGCTTGCAGCGATCAGCTGCGACGGCGGACCTCTTGCGTCGTCGGGGCTGGGATGCCGAGATGGTGGTCGGAGCACAGCTACTCCCGTTTCAGTCTCACGCCTGGGTAGAGGTCGACGGCGTAGTGGTCAACGATAAGCCCTATATGAGGGAAATCTTTCAGGAATTGGCCAGGTACTGAGTGGGGTCTCCTATGAGCGTTATCTTTGGCCTTCTGAGAGAACACGCGGGTGTGGTGGAGGAATGGCAACTACGCGAACTCGCGAACCCGACACAGCGGTACGGCAGCAGGTTGAGCGCTTTTGTCACGATAGATGAGTGCGGCATGGCGATGCAGTCACACATCAGTCACGAACGATCCGAGATGGAAATGTCGCCGTTGACAGACTCGCAACGGAACGTCGTCAGCTTCGATGGCCGTTTGGATAATTACGAAGATCTTGCGCAAACGCTTGGAATGCGTCATTCCGAATCGTCGGACTCACAAATTGTTCTTCGAGCCTTCGAGCGCTGGGGAGAAGCGTGTTTCTCCCGATTTACTGGAGACTGGGCACTCGCTTTGTGGTCCAGCGCAGATCGCACTCTCTATCTTGCAAGGGATCATGCCGGTGCCAGGACACTGTATCTGTGCGATGCCGCCGGCGAGCTATCATGGTCGACCTATATCGATACGTTTATCGCCTCCAACTCCGGGCTGCAGTTGTCAAGAGACTATGTCGCGCGTTATCTCACCGGCCGCCCACTCCGAGATCTGACTCCGTACGAGCGTGTGCGGGCGATTTTTCCTGGTCACTACCTGAAGATTTGCAACCGAACCATTTCTCGGCATGCCCACTGGAACTCCTTGGTCCGGTCTTCAATCCGATATCGCGACGATGCAGATTATGAAGGGCACTTTATTGCATTGTTCAAAAAAGCCGTGGAACGTCGAACAGGACCCGGGGCGCCCGTTCTCGCACAACTCAGCGGCGGTATGGATTCGACGTCGATTGTCTGCATGTCCGATTATGTGCGCCGGTCACCCGGTCATGAAGCTGAGCTGATCGATACCGTCTCTTTCTACGACGATTCCGAATCCTCATTCAATGACCGGGAATTCTTTCCTATCGTTGAATCAAGGCGTGCAAAGGTGGGGACGCACCTCGACGCTGCCTTCTCCCAGCGAACATTCGAGCCGCACGATCCGGCTGATGGACTTTATTTGTTTCCCGGTGCTGACAGTTTCTCGCTGAAGCAGGAGAGACATTTTTTTGACCGCGTGTGGGGCGCAGGCTATGGCAGCATCCTTTCAGGAATCGGTGGCGACGAAGTTCTTGGCGGCGTCCCGAACGGATTTCCTGAATTAGCCGGCCATCTGCTCTCCGGAGATGGTCGTCAGTTCTTCCGGGAATCTTTTGCCTGGTCATTGTCTGATCGGGTTCCGCTGATAACGACGGTTCTTGAAACGGTGAAATACACCGTGCGTCTCTACGGGGGCGGTGTGAGAGATGAGGGAATGCCGCCGTGGGTCTCTCGTTCTCTTCGAGAGCGAAGTCTTGAGATCGAAAGGGAATGGTCTGTCTCTAATTTCCCGGCCGGCACAACGCCGCATCGGATCGACAACCATTTTGCATGGTGGTCAATCATGGAGACGATGCCGCATCTCTCTCCCGGAATTCTGTATCGGCCAGAGTATCGATACCCCTTCCTGGATAAGGATCTGGTCACTTTCTTATTCAGTATTCCGCGAAACCAACTATTACGACCTGGACAGAGACGTTCGCTGATGCGGCGAGCACTTCGGAACATTGTTCCCGAAGAGATTCTCAGCCGAAGGCGAAAAGCATTTCAGCTCCGTGGCCCGCTGAGGGTGCTACAGGCCTCTCAGCCCACGATAGAGCGGTTATTTGCAGACTCGACTGTGGGGAATGCCGGTTACGTCGACATAAATGAGTTGCACGCCGTGCTCGGCAGAACAGCTGAAGGAGATCCAACGTGGTGGCAAATGCTTCTCCGGACCATCGCCCTTGAATTATGGCTGCGGTCTTGTCACAACGGCGAAAGTGTCCTGTTTCCGCAAGCCATCCGGACACCAGCGGCTTAAGGTTTGACTGTGAAAGCAGTCGTCAGGCTCCGTGTGTTAAGAGACTCACCTCTCTGCGCCACGGAAATTCGAAACGAAGAGAGGAACTACTCCTATGCGTTACGTTCAACCGAAAATCATCAAAACTGTTTCAGCAACGCGGGCGATCCAGAGCATGAAGGGTGGACCGGAAAGCGAACTGATCACCCACGTTCCCACGACTGGGCCGGCCTACGAGTCGAACGAGTAAGACGGTACGAATGCACCATCGACGTGTCCAGCCTCACTCCAGGCTTGTTCATTGGAGCTGGGGCTGGACCGATTGTTTGGCATCAAGCTTCTCTACGCCCGCTGTTGAGCCGTGAGGAGCAGTCTCCCGAAGCAAATGCCATCGCGCATATTGGGAGCGCTTCGACCCGTCAATGTCCTCATGGTCCTGGAGCCAGAACCGAAACCAGTCAACATCTCCTTGCTGGGACTCGAATCGCTCCAAAGGCTTTTGATGAATATGCGTGCCATGTGGAAAGTAGATGAAATCAACCGGCTTACCCTGAAGACGAAGCGAAGCATAAAGCTCCCATTCCTGGAGGACTGAAGCTGGATTGATGGCCTCCATTCTGACGGGTGTTCGAACCTTGTCCAGGTTAAATCCGGGAGCCCGCGCTACCCATCGTTGCAAACCGGAACCGAAGGGACTTGTGCCATAAACTGCCTTCATTTGATTCTGGATATCTGGGCTTTCGGTGGTTAGAAGATATTGCATGTAACTGTTATCGATACCGTCTGCGATCGTCGCTGCAGCAAACATTTCAGGGGCGGTAATGAGTGCATGGATGACGTACCAGCAGGTCCAACTGAATCCGACTACCCCAACCTTTTTCGGATCGATCAAACTGGATTGTGAAAGCGTCTCGATTGCGCTTCGATAGCCTTCGAGTTCTTCCTCGGGCTCGTCTAGAGACAACTTGGCGGGTTTCCTTTTAATCTGCAGGACGACAAAGCCTGCACTTGCAAGATGCCGAGCAGCGAACGCAGTCGGATAAAGTCCATCAGTCAAAAAGAGCCCGCCTACAAAGGAATACATTTGGAGGACAAGCGGGTAACGCTTTCCCTCGACATAATCGATGGGCTTGACCAGCACGCCGCTCCATTCAAAGCCGCTCTTATCCTTCCACTGATAGAGAGCCGCCTGTCCAAAGCGGATGTTTTGAAATTGCGGGTTCGGATTCCACAAAAAGCGTTCACTCTTCGTCACCGTATTCACTATCCACAACGTAGGCGGATCGTTGAGGGATTGCCGAACAACGACTCGGACATTGTTTTGGATCGAGCGGGTTGACTTAAGCGTAGCGACGCTTGCATCTACGGCAGTGGTCTTTGCCAGGTTCCAAACCCCGTTGCCAAAGCGATATCTTTCGAGAACATAGTTGTTTGGCCCATCTTTACTAATGATCAGGACCTCGTTATCGTTTCCCCCGAAGGAAACGTCCAGAACATGGCGCTTAAGTCGAGTGGCGTCGCTCTCTTCGAAAAACAGACACCGAGCGGTTCGAGACGGCAGGTCGACGCTCGCGACGGCGCATGGGGATTTCCTTCGCGAAAGCTCATCTCCATTCTGTCCTGTGAGCGGTAAGAATGTATTCGTCACAAGGAGTCGCTGCCCATCGGGGGACCAAGCTGCGCGATTGTTGTCGAGATACGCCAACACCCTGGCATTGGGCGCGCTGACTAGAGGAGTCGTGGCACCTGTTGCGGCGTCAATCAACGAGTATTCTTCTGGCCGCGTGATGAGAGCGTCGCTGGTGATCCGCTCGTCACCCGCGTGGAGTCTGCGGTGTTCGAAGCCAGAAAGGGGCTCATAGTCTTTCCAGGCGGGGAAGATCGTGTGTATTGGGCTAAGGGCAACCACCTGGTTGCGACGCGGAGAGAGTGAGAATGGGAAAAGGAAAGAGAGGTAGGGAATTTCCCTTTCGGAATACTGAGGCAAGTCACTTCTATCCCAGTGGTTTCCTACACGGCGCTGTGTTGCCATTCGAAAAGTCTCCGGCTCAATCGTCCTGATTTGCCCTGGAAATAGGACATCGAGGATGTCACGCCCGGTAATCACTTGTGCGTCGGAGTTGATCGTACTGGCGCTGACATTCGAGCCGGCATCCGCCCCGGACACCGTATAAACAATGAGATCCTTCGAGACGTCATAACGGCCAAGGCTCTCGTCGCCGGATGTGAGAGCATGGAAACCGCTGCCGTCGAGGTTGGCGATGTAGAGCCGATAGTTTCCATTTTGGCCCTCGCCTTTGAAATAGAGATAGCGTTGATCGGGGGACCAGCGTATGTCCTTAATCACGGGAGCATAGGCATTGGCCTCTTCTCGGTGTGGAAATGACACGACTGCCGCTATCTTGCGTGGGCGAGGCACTTGCGTGGTGACTCCGTTCGCGTATGCCCAAAGAGCCTCGTGGTCGAATATGTAGATGTCAGATTCCACTTGGTCTGAATCGAGAAGACCCTTCGTTGTGACAAAAACGAAGTGCCTCCCGTCCGGCGATGATCGGACAATGTCACTGCCGGGAGTGGTGGGGTCTGCAAGAGGGTCGCTAAACCGAACCATCGCGATGTCATCTTTTACAGAAAATGGATGAGTCTCCGGACGAGCGGGGACCACTTGCGTGACCGCTATACAGAGAGCGGCCACGCCGACATGGATCTTCATGATGCTTTCACTCCTGGTGGGCAAAAAGACGAGAATGTGCGGACCGTGGGGCGGGGACGCTAGGTGTCTGGTTTCAGAAATTGAACCGGAGTGCGAATTGCATCGACCGCGGTCCGCCCTGTTGATACTGCGAAGCCATGGTCCCGAGGCTCGCGTTGAGCATCTTGATTGCCTGGCCAAAGGTAGCGTCGGTGTAGGTGGGGTCTATGTACCCGAAGTTCGGATGATTCAAGACGTTGAACGCTTCGGCTCGGAACTGGAGAACGAACGGGTCATGGAGATGAAATTCGCGCCTCAAAGCGGTGTTTAGCTGAGTCGTCGAGAAACCGTACGCGAAGTTTCGTGGCGCGACGGTTCCTGTGCACGAGGTCGGTAGACAAAATGCGCCGGAGTTGATGCTGCGTCCCCCGGGATATTGCTGCCCATGCAGATAGAGGGGTTGATTTGGGACAAGGTTCAGGTTTCCGTTGAAGACGTTGCCTGTACCCGGATCGGTCGTCACGCTTCCGTTGAGCGTAACCGGGAATGCACTATGTGTAATCAATCGCGCGTCGAGGCCCCAATTGTCCAAAATCGCACCGGTCGTTGACCGGGGCATCAAATTTGGAAGATCCCAGCTGACACCAGCTTGGAAATTATCGCGTACGTCAAAGTCAGAATTGCCACGTTGTAACGGGAGCGAGGACGACTGTGATCCGAAATCGATGGAATGTGACCATGTGTAAGACGCTAACGCCTGCAAACCCCGCGCAATCGATCGTTGAAACTGAAGTTCGAGAGCGTTATATGTGGAGGTAATTCCACTCGCCGGAAACTCGACGGTGCCAAAATTGGGATTCAGTTGCGATAGATCGAACTCCTGCAGGTTGAGCAGGCGCCGACCATTTGCGCCGACATAGCTGAGAGTTAGGGACTGCGCTCTTCCCAGCGCCTGTTGGAGGCTGGCATTCCACTCTATGGTGTATGGGAGTTGCAGATGCGCGGGAAATGCAATGACCGGTGCGCTGTTATATGGGGCTGATACCGATATAGGCACATTCAATTCGTTACTGGTGTACGGAATGGGAACTCCCACGTCGAACTGTTGAGCAAAAAAACCCAGGCTACTGTAGCCGAGAGCTGCAATCTCATTTGCGGTGTCAAAAAACACGCCTGCTCCCGTGCGAAGAACAGTCTCATGCTGCGGGTTGCTGTTCGCGATCCAAGCAGCTCCCAATCGAGGAGCAAAGTCATACCAGCTCGTCTTCCAGAGCGGGGTTCCTTGAGGAGCAAGCGCAAGCGAGGAAGGATGAGCAAGGCTGCCTAGAACCGTGTAGGCGTCGTCGCCATGCTGATCCGTGGGAGGCGGACTGAGTTCCCAGCGCAGGCCAAGGGAGAGAGTTAGCCGTGGATGTGGCCGCCACTCGTCCTGTCCAAAAAGAGCCAATTCGTTAAACAGCGGTGTCGAGGGTTTATTTGAAATGAATACGGTCGCATCTGTAGTGCCGCTCAACATCGACGTCGGGCTCAGGAATTCACCAAACGGTTCGGAATCGGGCGGCGTCAATGGAGATTTAAGGTGTCGATAATCAGCGCCAAATTTCAGGCTGTGGTGCCCCTTTGAGATGTTCACTGCATCGACCAGATTCCATTGACGGCTTCGATTTTGGCCGAACGGAGTTCCGAGGATGGACTGCCCGATTCCCGAGACGTTGAGCAGAATGAACGGCTCCGTATGCACTGCCGGAGAGGCTCCAACAGTCTCTGCCAAGTCGATTGGAGTAGCGCCGCCGAAATCATCAAGCTTCGCAGTCAACGAAGACTCGGCGCGTGCATAACCCAAGCGGAATTCGTTGGTCATGCTGGATGTCAGCTGCAATGTCGCGCCCACTGTGTAGGTTGTCGCGTTACTCGCGGTTGTGGTGGGAGCAAGGTAGGGTCGCGAGACAGTGGCACTCGGTGAATAACCAAACCTGAAGAATAAGGACAGCTTGTGTGTGAGCGAGTGGTCGAGCCGGACGCTGGTTGAATCAATGGAACTCGGCAATGAGTACGGTGCAATGAATTGCGCGAATCCGGGCGATGCTTGTGTCCCATAATCCTGGCCGTTGGGAAGCGGAAACGCATTCAGTATCGGCTGGATCGCCGGGACCGCTTGCTGGCGCAGGAATTGATCAGGGACGTACTGGATGGTCGCGGCTGTTGGCTGCTGTAATCGTAGCCCCTCATAAGCGACGAAGAAGAAGGTTCGATCCTCGCCGTTATAAAGCTTGGGAATAAAGACGGGCCCTCCCAGTGTTCCGCCGAAGTCATTCTGGCGAAGAGCAGGAATGGGCTGACCGTAGTGATCGTTGAACCAGTCATTGGCATCGAAAAAATTATTGCGGAGGTAGTCAAAGGCTCCCCCGTGCAGCACATTCGTGCCGGCGCGGGTCCCGAGTGAAAATTGGCCGCCCGGTGATCTGCCATACTCAGCCGAGTACGTCGAGCTTTGCACTCTGAACTCTTGCAAACCGTCCACAGGTACGAGCGTCTGGGTAGTGCCCAAAGCGGTCGCACCTCCAATCGCTCCTCCGCTAGCCGCCTGACCAACGCCACTGCCGTAACCTGGATTGATGTTTGCAGAGACTCCATCGACTGTGTAGTTGTTCGACTGAGTGCGTTGCCCGTTCACGCTGAAGTCCCCACTGCCCCCGATCAGTTGGGTGGCCGCACTCTGAGGGCTCTGATTAATGATGCCAGGAGTCATGGAAATCAGGTCCTGAAAGCTACGGCCATTGAGCGGCATGTTGGCGACAAACTTGCGATCGATCACTGTGCTAACGGATGCATCGGTTGTGTTGATGGGAGATGAGGCCGCGTCCACCGTGACGCTTTCAGAAGTTGCTCCGACTGGAAGGATAAAATTCAGCGCCAGCGCACTCTGAACATTTAAAACGATGTCGGCTTTGATGATGGTTTTGAAGCCTGGTTTCGAGACCTGTACGTGGTAATGGCCGGGCGGAAGGATCGGGACGAGGTACATTCCCGAGCTGTTGGTCCTCGCGGAATAAATGATGCCTGTCGCGTCATTGGCAATTTCAACCGATGCCCCCAGAATGAAACTGCCGGACGGGTCGGTGACGCCGCCACTTATCGTCGCGCTGGTAGATTGCGCAAATCCAAGGAGGGGGGACAGAAACAAGCAAAGAAGAAGATGAAAGCGTCTCATGCGGCGCTCCGAAAGCCTAAGAGTGAATTGCGTACACTCTATCTACCGGTGACCCTAACGGTATGTACCAGGAGGGCGGGGCAATCAGGGATGATTTGGCTGAATTTGCAAATAGGCCCGCAGAAGCGGCTTGCCCGTTGGCTTGGTGCTTCCGCCCGGCGGCTCCACTGTCACGAAGACCATATCCAATCGCGCCAGCGTCTTCTCGTCGTTGCACCGTAATACCCATCGTTTGTGTGCGTCGTCCTGATAAAACAAACCGAGACTGACGGGAGTGGGTCTTTCGCTGCCGCTGCCCCAAACTTGAAAGGACACATCTTGCTTACGGCTCGCCTCGCTATCGAGGTCGAAACCATAGAACAAGAGAGAACGGTCCTTTGTATAAAAGATGCGCCCGAACTGTTTGGCAGTTCTGCCATCTTGGGTGAGGTCTGAAATATCGGCAATATATAAATTTCGAGCGCCAATTACATCTCGAATATCGCGGTCGTGATCGAGAAATTCTTTGTCCAGATCCAGGAGTTGGGTTTTCTCGCTGAGTTGTGCATTTTTCTCGGCAAGGGCTGCATTGAGTTCTTGAACCTTTGTCTCGAGGGCTGCAAGCTGTGTCGCGTGTTGCGCTGTGTCGGTGCTGGCTATTGCGAATTTGTTGCGTAACGAAGCTGACTCCGCTTGTGCAGCAGTGAGTTGTGCGCTCAACGTATCTCGTTCTTCATCTGCTTGCTTGAGAGCAACCTGTTCGGACTGAAGCTGCCTTCGCATATCCGCCGCCGCGATTGTCGCCTGTTTGAATCTGTCTTCAGAAATGACGAGTTGCTTTTGCATGCTTGCGATTTCGTTCTGGCTTTGTTCCAGGGCATGTTGAGTGCTTGTTACGGGAGAGTCTGGCGCGCTGGGCAGCGGTGCGGGCTGCCGAAGGGTCTGTGGCGGTCTTTGCGTGGCAGTTTCCCTGTTGAGATGAATGAAATGGATACCAATGAGGAACGCGACGGCCGCCGCAGAGGCTGCGAGGATCGCGGCCGGAACGCTCCAGGAGGTTTTTCGTGCACGCGGCGCCTCCTGATGTGAAGGCAAAGAATCCAACCGGCTCATCAGTCTTTGCTCTGCCGCGGCGAGAGATTCGGCCGATTCTTCGGGTGCATTGTCAAGCTCAGCGGCCGCAACCGCGGCCATGGCTGGAATCACATCGGACGCGATTTGCTGATACTGCAGAAATTTGTTCTCGCAGGCGTCGCAATAGGCCATGTGTATTTGCAGCAGTGCCCACTCTTCTTCCGAGATTTCATCGGAGTAATAGAGGGCGACGAGCGCATCGAATTCGCTATGGAATTGAGGATTCACAGGGCCGCCGCTCTCTGGAGTTTTTCCGTACCAATTTTCTCACTCAAGCGTTCTTTTGGGGAAAGACGCTGGAGCGAAGGTGCTCCAGTCCTCGATAGAAATGGTGTCGTACGTTTCCGAGCGTCTGGCTGGTCTTTTCTGCGATTTCCCGGAGGCTATAGCCCTCGAAGAAATGAAGTTCGAGAGTTCGCAGTTGGTCCTCGGAAAGCTGTTCTCGAAGTCGGGCAAACAACGTTCGGGCAACAATCTCATCGATGAATAGTGGCTGATGCTTAGAACTGATCTGTTCCTCGTCAAGCTGCTCAGCATGGTAATGCTGTCGGAATGTGAGGTATTCTCTGCGATTGATTGCCCGGTGGTAGGCAATCTGGATGATCCAGGACGACGCCGTTCCTTTGCTCGCATCGAAGAGTTTTGCCTTCTGAAACAACAAGAGGAAGACCTCCTGGCAGAGGTCTTCGGCCTCAGTTGGATCCCTCAATATGCGCTGAGCAACGTGGAGTACACTACGTCGGTATCTGCGGAAGAGGACGGCCAGGCTACCCTTTGAGCCGAACCCAACTTGAGTCAGTAATTCTTCGTCGGTCGCCGCCGTTTCTGTCACTTCAATCGGACTGCTTGACTCGCGTTGGGTGACCCGGTTTTCCGTCTCTTCCTGTTCGGCGCTCGCATGCACGAGAGCATCTGGAAGGTACGCGGCTTCGGAACTCATGCCGCACCATATCTCATCAACGAAATTCCACCGTGTTGACGGTTTACATCGACTTTTATGAACTCAGAGATCATTTTCTTTGATGCCGAATATTCACACACTTAATATGTGACTAACCTGCAGCGGCAGTTCGGGGCGAGAATCAGAGAACTGCGCGATTTGGCAGGGATAAGCCGCGAAGAATACGCTGCAAGGGTGAGATTGAGCTCCCGGCGAGTTGCAGCTTTAGAACTCGGAAAAGGGTGGCCCAAGCCTGCAACCCTTGAACGAATTGCAAAGTCATTCGGTTTAGAGGTCCGAGACTTGTTCGACTTTTCATCAATGCGAATTTTGCCTCGCAAATCGCTATAGATAAGGACCTCCCTAGGCTTTCTCTAAGGAAAATACTCATCCTATTGCATGTGATATGAAGTCTAACGTCATAATCTATGATTGTCGAGATCATTTTATAGGTCACATTACATACTACATCTCTGATATTCAACTTTCACACAGCATTCGAATTGAGAACTTACTGGCCGGCGAAATTCCAGACGCTTACAAGGCAAGAGGCTGACCTCTGCCCTTTCGGCGATCAGGCCGAGGATTTCGTTCCTCCATTTCTTTTCATCTTCGTGGAGCGGGAGGGCGGCTGTGCTCCTCGGCGTGGGTGTAGTTGGTAGGATTCTGTAGTACAAGAGTTTCACCATTGTCTGTGCCGGTCAGAGGCGGGTCTGATGTTTACCTCAGAAGAGTTGCGGCAAACCAAAATCTTTGCCTGTCTTGACGAAGCCGAATGCGCTCGCTTGGCGCAAACCATAGCTGATGTGCGGCTGAAGGAGGGCGAATGGCTTGTACGAGAAGGCGAGCCAGCCGCTTTCTTCGTGATCATCCAGGGACGCCTGCGGGTAGTCCTTGATGTTCAGGGAAAGCAGACCGAGTTTGCCGGGTTCGAAGGTAACGATGGTGATTTCGTAGGGGAAGTGCCTCTCTTACTGGGAACTCCTTTTTTTGGCTCTATGCGAGCCATGACTTCATGCCGCGTAGCTCGCCTCGAAAGACAACAGTTTTTTCATCTCATTCGCGATTCTAAAGAGGCCCGTACCGCAATTTTGCATTTGTTTGGCGAACGGCTTCTGCGAATCCAGGAACGCACTCTTTCGTTAGAGGCCTCGCGAGTATTCATCTTTGGCCGCAACAAAGACTCCGACTGTCATCAAATTCGCGCATTCCTTTCTGCAAATCGTATTCCGTATGAATGGGTCGATCGAGATTTCTGCCAAGAACGGGTTCCTCTTGGCGCCCCCGATGACCCGAATTGCCCGGTTGTCAGTGTCGACGGAAAACTTTTCATTGAGCCGCCCACGACCAGGGAGGTCGCAGAGGCCTTGCAGCTGCAAACCGCGCCCGGTCGCGAGAGCTACAACGTTTTGATTGTGGGGGCGGGATCGGCCGGTATGGCCGCAGGTGTTTACGGAGCTTCGGAAGGGCTCACGGTGCTCATGGTGGAACGCTGTGCGTGCGGCGGGCAGGCGGGCACGTCCTCACGTATTGAAAATTATCTCGGCTTTCCTGAGGGGATTTCCGGGGGCGACCTGACTGGTCGCGGATTCAAACAGGCGACTCGCTTCGGGGCGGAAGTTGCGCTGACGCGTTCCGTTGAAAAGCTTATTCCCTCGAGCGAAGGCTATCTGTGCGAGCTTGACGGAGGTCAGACAGTCCTGGCCCGAGCTGTAGTGCTGGCTATAGGTGTGGACTGGCGTCGGCTGCAGGCGAAGGGTGAAGATCGACTGCTTGGACGCGGCATATTTTACGGCGCTGCCCGGCAGGAGGCGACCAATGTCGTCGGCAAGAGAGTCTTCATCGTAGGAGGCGGCAATTCGGCGGGGCAAGCTGCCATGTTTTTGTCGAGCTATGCGGCTGAAGTAAAGGTTTTGGTGCGGGGCGAAGGGCTGAAGCTCAGCATGTCACAGTACCTGATTGATCAGATTGCATCGAAGGCAAATATCGAGGTTCTTCCCTTTACGCAGGTCGTTTCGGTTCATGGCGAAAATCACTTGGAACGAATTGAGGTTCGCGTGCAAGGGCCGCATGAGGCGGAGGAGGTTCTCGGCTACGAAGCCGATGCATTGTTTGTGATGATCGGTGCCGATGCCTGCACGTCGTGGCTGCCAACGGAACTCGAAAGGGATCCTCGCGGCTATCTCTGCACAGGGCGCGACCTCACTACTTGGAAACTTGATCGCCAGCCATTCCCGCTGGAGACGAGCCTGCCAGGCGTCTTCTGCGCCGGGGATGCGCGCCATAACTCCATCAAACGAGTCTCGAGTGGAGTGGGCGAAGGCAGCATGGCCATCGCCTTCATCCATCAATACCTGGCCTTATCGAAGGAATCGTGAGATGCGAAAGGCCGGACCCCGATAGATACGGATTCCAGCCGGCCGTTGTTAGCTTTCTTGCTTGAAACCGCCTGACGTGATCGCGAAGTCTGCGATGTCGATCGCGGTGGAGCGAGCGATATCGGGACAGATAGCCGGCAAAAGCTCGACGCCGTGACAGGCTCCCATCATTTGGCGGCAACGCGCCGAGACGCCGCTATCCATCAGAAGCCGATAGAAGGCGATGCCCTCATCACGCAACGGATCGCACTCGTTGACGCTGATGACCGTGGGCGGCAGACCCTCGACATCCTCGCGAGTGGCGAAGCTGGGCCACGCGAGCGGATTGCGGGCGTTGAAGGCCTCGATGCCGTAGGCCATGGTGGCGCGATTGTCCCCGAAGTTGAGCACGATGCCCTCATTCTCGATGGAAGACGGGTACTGCGGCTGCGGCCACTCACCAGCGATGTAGGGGACTAGGGAGTAAAGGCCATGAATCAGGCCGAGTTCCCCGTCCTGCTTGAGCTTCATGCCCACGGCGAGAGTCAGGTTGCCGCCTCCGCTTTCTCCGGCTACGATGATGCGCTTCGAATCGATGCCGAGGCTGGTTGCGTTGGCGTGTACCCACTTGAGGCCTGAGATGCAATCGTTCAGTCCGGCAGGAAATGGAGCGATCTCCGGTACTTCGGAAGGGTGCACAGAGTTGCGGAATTCAATCATGGCAACCGCGACCCCTCTGGCGGCGATCATGCGGGCCCAGGTCTTGTAGTTGCCCTCAAAACAGGAACTCATCTCCATGCGGCCGCCATGAATGTAGTAAACGCAAGGCAGAATCTCTCTGTTATCCGGCCGGACATACCGGATCTTGATGGTGTTTCCGTCGGGCGCGGAGGTTAGGGTTTCGACGCGCACGCTCAATCCGGCGGACGGAGCGATTTCCTCGCTGTCCATCGAGTCGAACAGGGCCGTTTGGTGCTCCAATGCGGCCAGCGCCGCTGGAGAGTTTTCCTGTGCGAGCAATTCTTCGCGGCTCGAAACGTTCGGCTTTTCTACTGGCGCCGGCATGGCTGCGAAGAATTTCTTGATGCGGGGATCAAGCCGGGGATCGGTTTGGGTTTTCGAGGGCGTGCTGGCTTTCGCCGGTGCGATTGTCTTTGCGGCGCCTTCTTCGGAAAGCTGCGGAGCATTCAGCGGTGTTTGGGTCGGCATATCGGTTCCTCTCTGGCTAATAGTAAGGTTAGGAGTGAAGGCGAGTGATTTGCGATGGGTTGATACACTTGCTTCGTCGTGGATAGGTCTGCTTTCGCAGCAGACTTATCCCGCTTGTAGCCCTGAATAAGTCAGTCCGTCTCTTGGTTCCGGCACTATGGCTTGGCAGCGAGGCCAAACGTGTCATCGAGCCAGTCAAAAATGCGGGCGTTCGCGAGTCGATCAGCGCCGCACTGGCAGTGCGCACCTGCACCCTCCGCGGTTGTGAAGCGGATCATGGTCTTCGGGCAGGCGAGGTGCTCAAAAAGCACGTCCGGCTGGCCCTTCAAGTACATATCCTCTTCGGCATCGAGGACCAGCGTAGGGCAGGAGATTTGCTCCGCGATCCCGCACTCATTGATCTCCAGCGACCGCTAGCCATACCGCCTGACCTGAGCTTTATCGTGGCGCTTATTACATTCTTCACTGCACTCATCCCATCCTGCGCAGACAATGTCCCAGACGCGCAGGTTGTCCCGCTGCAATCTAAACCGCCAGAGAAGCGAGAGCTGACATCCCGGCCATTGAGACTCACGTGGAGCGACTGTGTATCAGCGTCCGCCGGCACTAACAACGAGAAGGTCTGCGTTGTCGCCAAAGCCGCCGAGTTAGCGCTGATAGTGATGGTGTTAGAAACTCCTGAGGATTCGGTCCTCGGGACGACCTTGAAATACTTTCCTGTGAAAGCTGGCTGCGGGGCCGACTGAGTTCCATTGAGACTGATAGACGCACCATCGGGTTCGGTCATTGTTTGGTCCTGTTGTTGTGCGTGCGATTCGATAGAACCGGCGAACATTATTACGAAGCTCAGTAGACAAAGCTTCGCTGCGAATTTATTCCTTTTCGACATCATGCCGACTCTCCGTGATTACAGTTTGTAAATCCGGATCCGCCGATGTGCAGATGCCGGCCAAGCGAGGATGTGAGTACCTAGAGCCCGGGATCGACGAGCGCACCGTAGATAATGGACCGCGATATTCCGGCCACATTCGGTACCGGATAAGGACGCCCAGTCATCGGGTTCCCCCCGTCTTGCTGCTGGAGCATTCCAACGACGACGATGTCGTTGGCGGGATCGACCCAGAACCAGGTTCCGTGCACGCCGCCCCAGTAGAAAGTGCCCGCGCCGTTCGCGCCTCCGTTGAAGTTTGCGTGCGATGGATCGAGCACGATGCCAACGTTCATGCCATAGCCGATCCCCACAAACGGCTGAGTAAAGTGCAGGGGCACGCCTGCGGGGAGCAGGTTACTCGTCATCAGCCTCACCGAAGATGGCGACAACATCCGGACGCCGTCGATAGTTCCGCGATTGGCCAGCATCTGTGCGAACCGCATGTAGTCATGCGTCGTTGAATAAAGCCCAGCGATCGACAGCAGAAATTTAGGCTTCACCCCTGGTGGAGTTCCGGCTACGGCTGGAAACGGCGACTGGTCCGGCGCAAGGATGAGCTTGAGGTTCTGGTCCAGAGCGTAGCGCGGTGCAATGCGATCGCGTTGATCGGGCGCTACGTCGAAGGCTGTATCCTTCATGCCCAATGGTGCGAAGACACGCCGTTCGAGGAAGGTATCGAGTTGCTCGCCGGTGATACGCCGTAGAATTGCGCCCTGCACCTCCTGCTGAAGGCCGTAGCGAAACTCGGTACCGGGCTGCGATTCCAGAGGGAGTTTGGCAAGCTTGGGAATGATGTCGTCGTTCGTGCCCCTCCAAAGATCGGCCTTGGCATACATCTCATCCACCTTCGGATTGGTGCTGCCGAATGCGGGACCAAAGGCGAAGCCGGCGGAGGACGCCATGAGATGACGCATGGTCATCTCATGGGCGAGGGGCACGAGCGCGCCATCCTTCATCACCTTCAGATCTGCGAACTCCGGGATGAACTTCGTGACGGGATCGTCGAGCTGCCACTTGCCCTCCTCATAGAGGAGCAACATGGCGACGGCGATGATCGGTTTGGTCATCGAGGCGATGCGGTAGATGGCGTCTTCTCGCAAAGGCTCCCGGCCTTCGAGAGTTTGGTATCCGTATCGTTGAGACTTTACGAGCTTGCCGTGGCGGGCGACCATCACACTGATCCCGGCATAATGACCTGCATCGATCTCGGACTGCATAGCCGAGTCCATGCGGCTGAGGCGCTCGGCGGAAAAACCCATAGAGGACGGTGAAGCGATCGGCAGCGGAGTTGCCAGCTTGGCATCGACATCTACCGGATATTCGTTTGACATGAGATTCACTCCTTTTCTGTTGAGGGGTAATTGCCAATTCCGTGTGGGCCCTAAAACAGTACCTGCTTGATCAATCACAAATAAATCGAGTAATCACTCTTTTTGATAGGATTCTTGAAGGAGAGCTTGGATGCCAAAAATTTCTGAGGAAAGACGACAGGCCCGTCGCGACCAGATTCTCGACGCTAGCTGGAGGTGCTTCTCCCGGCGAGGACTTCATTCCACGTCGATGGAAGACATCATTCGCGAGGCAAATCTTTCATTTGGAGCGGTTTACCTTTACTACAAAAGTAAAGATGAGCTCATTCTTGCTGCGTTTTCCACTGCGTTCCAGCAGATGCGAGAGCTTCTTGTCCCCATACTGACAAGAGAGGAGGCGTACCCGCTTCCTGTTCTTGTCCGTAAGGTCACAAAGGTTATCACCTTACATGCGCAGCGAGGCAAGTTAAATTTTGGCACAGCCTTCCTTATGGGCTGGAGCGAAGCTCAATCCAATCCTAAGGTGAAGGAACTTATCGGCGGTGGTCAGGAACTCTATCGCGAAGCGCTCACCGCGGTCGTGCGTAAATGGCAGGAACGTGGCGACATTCCGGCAGACGCTAAACCGGGAAACGTCGCCAGGGTGATGCTTTCATTCTTCCTTGGTTTCATCGTTCAGTCAGCCATGATCGGTGGAATCGATCCGGAAACCGCCGCAAAGGGCTTCGAGGCCATACTCTCTAGTCAACTCGCACATCGTGGCTAATCTCTAAAGCCGCTCAGTCTCAATTTAATGTTGAAACGGCGTAGTCTCCTCAGTGCAGAGACTGTCTATGTATGCACAGTAACTAGGTGCCGCTGCAGCTAATATTTCTCTCTGTCTCATCCAGTAGGCCCGCAGTCCTGGTTCTTTAAGCCTGCTGCGGAGAGTCTCGCTGCCTCTGGAGAATTGTTCGTCGCTTAGAAGGCCCAGTTCGTGCTGGCTGAAGTAATCCTCCATCGCAATCATCGCGATGCTGCAATGGTAGTAGAACTGACGCTCTCGTATTAATTCTGGAGTAGCTGTACCGCCATTGCCCTCGATCCATATCGCCACAGTTTCGGCGTTCATAAATCCGAAAAGGATATTTGTGGTTCGAGCAGCGGTTCCTTGCTGAATCAAAGCCTTTGTATGGCGCACACTCAGGCGAGTCTGAATTCCTACATAAATTAGCGATATTGTCGCGGCCAATCCGCTAACAGCACTGGCGATGGATGCAATCTCTGAAGGTGTCACCGGACCTCCCTTATAACCGCTCATAAGTTGGTAGCCTAGCACCATCGATTGCCCTGCTGCGTTCAGCCACGAGTATCAGTTCGTTCGTCGGTGGTGGTCAGATGAAGTATCTCCAAACGCCCCCGCGGTTGTGATCAAATGTCACAAACGTGGTGGCATTCCTACACGTGGCAAACCTGCAACTTCGGCAAAGCGATTCTCTCCTTTTTAGGTTTTATCGTCCAGTCATCGGCGAAATCCATCCGGACACAGCCGTAAAAAGGATCGAGCGGTTGATCGCCTGTTAGCCCCTTCCGCGCCGTTGATGCCGAGCGGCATTAGACTTTCTCGTCAGTAATCCTTGCTTTCAGCACGGTAAACAGAGTTTCGTAACAGACTCGAACCGGCCGCTGTGGTGGGTGGCGGAAGACGCGGAACGCGGCTGCAAACAGGCGAAGCTCCTCCCTCAGAGAAGAGAGCTCAAAGCATTCGTAAAATCGTAGTTAAGAGGCAGAGACGATGAATTTCTCGATCAAAGGATGGCCCGAAAGACACCCACAGTTAACTAAGATCGACTCTTATCCCTTCGGACACCCGACTCCCCAATGCGCTGATCCCACATCGCAAGAATGCGAAAGCAAGCGAGACGGATACAGGGCAAGCTTCAACGCACTCTATGACCGTTACAAGAGAAGCGCTGTACAACGAGGTTTGGTCTTCGACATCTCCAAAAAGGATTTCTGGCTGCTTACGAGCCAGCCCTGTTTTGTCTGCGCAGCCCCGCCGTCGCATGGGAAATCGAGCAAGTATAAGAATCCGTACCTGTACAACGGGGTTGACCGAGTCAATTCTGCGGAAGGCTATCGGCTGGGCAATGTGGTCGGTTGCTGCTGGGCTCACAATCGAATTAAAGGGGATCTGACCCACCAGAAGTTCTTTGAGCACTGCCTGGCGGTGGTGCTGAGTGAGCTGTCCAAGACCGCCACGAGCAACAATGACATCGCAACCTTGGAACGATTGATCGATCTATTTCCGAACGTGCGATTTTTGCAGGAACACCATCGGCATGTTTGGGAAGAGCTGACGCGCAACCCGCGAGCGCTGGTGCTGACTCCCGAAATGGTTTTACCGCGCAATCGTCGTGGGGAAAAGCGATATCCAGACCGGCCTACATCGCTTGTTTTGGTAAAGCTCAACCCCGAGAGTTAGGTGCACGACTGAAACGCAGCGGGCCCAAGCAACAATGTGCTCCTCGATCCGACTTAACCCGGCAATGGGCAGCGCGAGCGCGGCAACAGGTTGCATAACTCGGCGATTTTATAAGGGAGTGCGAAACTACTAGGTAGCCGTCTGGATCGTCGGAGGTGCTGTCTACATATGTCGGACAAACCATCAATCGCCACTCATCTCTCCGCAGATTTGCCCATCCAATCCCGCGATGAGGACAAGCTCAATCGGAAGGGATTTGCGGACTCGCTCGCCCATGTGATCCGCACGTGGAGAGACAAGCCGAGCCTCGTGATCGGCCTGTTTGGCGACTGGGGCAGCGGAAAGTCCTCGATCAAGAACCTCGTTCTGGAAGCGATTGCCTCGCAGGACAAAGACAGCATGCACGTCGTGGAGTTCAGCCCGTGGCAGGTCTCCAGCCAGGAGATGCTTTCGGAAACGTTCTTCCGCGAGATCGGCAAAGCCCTGTCCAAGACAGGCCCTGCGGATGACGCCGTGGTGAAGCGACGGGTCGCGCGCTGGAAGATGTATTCCAGTGTGTTGTCAGTGGCTGGCACGGTCGCGCGTGCCTTTCGCTCCGCACTGCCCCCGACAGACCCCATCTCGTTGAAACTGACGGCGGCGGCTGCGACGGTGGAGGCAGTTGCTGGCGTCACGAAGGTTGGCGCGGAAGCCGTGGAAGCCGAAGGCGCCGCCGACACCCTGACCCTGTCCGAGTTGAAGGAGCAGATTGCGGACGACCTGGGTTCGATCTATGAGTCGATCTTGGTGGTACTCGATGACATCGATCGCCTGAACAAGCAGGAGATTCGCTACACCCTGCAGCTTGTGAAAGCAAATGCAGACTTCCCAAACATCATCTACCTGCTGCTGGCGCAGAAGAAGACGGTCGTCGATGCGCTGGAGGAGATCGCCCCCGGCAATGCGCTGGCTTATCTCGAAAAGATTATTCAGGTGAGCTTCGATGTCCCCAGCGTCAACCGCAATCAGCTCCAGACCCTCTTCTTCAAGGGCCTGAATGAGCTTCTCAGTGGGCCGCAGATGGAAAAGCGGTTCTCGAACACGTACTGGGGATCGGTCTTTCCGCACCTCTTCCCGCTGTTCCGCAACTTGCGGGATCTGAACCGCTTCCTCGGAGCCTTGGCCTTTCACATCCAGCTTTTCCTGAACGGCGATACCTTCGAGGTCAATCCTGTCGACCTGATTGCGCTGGAGGCGATTCGCCTCTTCGAACCCGAGGTGTACCGGCAGATCCCGAGCGAGAAAGAGGTGCTGACGGCTTTCCCCAGGTGGACTCACCAGAAGCACGAAGAAGACGACAAACAGCGCATCGAACACTTGCTCTCTCTCGCGTCGGAAGCGAATTGCAACTCCGTCCGGCAACTGCTGGCGGAGATTTTTCCTCCGTCGAACCTTCGGAAAGGGCTGCGGATTCAAGGGGGCGATGTCGAGAGCCGCTGGTTCCAGCAGCTCAGGGTCTGTTCTTACCAGACCTTTGAACGTTACTTCCAATTCGCCACACCGGTTGGCGATGTGTCGCAAGCGGACATCGACGACTTGGTCGCAAACATGGGGGATACCGCCGCACTGCGACGGATCTTTGATCGCTTGACCGAACTCGATCTGATCGACGTCATGCTGACTCGAGTCGCGTCTCTGCAGGAGACGCTTCCTCTTAACCATGCGGCAACGTTCCTGTCCGCACTCTACGAGATCACCTTCCCGGTGCGGCGCTATTCGCTCTTTGAAACGTCGGCGCGCGATCGCGTGCGGAGCATCACCTATTGGTATTTGGGCCGGCTCTCGGAAGTGGATCGCCTCAAGGTGATGACGGATGCCCTCCAAACGACCAAAGGAATCGCGGCGGCCATTCCCACCGTGGCGCTGCTCGGACGGGAATTCGAACCGAACTCGACCGCACTGTCGTTCTTCAACGAACAGGACAGCCGTGATCGCCTGAATCACGCCGCTCTACAGGCCATCCGCAGGGCGGTGAAAAACGACTCCGGCATCGCACCTGAGTCGATCCTGCCTGCGCTTGGCTTCTGGTCCTTTTACGAGAAAAAGGCAGCGTCCCTTTGGCTGAAGAAGTACCTGCAAAATCGTGCCGCTCTGGCAGCCTATTTGGAGTCGATCACCTCGATCGCGGAAGGAACTGGGGGCACACGGCGTTTCATCTATGTGGCCCGCTTCGAGAACCTGATTACGGTTAAAGAGCTTGAGAAGCGGCGCAACACGTATTTCGTCGGAGATCTCAGTCCAGAAGAAGTCGAGCTCGCGAAATTGCTGAGGGTTGGAATCAAGAGGCGGAACGAAGGAAAGGATCATCCCTCCATGGTCTGGGGCGGGATGGAGGAGGACGAATAGCATTCCATGATCCCGAGACGACGAGGCGAACGAACGCAAAAAGGAAATCCCCATCGCCTGACCCGCGAGCAGCACGTCATCCCGGCCGCGACGCTCAGGCGGTTCGCGCTTCCGGATGGCCGCGTCGAAGTGCATCTGCGTGACGGACGAATCGTTAAACTTCCAGTCGGTGACCGGCTCTTCTGTGTGGAACGGCTGTGGGATCAGCGCTCGGAAGTGGGCTACATGAAGAGGATTGAGGATGAGTATCAAGCCCTCGTGACGGATTTAGAAGCGGGCCATCCGGGCCCACTCACAAACGCGGAACACCGGTGTGTCACACGATTTTGGGGACTGTGGCACTGGCGCAATCACTTCATCGACACACCGCTGGAAGATGTGAAGTTGAATTCTGTTGCGGGCGAATCGATGTCCCTTGATAAAAGGGAAATTCTGGAAAGCAACGGCTATGCCTTTGCCGTCGGCGATGGGAAGATGCCCGCCCGCATGATGACGGGGCTGCACATCCAGATCGCGATTGATCGACATGAGATGGCCAACGGTGGCAGACGCTGGGGAATTCTGCGCAGCCCCGCGCTTCCTTTGGTCATCGCAGACCGCCCCGGAGACCTGCTCCAACTTCCAGCCTCCCCACACATCCTGCTGGCAGCCGATAACCAGGATGGTTACCTCCCATACAGCGAGGCATTTCGAGCCAACCGAGCGGCATTTGCGTTCTCGCGCAATTTCGCCGTGATCGGTCGTTTCTAGATGGGTATGGAAAAATATATCTGGACGGTGAGCTTTGCAGGACCAAGTCCCGGATGCGGCGTTAGAAGACTGATTGAGGCTGAGCACATGAGTAGACTAGATAACCGTCTGAGGCCTCTTTTCAACGTTGGCGAGGCAAAAACTTACGCCATTGCCGAAGCGGTTGGCAGAGCGACCGGAACTAAAGCGTTTGCTAAGGTTCGGCTCGCCGATGTATTCACGATCGCAAATACAGGCATCTCAAACGACTTGTACAGGTATGCGCTTTCAGCACATTTCGACGTACTTGTCTATAAAGACAACCTCCCGTATCTAGCAATTGAGTTTGACGGGGGCGGCCACGATAGCAGGAGCGACGAGAAGAAAAATGAGCTATGTAATCTTTTTGCTCTTCCCATGGTGCGGGTAGGCCCGCACCACATCGACGCCAGCGTCTTCGAGGATACGGCAGTCGCGTTTTTCATATGGCAGCTCCATTGTGTGGATATGTTTCTCGAAACATATGGAAATGATCCTTACGAGAAGTACGATCCCATATTTTTCATTTCAGTGCAGGGCAAGGCCCGGAGTTGGCCCTTTGCATACAGAGAACGATGGCTCGGTCGGCTGACTAAGCATTTTCAGAAATCTGCAGAGCGCTTCGAAGGTGATCTTCGGCTTTCGTACAGCTACGGGCTGTTGCAGTTCAACGCTAGTTTCGGGACATGGAATAGAAGCGGGCAGTTCCGCAGCATCGTTGCTCAAAAGGTCACTGAGGATGGCGTGGTGTGGGGCGAAGCTGAACTGAGTCTGAAAGTCTCCGGTCTTAGCGAGAGTCGCGTTGAGCCATTCCATGAAGTATCTACATTCGTATTGGGAATGGTCGCGGAGCGGATGTACGGACACGCGATGAGATTTATCGACGATAACGCGTCGCCTACCAAGATGGATTTCATTACTCACCGAATCAGGCAGTGGGAGGCTGAGGGATTTGACCTGAGGCTAGCCGCGAACCTCAACTGGCGTGAGTAGCTAGCCAGGCATCAGCAACTGAAATCACTCTCGTGGCGGTTGTAGAGATTGCAGTCTTGTTCCATGTGCGGCAACGGCGCGGCATTGTTGCGCTTCGTGGTAGAAATTGTCGAAGTGTGGATCGAGGTTTCGAGCTAAACCTCTTAATTCTGCCTTCACCTGAGCAACATCTGCGTCTGCAAGCAATGAGCTGAAGTAGAGCCATGCAATCATGTGAGGTGTGCTTTGAATTGCGTCTGCCGCGAGGTGTGTGAGTGCGAGTTTTTGCGCTCCCTTATCATCGGTGAGCATCGCTTGCTGCGTCTTGCCAGCAAACACCAGTACGGATAGTTCGCCAATGCTCAACTTCTTGCGGTTTCGGAGTACATCGACTTGTTGAAGATCCTCAAGCTCGATTGGATACGCTGTGATCGAGCCGTCCGCAAGGCTGTTCTTCAATCGTCGCTGCAACTCTAACCTCTCAGGCCAGTGTCGACTACGCTTGTGTAAGCATTCATAAACCACGAAGTTAGTGCAGCAGACTTTTATACTCGCTGCACGAGCCGTGACGTAAAGCAAAGGAGACGCCAGGAGATTCCACAGCGAGCAGGTGTCACCTACATTCAAAAGACGAAACTGTGAAATGTCGTTCATTCCGCTTGCACTCTCCGTCCAAATAGAGAGGCTATTTCGCCTAATTCGAAATCGTTGATTAACATCATCTCGGCGGCACGTCCGGCAGAGATGATGCCGCGGGAGAGACCGTCAAAGCACAGTTCCACATAGAACGTGGATAGACCGCGTTTTAGCAGTTCCTGCTTCCTTTCTAGGCTCTCGCCCTGAAGACCGCTAAATTCCGGATCGACTTTCTGATCGGCGGGAACCCGGCTTCTACGTATGAGATTCGCAGCTTCGTCGTCAATCCGGCCTGCCTCTTTCAAAGCAATCGCAAGAGCCCACGTACTGACTTTGAGACGAGCCGCCCAGCGAACAGCTTCTTGGCCGCTCCAGTCGGCAACTGGCATGCCCTCGATCACAGGGGGGGGAAGGATGTAACGCGATGCAAAGGTGTTGGCTCGAAGTTCGACCTTATGGTCACGCTTCGACTCCGTTGCGAAAGACACAACGACATCCTGATCACGGTCAATAATCCCATGGCCGGCTTCATGGCAGGCCGTGAAACGCTGGCGATAGATGTCTTCGTCATAGTTAACAAGGATGCAAGTACCCGCTAACGGGTGGCGGATCGTAAGACCAGAAATGTTCGAGTTCGCCAGTCGTCGTCGGAATACATGAAATCCCAACCTGCGGAAGTCTGCATAAACATCGTTTGGCACAGCATTGGGGGCGTAGTTGAAATGGGCGCGAAGGGCTTGCGCGGCATCCTCCCCTTGTCCCTTATAAAAAGAACCACGCGGCGTGAACTCGAACGGTTCTCTTCGCTGGCCAAGTTCTCGCTGAAGTTGATCTTCACATTCACAAAGGAAGATAAATTCAAGGATGTTCCGTCGATCTTCTTTTGAGAATTCTCCGCCATGCATACGGTAAAGAGAATCTGTCTGCTCGAATGCGGCAAGCCGCTCGTTAGAGATAAAGAAGCGGTAGTCGCAGGCAAAAAGATCCGCAAGGACGAGAACGTCGTCACCATTGGGTTGCGTTGACGCGGCTTCGAAGCCTTCGAGCCTGCTTATAGTGAGCCCTGTTGCTTCTGCGACCTCAGCGACAGAGAGCTGCAACTGCATTCGGCACCGGAGCAGTTTCGTCGCGAACTGATTGAGGTCGAGGGGCACGCGTCCATAGTAAACGGGTTCGTCAATGGGAGCGAGCGGTGCGTAGGGATCATGCCCATTTGCTGAGCACGATGCCTGTGTAATGGCGGCAGTATGCAATCAGGATTTAGCCTAGTCTTGGGGCCTACAGCGACATGGAACTCAAACTGACCGCTTTGGTTATTGGTAATTCCACATATGAGAACGTTGATCCACTCAAGAACCCGACTAACGATGCTGAGGACATCTCTGCCAAACTGACGGATCTGGGCTTTGCGGTGACCACTCTGGCGAACGCCACGAAGGAACAGATGGTAATTGCGCTGGAGCAATTCGGTGAGGCATTAAAAGACAGTAGTGTTGGCCTCGTATTTTTTGCGGGCCATGCGTTCCAGATCGACGGCAAGAATTATCTTGCACCGGTCGATACCCGAACCACAATCGAGAGCAGCGTCAAGTTCAGTGCCATCGACCTGGACTATGTACTGGACGTAATGAAGGTTGCAGCTTCTCCGACGAACTTCGTTATTCTTGATGCCTGCCGGAACAATCCTTTTGCGGGTCGTCTGCGATCGATCGCATCGAACGAGTTAGCTTCAGTCTATGCACCGAAGGGCACACTGGTTGCATATTCGACTTCGCCAGGCCAAACCTCGCTGGATGGAATAGATCGAAATGGGCCATACACCGAGGCCCTGCTGCAGCATATAGGCACTCCAAATGTGTTGGTGGAGACGATGTTCAAAAGGGTGCGAAGCACGCTGGAAGGCCTGACCAATGGCCGTCAGACATCATGGGAGCACACGTCGCTGATCGGTGATTTCCGCTTCCGTTCGTCCGTTAGGGCTGCCGTTTCAGGGTACGGAGCGACTGCGATCGCCGATGGTCTTGCACCTCGTAGTGGGACACCGGTCGGCATCGCTATCGAAGGGTTGAAGACTCTCAACTGGTACAAGCAGAACGACGCTCTCGACGCTCTCTCGCAGGAGCAAATCCAATCATCTTCGGCTGACGAAGCTTTTATATTGGGGCGCAATATCTATCAAGCTGCGTGCGGCGGTGCCAACTCTGCCCGCTTATTTCTCGAAGACTTCGCGAACAAAACCGCTCAACTCAGTGAGCCACAGCGCAAAGCCATTCTTGATGGCATGCTTTACGAGGTGTTTTTCGATTCCGATGGCCAGCACCGCGAGAGAGCCAAGCTCGACAGCTTTGACGAACTCTTCAAACTTCAAGCGAATGCCGCACTCGGCAAAAGTTTTGGCTTCATTCAAACCTGTCTGGCTCCGTTTGCTGACTACTATTTTGAGATCCCAGGCAGTGGCAACGAGGTCTCGCTTTCCATCAGTACAACAGCGGATGAATCCGGTGCCCGCGTGATCACCGATATCTGGCGTGACAGCGTCAGCATCCTTGATAAGAATCCGGTGAATGATTCCCGGTCCGGTTGGTTTGCACCGCGTGATCAAAAGTATAAGTATGGCGAGCTGGTTGAGTACCTCTCGAAAGAGCTGGTCTTACCGCTTCAGCAACTGAAGGTGGAAGTGGATTTTGCTTTCACGAGCGGAACTTATTTCGTCTGGCCCGCGGGATTCGAGGTACGGAAGCCGATCACGGCTGCGCGTCCTCGCACCGATTGAAGGCCTTACCATGCAAGCGTTATAAGCGGATTAGTCGGTCTACATTCCGAAGCTAACGCCAGAGTCCGATGCGATCTGCTGTCCGGCTTGCAGTGCGGAGGATTTGATGACATCGTGCGACAGTTGGCCGGTTAGAGACGCAGCGTTGTCGGTGTAGACGTGGGCATCAAGCGACCCTCTTGATATGGCGACATATGCAAACCGTTGGTTTATCAGGTTGGGGTTTATGTGGCTATCGAGATTCACCATGACTCGCTCTGCAGTCAGCCCCTGCGAGCTATGACTTGTGACGGCGTAGCCGTGATCGTAATGGCGCATCTGATTTGAGTCGAAGCTGACAGATTTTCCGTTATCCATCTTCACGGTGAGCGTTCCGTCCTGGTCGATCTGCTGCACGGTGCCGAGGTCGCGGTTGGCGACGCCGAGTTCTTTGGACGGCGCCGTAAAGCTGAGCCTGTCACCTATGGCAAACTCCCGTTCCAACTCTCGGTAGACGTTCACACCATAGAGCCGGGCTGGGTTGTAGGAGACCACTGCGCCGTCGCTCTTCTGCACTGTGAGCATGTTGTCTTGAGCCTGGATAGCGACGACCGTGGTGTAGCACTGCTTCTCGATGCCGATGTCTTGGCTGCCACGCGGATAATAGAGTACGTCCCCAATGGAATAGCGGGCGGCCCATGTCCGGTCTGCTCCGGTCATGTCAGAACGGGGAGCGAGCACACGCATCGAATGGTCTTCCGTTGACACCGCGCCAAGTGCCTGCAACTCGGCACGCACAGCCTGATTGATCTGACGGCGCGATGTGTTATCGGGGGACACAACAATGGTGTTTTCCGGGCTGGCTGCGTAGCTCTTCGCAATCGCTGCGATCCGCTGCTGCGCATCGGCAATCTCCGTCACACGTCCCTGCTGCTCCAACAGGGCGATGCCTTCAGCAATCTCGCCGCGTGAAAGATGCTGAACTGCTTTGAGCAGTTCAGGGGCATTCCTTTGGCGGACGATCTGGTCAACTTGCGCGGTCTTCATTCCGGCGTCGATTAGCTGCTCAAAAGGCTTGCCGGCCTCAACGCCCTGATGCTGCCTAGTGTCTCCAATGAGCAACACACGGTCGCCGGGCTCCAGTTTGGCGACGAAATCGCGCATCTGTTTGGTGCTGGCGAGACTGGATTCATCGACCATGTACAAGTGCCGCTCTGGAGTGGGCTGTCGGACACGCTCAAGGAAACCTTGCAGGGTGTCGGCAGAGACTCCGGCTTCGCGAAGCTGGTTTGCCGCGCGGGAAGTCGGGGCAAAACCCTCGACAACATAGCCGCGTTGCTCGGCTGCTTCGCGCACTGATTTTAGGAGGGTCGTTTTACCGACCCCAGCTTTTCCCTCCAAGCCTTGAACCACATCACGAGAGGTGAAAATCTTTTCTGCGGCGGCCTTCTGTCCAGCATTAAGATGTTGCTGTTTTTCGGTATAGGCGACGGTCGCCTGGATGGACATGATCTGTTCGGCGCGTCCTTGTCCCTCCTGCATCTGGCGGAGGATATCACGCTCGGCACGGATGGTTTCGGCGGTCGTGAACTGCCGCCCTGAGTCGTGCTTTTGTCCCGATACAAGTTGGAACTCCCCGCTCGCGATGCGTGCCTCGAACCCGGCCCGAACTTCCGCATAGGTGGTTTCACTCATGCCGCGCCGCAGCGCATCGCGGTATAGGTCGCGCTCATCTGTGACAGCTTCGCGCTCAAAGCTGCGGTCGCGAGCATAGGTGACGGCCTGTCGGGCAGCCCGCCGCAAATCCTCATCGTTACGTTGGGGCGGATGTGCATGGACGCGCTCCTGCGCTTCTGCCACAACCTTATCCGCTTGGTTGCCGAACTCTTCGGCGATCTGCCGGTGCGCCGCCAGCACCTCGGCTGGCGAGTGAATCTCTTTGCGATCGCGGGTGGAGTGCGCAGCGATCTGCGCGGCTTCCGGTCCATGATATCCGCTCTTTTCGAGATGTTCGCGTATCTGCTGACTGCGGGGACTGGAGGCGTCAAGATACTCCTGCGAGTAGGATTTGATCTCTGGCGCTCCGCTGCGGCCTGCCTCGATTTCATAGCCGAGATTGCGAAGGCGGTACGTCAGCTCAGACTGATAGACAGCGGTCGCAAACTGTTGGCTGTCGAATAATCCCTGCGGCTGGAGAGCGCGGGTGCTGCCATCGCTGCGCTCTGTGACATTGAAGATGACAGCGTGGGTGTGAAGCTGGGGTGCGGCATAGCCATCCACTGGACGGGCGGTGTCATGCTCGAACTTGGCGGCAATGAACTGACCGGTGCTCTCGGCTGGATTGTTGCCTCCGATGCGGGCCTGCGTATATCGCTCCAGTTCGTTCAACGCGATATTTACGGCCAGCCGATGTGCCTCCCGCACCCGGTCATCACCGCCCACCAGCGCGGTGAGTGATACTGACTTCGGTGCGGAAAAGGTGGCGTCCCAGCCGGCGCGGTGCTCGGCTGGCGCGACCGCTTTCCCATCCGCACCTTCGTATTGCTGGACAATTCGGTGATGCACCAACTGCTCGCCTGTGATGGGGTGCTGCCCGTCTGCTAGGCGTGCAAAGTGCTCTTCGTCTACGGTGCCGGACAGTCCAAACTTATCGGCCAGCTTGCCATGCCATTCGCCCAAAGCCCGGTCGTCCTGTTTCCAGTAGTTCTGCTCGGCGGACGTGAATTCCTTGGCGTGGTATGTCTGAGCCTGCGATGCCGACAGCGGTTTCGAGATGGTGAGCATGGTCAGTCACCCAGAGAAAACCCGGCTTCGATTGGCTCATCCGCCGCGGTGTCGGAGACACCAGCGTCCGTCGATCGTGCAGACTTAGGCGGCTTCTTGGTGAGCGTGGCCGGCTCGAATGTGAGGTCATCATCTTCGAGCGGACGTGGCACGAACGCTGGTTGAGTAGCGGGAACATTCCAGTAGTCGAAGGCGAAACGTGAGACGTGATTGCCGAGCTTCAGGAAGGCGTGCCTGTCGGGGAGGCCGGAGATTTCGGAGTCTAAGACGAGCGGTTCGACCTGGCGCTCCACGCTGAAGTTGTTCCCAGCGCGTAAGCCTGTGGAGTGCGTTTCACGCAGCCGCTCGATTTCGATTTTGCCGATGGCATTCGAGACCCACTCGGCAGCTTTTGGCTCCGTGGTACGCAGGAAAATCTTGGTCGTCGGCTGCGACAACATGACCTCCGCCAAGTGTCCGTAGATCATTTCAAGCTGGGCCTTGCCCTGGAATCCAAGCACCAGAGGGTTCTTCGATTTACGGTTCTCGGTGATGGCGGTATGGAGCTGTGGCAACCGCTGCAGACTGGCAAGCTCATCGAGTACAAACCAGACCGGATGCTGACTCTCCTTCGGCTCGTTCAAGAGCCGCAACACAAGCAGGTCGATCCATAGACTGTGCAACGGCCGCAAGGCTTCACGCTCGCTCGGCTTGGACGTAAGGAAGATCCACCCTTTGCGGTCTTCTGCCCACTCGGTTGCACTCCAGTGGCTATGCGCCGTTTCCTTGTTGGGTAGCATTCGCAGGCTGTCAGCGATCAGACCAAGCGAGGCCAGAACGCCGTTTCTCTGCTGTTGCGCGCCCTTCGCAATCATCATAGCCATCTCCGTGTTTTGGACTCGGCGGTCGATCTCGTCGGGGTTCGCCATCCACTCGACCAACTCCTGCGGACTCGGCCCAAAGGTGAGCAGGTGGGCGAAGATTTTTTGTGGCGTCTCGGTGAAGAACTCGCCCTTCTTGTCGGTCGTGGGCTGGTAGAGAGAGGCGGCGATAGCCTTTGCCTCGGCGCGGCGACGCAGCTCTTCGGACGGTCCCCAGTAGGGACAGCGGGCGTCGAGAGGATTCAAGATGGTGTCATTCTTGGGATCGTAGAAACGTTGAACGAACTCGCAGGCAGGGTCATACACAATGGCGGAATGACCGCGTTCCCTGATCTGCACGAGGAGCTGCATGATGAGCCTCGTTTTACCCGTGCCTGTATCACCCATCAGTTCAATGTGCTGGCCTTCTGCACGCTGCGGAATGCGCATGAGGTCTTTGGATTCAGTCGTTCGGAAGCCGACACCATCGCCTTTTACGGCCCGATTGAATGCCTTCGGGGAGACTAGAACCGGGCCTTTCAGCAGGCGTCCATACTTCATTTCTTTCAAGCGTCGAACGTCCTTTCGACCGGCGAACGGCAGCTGGAGCAGGAAGACAGCAAGCCCAGACCAGAGCGGTATACGGAAGATGGAAAGGAAGCTGTTACCGTCGTAGACGAAACGCCGTAGGTAGTCGTGGAGCGGTCCGTTCTGATATTTGACCTTCGCTCCTCGGTAGAGGAAAACAACTCCCGAAGCGCGGGCTGCTTGCGAGAGCGCCAGCGGAATCGGCTTACCGATCGGTTGTGGCGTAGAGCCTGGCTGCACGTCGCCTTCGGTGACGGGCCGCGCATGATGCCGGCGGTCGGCCACCGTGATGAGCTGGTAGTCGCTGCTCTGGCGCATGGTGCCAAGAAATCCGGTTTCGAGAAAATACGGAAGGTAGTAGCGCTGGAGCGGACTCATCACTAAGGCGAACTGAAGATAGACACAGAGCGCCGTTACAAAGAGCGAGACGAATACGGTCCCGAAGCTATAGACGGGATAGTGAGGCGGGCGGACGATGGTCTCTTTGCGTCCCCATTGTGTATCGGTCATGGCTGTTCCGTTGCCCCTTCTGCGTAGCTGGCGAGGATATCGGCCGCCGCTTTGCGTTTGTTGCTTTTCACGTACCGGAGCATTTCTTTGAACTGCTCCGGCGTCATCTTGTCACCGCGAAGAAAAGGCTCAAGCGTGTTGATGAATAGCAGGCGTAGCCCGGTGATCTCAGAAAGCAGCGGCATGATGCCAAGCCGGTCTTCCTTCGCGCGCACCTCACGCAAAACAACCTCTCGAACCCACTCGCCGAACGCCACGTTGTGCGATTCGCAGAACCGTTCGACTTCGGCAAATTCCACCTCTGTGAGTTTGGTGTTCAGCGTCCTATTGCGCTTTTCCCGCCCTCTCACTTTCCGCTGTGAGTGCCGGGATTCCGTCGACAGAAGCGTCATAGAGAGCACCTTCTCCGCGAAACGGGCGGAAACTCGTGAGTTTCCGATCCCGCGGTATCTCGAATCAATTCAGCAGGTAACTCATGAGTTTCCAAGGAAACTCAGCAGCTCCCTACTAGGGGTGGAGTGTCAAAATTCTTCCGGTGCGAAGCACCGCGGTGACTCTGCCACCAATGCAGGTGCGAGATCATGCCTTAGATCCCGCCACAATTGCCGGTGTTTGGGGCGCTGATGACGCTGCGGATGCGCGCTTCTTTACAGCCGGCACCGCAGCATCATTTGCGGATGGTCTACGCACACGCAATGTGGGCGTAATCCGCTGCGCTTCAGGGGTACGAAGGAACTCCTGGAACTCTCGATC
>Ga0153933_1000140_pt1 | contig 37365 bp, 39 predicted proteins | sample TSNJ017MetaG_FD_102275 | JGI IMG/M metagenome (GOLD analysis project Ga0153933, IMG submission 102275) | Attine ant fungus gardens microbial communities from New Jersey, USA - TSNJ017 MetaG | ecosystem: Host-associated > Fungi > Mycelium > Unclassified | place: USA: New Jersey, Wharton State...
CGGCATCGACGGGTAAGCACTAAAACAAAAGAACACCTGCCCAGGTGGCGGAATTGGTAGACGCACTACCTTGAGGTGGTAGCGACGCAAGTCGTGGGGGTTCGAGTCCCCCCTTGGGCACCAACAAGAAATTGCGATAGGTTGCTGAAAGTCGCAAATTCACCGAGAAACAAACACTTAGGCGCTTCCGCAAGGGGCGCCTAAGTTGTTTTTGGTTGCAAGAAATTGCGGAAAATTGCACCCTACTGCACGCGGATTGCACGCGCGATTGCACGTGGGACACATGGCAAGCTTCTATAAACAGGGTAGGCGCTGGCGGGCTCAGGTATTGGTGCATGGCCAGCGGCATGGAAAGACGTTCGACACAAAGGCCGAGGCATCGCAGTGGGCCGTGATGATGGAGGCCGAAGGCAAGAAGCCGCTCGCCGTGTCATCCATGTTGGTTAGGGATGCGGCAAAGAAGCTTCACGATATATTCGTCAACGAAGACAAGAGCCGTTCCGACAAGTCACGTGCGAGGCGCCTACAAGACGATCCGCTTGCGGATAAGCGCCTGGTGGATGTGACGAAGGACGATCTGGACGAATACCGGGATCGGCGACTGGCCGAGATAGAGCCAGGATCAGTGCGCCGTGAGCTGAACATGATCAGGGGAATGTTCCGCCGCTGCCGCGATGACTGGAAATGGATGAACCATAATCCGTTCCAAGGTTTCAAAGCACCAAAGTCACCAGACCCACGCATGCGTCGTGTGACTGACGAAGAAATCAAAATTGTTCGATACGGGTTCGGCGTGAGCGAGTCACTCGCGGCCGTCACGATAACCAATCGAGTGGGCCTTGCATTTCTGTTCGCTATCGAGACGGCTGCGCGATCCGGCGAGATTTGCAGCCTGGAATGGGATCGAGTGTATCTAGATAAGCGATATGTGCATCTCCCAAAGACGAAAAACGGCGATAAGCGGGACGTTCCGCTTACGCCGTTTGCGTGTGAGATATTGGAGGCGTTGCCGCGTGTGGAGGGTGAACCTTGCTTTGGGATGGACGATGACCAGCGTGATGCGAACTGGCGAAAATGGCGCGACAAGCTGCCGGTGGTGGATCTAACCTTTCATGATTCGCGCTCAGAGGCGATATGGCGCTTGTCGAAAAAGTTAGATGTTTTGCAGCTTGCACGCGCCATCGGTCATCGTGACATTAACTCACTGCTTATTTACTACCGCGAGTCTGCTGAGGATATGGCCGCCAAGCTCGTGTGAGCTGCCTTCCTGCGTCCTGATCGGTGTGTCCAATCCTTGATGGCGTCCGGACGCCAACGTCTCATGCGTCGGCTGAGTTCCACGTGCGGCGTGGGAAAGCCCGGCATCTTGCTAATGCGATTAACGAACGTCCAGCGAGCAACACCTAGATAGTTGGCGCAGTCTTCTGAATCCCATAGTGCGTCGTGCTGATTGATCACTGCAAAATATTCCTATTGTTGTCGCTGCAACTTGTCGCGCTAATAATCGAGTTCGATAAATCACGAGTTTTATATCTGCCAATCATCGACGTTCCCTCCGACCCATGTAGCGGTCAGTCTTAATGCCCGGCATGTGCACGACTCGATTCGTTGAATTGGTTTGCAGGTCTAAGCGCATTTGACTATACCTACGGCCCCAGTCAGCTTCTGCTATCTCTAGCGAGAGGCATAGCCCGGTCGAACGGCTGCATCGGCATTCCAGACTGTGACGTGTCGCTGGAATATCATTGCGCAATGTTTCGCGCTTCGTGCGCCCGTGATGTTCAATATGACGCGGTTCGGAACGGCACTCCGTACAAGGCCAGAATCGACCAGGCAGGTGGGAAATCTGTTTTTGCCACATGATCAAACCTCCGCTGGCCGTGGCAGGTTGAACGTTTGCTCAAGGAAGCCAAGCAAGCGGCGCACTTCCAGCGTGGCTAGCGCGAGGTTGCTTTCCACCTGTGCATCATGGCTTTCCGCCTCCGTCTGTTCTTCGGAGAGCAGATCGAGCGCGCGTAGGCGTGTAACCGCTAAAGATTCGGACAGCACCAGGCTCATGCGGTCGTCGTAGACCAGGCCGAGCTGGAATACCTGCTTGCCGCCGCGCAAGTGTTCCTTCACTTCATCGGTATCAAGTTCTTGGCGACGGCAGCGCACTACCGCGCCGGACGCACTGGACGGATCGCGCATTTCGCATTCATCGCCCAGGCCAATGCGTGCTGGCAGTGTGTCGTTGGCGAGCCAATCGGTCATCAGTACGCGCGGGGATTCTTCCGGGGCAACCGGCACGGCGGGAAACGAGCCGAACGCTTCGCGTAGTGCGGTGAGCACTTGCTCGGCATTCCGACGGGATGACGTATCAATCACTAGCCAGCCCTGGTCTGTGTCGAGCCATCCCGCTATCCGGCGTGGCCGCACCGGCGCGTTGGGCAGCATCTCGCCCAGCACGTCCTCACGTATGCGTTTGCGCTCTTTGCCGCCGACACGGCGCCCTTCCTCAACGGTAATCTTGCGCACCTTCTTGGCGACGGCGTCCGCGATGGACGCTGCCGGCAAAATGCGCTCGTACTGTTGGAACACAAACCCGGTGCAACCATTGCCGGGGACGGTGTAGCGGTCGTCGCCCGGCGCGTAGGGCGAAGCAAAGCCGCATGTCTGCGCTTCCAGCGGTCCCGGCTCGCGCGCAGGATGGCTGGCGAGCGTGGCGGCGATGCCCTGGGCCACCAGGTCGGTGGCGATGGCCGGGCTGAAGCGGAAGAGAGTGAGATTGCGGGGCAGCATGGTCGCCTCAGTTGGGGAAGTGGGGAAGAAAAGGAACGAGCACGCAGGCGGCAAGCACCAAGCCGCCGACGAAAGCGATGTAAAGCTCACACGCGCCGTATCGCGGGGCAGTAGCGCGGCGTAGTTGCGTGCGCAGGGCGCGTTTGGCGTGGTCGGCGGCGCTGATGACGTCAAACCGCCGGGGCGGCCGGTAGCCGCGTGCCAGGGGCGAGTGAGGCCGGGTAGACTGTGGCCGGGGTTCGAGCGCCGAACCGGCGCCGATCTTGGTCTCCATAGCGGATCTCCTTTCGGTGGGTGTCAGGCGGTGCGCGGGGAGTGTTGCGAGCACTCCCCCGAACCCCGCCGCTTAGCTGCCGGCGACGCCGGCTATTCGTTGGGGTCGCGCTGGAAGACCCAGCATTTGACGGTGCGGCCTCGGGATTCGTCGGTGTTGTCGTGGAGCCACACGGCGCTATTCACCGCTTTGATGTCCACGAATTTGCGTGAGCGCGACGAGCGCAGGTATTTCTTGAGATCGGCCAGCGGCGGCACGTCCAGGCGATGTTGCGCCGCGGTTTGCTCGAAGTGATTGAGGTTGACGGCGATCTCGTGCGCATTGCGGCTGTGGTTGAGCGTTGCCATCGCGCTGTTGTACGTATCGAGATAATCGAAGCGTTCCCAAAAGGTCTGGACCACCTTGTGATCGCTGCTGATGGAGGCTTGGCGCTCCACCGCCATGCCGTGTACTTCCTTCTGCACGGCTTCTTTCTGTTCGTCGGTCAGTGTGACGACATGCGAAAGCGCGTCGAAGATGGCCAGCAACTGGCCGTGATTCTTGGCGATACGGGTGGTCTTGATATCCGGGTGTTCCAGCAGCGCCTGTTCGTGCGTCGGTGCCTGGGCCAGAATCGTTTCCATCACCTTGGCTTCCGCTCGCGTGGCCAGCAGCAGAAAGTGGCTGAGCGCATCGACGGGCATCTGCTCCAGCTTCAACGCCGCCGCGCGGGTTTGCGAGGTGTGGGCCGAACGATCGACTGTGATATGGCAGATGCGCTGCATGATCGCTTCGCTGGCGTCCACCTTGGCGTTCTGAGAGATGACCACGGTGGCGCGGAAAGGGGGCTCGCGGGTTTCGTTGCCGGAATTCTTGACGCCCGTGGCGCGCACGCTGCGGCCGTTGTAGGCGGTCTTCAATTCGTCCCAGTCAAAGCGTTTTTTAGCGCCTTCGTCGTCGCGGTCGCTTTCGATCAGCACCACCGGCAGGTTGGAGACCTGGGCAAAATTTCGTGCGCGGGCAGCAGGCGTGGACTTGGACGGGTCGAAGCCTTCGTAGTCGCGACGTCCAAACAGTTTCCACATGAATTCGATCAGGGTGGATTTACCGGCGCCGGCCTCGCCCACCAGTTCGAGGAACGGGTAGCTTTTCTGCACCTGGCGGATTTGTTCCGCAAAGAGGCTGCCAAACCAAAAGGTGAGTGCCACCAACCCCTTTGCGCCGAAGCATTGCCACACCAGGTCGAGCCAGTCGGCGCGGTACTCGCGCCGGTCGCGATTGAGGGCGAGCTGCGGTGATTGGCTCAAGGTCTTGAGGTTGAGCTTGCCTAGTTCGAAGTAATCCTCATCGTTGAGCGTGTGCACCACGCCATCCTTGATGGCGATATCGCCCATGACGTACACACCGTGCTCTTTGCTGTAGCCAACAAAATCGATGGTTTCCACCGTTTTGATATTGAACAGTTGGCGTTGGATGATGCGGTCGAGCTGCTGGCTGGTGCCGGTGAAAACGGCACCAGGTGCGATGCTGAGGAGCCGCTTTTTGAATTCGCTCGCGCTGGCCAGGCTGCTACCGGCGAAGGTGTTTTTCACCGAGCCGCCACCGTGCGGAAAGCTCACGCGGTAGTAGTACCAGGACTCGTCGGTGAGATGGTTGGCCTGGTAATACAGCGGTTGCGGGTAGCAGTTGGCGATTTCCACGTTTTCGCAGGCTTCCATCAATGCCTGGTCGCGGCGTTCCTGCTCGTCCTGGTCCGGGTCTTTTTCCTGCAACTGCTGCATGGCCTTGTCGAGCGCCTTGATGTCCAGGTCGAACCAGTACAGGCGGTCGGCAAAGTCATAGAAAAAGGTCGCCATGCCGGTGCGGCTGTAGATCAGCCGCGCCTTGTCGGCGTGGTTGCGCGCGATCAGCAACGAACCCTGATACAGATATTCGTCGATGTCGTTGGGGCCAAGCTTGTCGGCCAGGTGCAGGTCGTTCCAATCCTGCTTGGCTTTGCTGGTTTGCGGGATCGTTGCGGCCTCGCACTTCCAGCCATCCTTGCGCGCGCGTTTTACCCAGCGTTGCGTATAGTCGCGGCCAGCGGCGTCGCCATCCAATGCCCACACCAGTGTCGGTAGCTTGTTGCCGCGTTGCGCACGAAGCCGCGCCAGAAACTTGTCGGGATAGTTATTGCAGCTCATCGCCGACACGGCATCGATGTTGTGGTGTCCCGCCGCCACCGAATCGAAAATGCCTTCCACGATCCATAGCTTGTCGAGCGTGGCCAACTTCTCGGCGGTGAGGGTGGGCGGCACCCAGACTTCGCCCGCATAACTCTTGCCCGGCGCGAAGCGCGCTTTCATCTTGCCGAAGCGGTGCGGTCGATCGATCAAGCGTTCCCAGTAACCCCCACCGGGTAGCGCAAAGCGCACGGTGGCCGATATGGCGCCGCTGTCCAGGTCTTTGAACCATTCCTGCGTGTAGGTGCCTTGCACACGCGCCAGATTGAAGCCGCGCGAGTTTTTCAGGTATGCATCCACCGAGGCGTGCGGATTTTCGTCGGTCTTCTTGTAGCGTTCGGACCAGTCCTCGAACAGATCGGGAAAGAGGTCTTTGACGGAGGCTTCAAAGCCGCAATTTTTCAGGCGCCCGCAGCGAATCACCCATGGCGCACTGGCCTTGGCGTACAACTCAGGTTTGCCGCAGTCGGGGCATTTGCCGCCGCGCAGGAAGTCTTTCTTTTCTTTCAGGCCGAACTGGTTGATGAGTTCGCGGGTAATATCAGCGAGCAATTCTTTGCTCATCGCGTAGCTCATGCGTTGTCACCTTGCGTGGTGCATGCGGCAGGGCTTGCGTGGGCGTCCAGCCACATGGCGGCGTGCGGGCCACACGCCGCCCCCATGCGCCGCATGACGTCGCACGAAGTGCCAAGGTAGATACGCCCTTCGGTCTCGCGGTCACACCACCAGTCATCATCGTTGCCGTGTTCATGGGGCGGTGCGCAGTCCGGTGGCAGGATGCAAAGATGGAGATAGCCATCCAGAATGGCGGTCGCATTATGGAAGACACAGCCAAGGCACGAACGCACGGTCGATGTCATACGGCCCGCTTCGGGTGCGAGTGGCATGGTCAGCGCTTGTTGGCATGGAATCGTCGTCATCAGGCAAGCCGTGTCCGTACCGGCTGCAAGCGCAGCCGGTGAATGAAGAAAGAGGGGGAGAAATTAGGGCGCTGCGGCTAGATCAGCCGGCACGTCGTCCGCATTGCTGGGTGATGTGAGGCGCGTGTTCGTGGCCGGACTCGTGTTGCGTCTTCGCTATTTGCAAGACATCGCTGGCTGTCAGCGCGTAGGCGAGGCCGGTGGTCGGATCGACCACGCGCATCACGTAGGAAGTGCTATGGCTGATATCGAAATACGCCGGTACATGCCTGGCTTGCAGTTCGGCAAGCGCATGCATGGCGTAGTGCTGCGCGGCGCTCTCGGTAATGCCGGTAGTGGTCATCAGGTGCGCGCAGCAGCGTTTGACCAGTTGCTCGCTATCCAGGTGCTCGGCCTGGTGCGTCACGATGAAGCGGGTGGCGCTGTGAACCAGCATGGCGGCGTGGGTTTGATCGTGGGGGAGCGGAAGGGAGGAAGACATGGGGACCCCTGCGGTCAGTTGAGCACCATCGGTGCATAGGAGGAGCCTGCCGAACCCGAGGGAGGAGGGGCAGGGGCGTTGCCAGTGGCCTGGTGCGGGGCTGGCGGGACCAGAATGTCGTTGGGACGCCGCTCCACGATGGGCAGGGATACCTGCGCGTTCGGGATCAGGCTCGGCACCAGTGTGCGTACAAGGCCAAGCTGGGCGACGCAGCGGTGGCCGCAATCGACGTTCATGCAATCGAAGTAGATTTCACGCACCAAGGTGCTGAGCTGCCGGGACGTGATCGTGCGCATGCGCGACCGACAGTGAGGGCAGGCTATCGTGTTGCGGGGAGCCGTCGTGTCCATTTAGTCCTCGTACACTGCTTCTACGCTTACTTAGCTTCAAGGGCGCATGGGGCGCCCCGACCATGGCGCCGCCGGGCCTGTCCTTCGAGATAGACCGCCTGGACGTAGGCCGCATCCGTCATGTTTTCGGCCGCGTCCTGCTCTTTGCAGCGCGCCAGATCAATAGGATCGATGCCGACTTGGACGCGCTTGGTCATGACGGCGCTGCGGGGCGCATAGGTCCGCCGCTGACGACGAAAAGGAGAGTTATTCATGGCGATGGGTTACGATGCCGATGTGGTACACACTGAGAAAGATAGTTCACACAGAGCGAACTCGCAAGAACTTGTTGCAAGAATTTTCACGTGGCGAGAGAAAGACCCCCCAATGGACATCGACGGCATCATCGAACGCATGCGGCTCGCTCATGGCGTGAAAAACGATACCCAGCTGGCTCAGGCGCTCGGCCTGGCTAAAAGCGCTCCAAGCAACTGGCGCTTTCGCAACTCTGTGCCGGTCGATATGTGCTTCGAAACGGCCTGCAATAAGGGGGTTTCGATGGATTGGCTGATCTTCGGGGTCGGGGACATGCGACTGGGCGTGAGGGGCGCCGACCCCGCCGGTTCGGACCCCGATTCGGCCCAGCCCGCTCCAGGCCCGGCGGTGGAGCGGCTCGCGCAGTTTATGTACTGGTGGCATGTCAATCGTTCACCGGACGACATGGCATGGCTGGAAACGCAGTTCAGGCGTGGCGTCCCCGAATACGGGGAGTGGTTGGCGAATCCAGCGGCCGTCGTCAAACGCTGACCAGGCCGAGCCTCCGCCCGCGAAGCGCCGCCCAAGCGGCGCTTTTCATTTGCTCGCACGGCGCCTGATCAACTTGGCGTGTCCTTTCGCTGCCGCGTGCGGATTCCGGTCAGGCTGAATATCGATTCCGGAGAGTGCTGAACATCCTGCTGGTCCTGACCACGGCGGATGGCCTGCTGCTTCGTCTGTACCCAAACGGGGGGCGATTCTGGCCGATCACAACCCTTGCAGGCTTGATGGTGCCGGGCAAGCTGCGACAGGCAGATGTCGACCCGAAGCAGACATAGATCTTCGACGTACCAGTAGTAAGTGGCCAGAATGGCCAGCCCACAGTACATTTGTCCCCTTCCGCACAACAACCAGAGCTTGTGAGAATGGCATTCCCCTCCGATGTGCGCACCAAAGTCCTTATCCGCAGTGCGCGCATTTGCTGCCTTTGCTTCAAGCAATGTGGCACCAAGATCGAGGTGCATCACATCGTGCAGGAGGCAGACGGAGGTCCGAATACTGAAGCCAACGCATTGCCCGTTTGCTTCGATTGTCATGCCGAGGTTGGTAGCTACAACCCAAGGCATCCCAAAGGAACGAAGTACAGAGAGGAGGAGCTTCGAACCCGTCGTGAAAACCTCTATAAGCTGGTCGAATCGGGCGCGTTGCTTGCTCAGATTCTTGTAAAGCAGCTTCCTGCCAACACTGCGGATAAATCTGCTGAGGCGGTGGAGAGCGCTATCAGAGCGCTCTCGTCGCCCCCAGAGCCAGACGACGAGTCGCAGGAATTCTTGAAGCGAATCCTCAGGCCTACGACTGCCCTCGATGCGCTTGCTAGTAAGCTCAGGATTCTTGGCCCAGAGAATGCTGCGTGGGTTCTCGACTCACTGGTTAGGCGCACAAAGGAGTCCACTCGTGCGATAGAGGCTCTTGCACGGCTGATACCTAGTCTGCCAAATGACCAGAAGCTTCTCGCTGTGGAGCGTACTCTACGGAACGTAACGCTGTTCGGGGAGACGAGGGTAAAAACTGCTCTTTTATCTGAATTCGACTGGGAAATGCTTCAAGTTTCGGATGAGGCACTCAGGCTTGCGTTCTTTCGTGATGTCTTTGAGATCATCGATCATGATCAGTTTGATGAGGTCAACGAATTGGTGCCGGCACTAGTTAAGGCACAAGAATACATCCCCGAAGCCTTGTGGGCTGACTATGTCAAACTACTGATTAATCAGTCTGGATCGCAGTCGTTCAAGGGTGCTCCCGCAGCCAAACGAGCGCTGGCTCAGCTTTCAAACGAGGTAGCGAAAGCGGGATTGCTGGCACTCACACCTGAGGTCCTGTACCAGTTCGACCACAGCCGCTTTGAATCTGCCAAACGCCTTGCCACTCAATATGGCGATAATGTGACCGGTCAACATGGCGCCGTCGTAAGGGACTTGGCCGCGAAGTCGTGGAGAGCCTTTGCCGAGAAGTACGCATCCGACTGATTTGTGTCGGCTGAACGCGAGATAGCCACTCGGTCTTGAGACGCCGAGATGTGTGCTAATGATACCCAATTGCTGACCGCTGCTGGCCGATACCAGACCCCGGAGACATCTGATGGCTGTTAACACACGGCGCCGTGTTCAGGCTTCAGGCATTACCAGCATCCGCAGTCGCGGTAAGGGGCGCTGGCGAAGGCTCAGCCCATTGGTTTCGTCACGGGGAGTCTTTGCCAATTCGACGCCGAGCCGTTTGGCGAGCCGAAGCACGGGCGTACTCCATGCATTGCCGTCCAGGCTGAGGTGATGCAGGACGATACAGGCCATGCGCCCATCGATCGGTCCTTCGGCTTCGATCATCCCGAGCAGGTGAGCCTGGACAAGCGCGATGGCGCTGATGATGCCGTTGAGCGCCGTATGGACGGGGCAGGCTTCCAACCAGGGGCTTGGGGGATCGATGTCCCGAAGGGACCAGTGCGGTGACGTGTCCCAGTTGCCGTTGGGCAACCGGCGCGCGCTATGGGAAAGTTGGAGCAACCGAATATGCAGGCGCGCAAGGCTCCCGCAAGCTGAAATGAGCAACGTGCGTGATTCATCCATGGCGCGAGCGTAACGCCGGGCCGTCGCAGCCAGCGGGACACGCCACGAAAGCCGAGCCGCACGATCTTGCGACGCTACTGTTACACGGCAGCTTCACGCAGGTCATTCAAAAATTGTGGTCTGATGGCGGATGGCCAGTTGGTCGAGCTGAGACGATTTCAAACAATTCACCACATCTCGCGAAAGGGGCAACGGAGCATGGGGAAGGGAACGTGGGGGAGCGAATGGCTCAAGCACATCGCTGTTGCAGTCGGATATGCCATCGCCTATGAGGCCGCTCATCCATTCTCGCAGCCACAATTCGTCCTTGGCTCCGCGGTTCGCCTCGTATGGCTAATGTTTCTGCCGTACCGCTACTGGCCCGCGCTCGCTATCGGTGAGTTCATACCCAACTGGCTCGTGGTGTACCCGTGCCTTGAGCAGCTTGGCGTCGCGTGGGTGGCTGTGCGCGCTATTCCGCCCATTGTGGCCATCATGCCGCTTGTAGGGTGGTGTCGTTCGAAGCTGTCGCTCTTTCCCACGAAGGATTTGGTCAACGTCAAAGCGCTGTTGGTGTGCGCCATCGGATCCGCCTTGGTGTGGACGGCATACAGTTATGGCGCTCAGTCTCTTGCAATCATTCGCCCCGATGACGTACCTCAACGGCCGATCATGGCCTTGGGCTATTTCACCGGCTATTTCTTCTCCATGGTTGCGCTCGTTCCGTGGGTGCTCATAGCACGCTTTGAATACCGCAAAGGCCACTGGCGCGAGAGATTGCGCGAGGCCGTCAAAAGTCGCCTGCTACTCGAAGGCGTGATGATCATGGTTCCCGCCGTGGTATTGCTGGGATTTATTAGTTTCAGCAAGGGAGGCGAATACCAAGCCTATGCGCTGATGGCCATGTTCCTGCCAGTCACCGTGCTGACCATCCACCATGGTTGGCGCGGCGCGGCGTTTGGGGGAACCATCACGATCATTTGTGCCGCGATTATCGCGCCAAGCCAAATGCGGGACGCAAGCGCGACAGTGGTCCTGACCGAGTTGTTCCTGTCCGTCACGGTTACCTGCTTGTTCGCTGTCGGCGCGCGCATCAGCGCCCAGCTCATGCAAGAGAAGCAGCAGACCCTGGAGGCTTTGAATATCCAGAACCTCGCACGGCAGGCGTACCAGCAAGGCGAGCTGAAGATGCGCCAGACGGCGCAATCTCTTGAGTACGTGGCGGGAACGTTGCATGTCACGAACGGTAAATTGCTTCAACACATCCGCCGCATCTATCCGCATATCGATAACGAGAGCTACTACAAACAGGCCATGGCCGCTCACAATGAGGTGTATCGGTTAGCCGAAAGCCTTCATCCGGTCGCATGGCGTGAGCGAGGTTTGCCAGCGGCGCTTCACGAGACAGTCGGCCGCGCACTCGATGAGGCGGGTATCGCCTATGCGTGTCATATCACGGGGCGAGGCTTCAGCCGGGCGCAGCCCGTCGTTCTTGCTGCCGCGTACCGCGCTGTTTGCGAGGCGGTCGTCTATGTCAGTGCCCGCATGTCGTGCTCAAGTATTAGCGTGGTTTTGCGCGGCGGCGAAACAAACGATACACGTTGGATCTTTGTCGGTGTTCTAGGTTCGATGGACGACAGGAAGGTTGCTCGCGCTATCCCTCACGCCACGGATCGCCAGCGCATCGCCGCGAAGCTCGGTGCTTATGGCTTCGATCTGGGCAAACTGCGCGACCATGTGCGCGTCTTTGACGGTGAAATGCATTATCACGAAGCGCATGAGAAAGTTGGTATCAGTATGCTGCTGCACGATACCAAGGCATTGGAGCAGAGACGCGAGCGCGCCTCCACCCCGTTGCGATTGTGGGTCCAGTAATCAGCTGATTTACGGCGCGCCTGTTCCGGAACAGCCATAGGCGGGACAGCTTTGATCGTCTTCGACTGTGAACGCTGTGCTGCCGCTGCTTTGCGGTGTGGCGGTGACGGTTGTGGTCGCATCTTGATACACCACCTGCGACGTCGAGGACGCTGCGGATGTGGTTGACGTTGCGACGTTCTGAGCATCAACGCCCACCGGCAGGACAATCGTCCCCCCATTGGCAGCGCCGACTGCCGCGTGGACGGTGCCATTCAGATCATTGATCTGGATGTATTTGACGCCATGCAGAACGAACACATAGACGTGCCAGTTTGGACTGGCGCTGACGTCGGTCGCATTTGGCCAGGATTGACCCAGTCCCGTGGCGGGCGCCGAAGTTTGCGCAAAGGCTGTCGACGTCAGGCCGATAGCGACAAAACCGGCGAGTAATGCTTTGCGAACTCCTTGACTGCGTGACATTGGGCTTCCCCTTGTGAGAGCCGGCAGACCACCTACCGGACGAATCAAATTTAGCAGGGGAAATATATACGCAGCAGTGGAGAAAGTTATGTTAATGCCGAGGGACTAAGCACTGGCTCACGCGAACAGAGTATTTCACGTCGGCTACACATGGAATGTCGAGTGTCATTCAAAGCTGCGTGGTAAGGCGTCCAGGTGAATCCCCGTCGGCCTCGGTCGTCTCCCGCGCGTCGCCATCGTCGCCATCGTCCACAGCGGCATGGTCGGCAGCCGACGCCTTATTTTCCAGTTCGAGCGAGGTGAGGTAGCCGCCGTTGCCGTCGAGCTTGTGCGTGGCCTTGGACACAATCCAATCGTAGGCGGTGATGGCATCGGGCCAGCCGACAAGCTTCACCGGCATTTCAGGAAAGATGTCCGGTCGGCCCATGGCGATATCCAGCGTAAAGGTGGCGGCACCGCGCTTTACACGCGCCAGTTCGGCCTCGGCGGCGCGCTTGGCGTCCGCTTCGGTGGGGTAATCGCCGCGCAGGATCTTGACGTGTCCATTCTTGCCAGCAAGCGCCAGGCGTCCGCGCGCACCGTTCATGTCATACCAGCGCGCCCGCACACCCGTATAGGCGCTACGGTCGATTTCCTGGAAATGATGACGGTCGCCACTTCCGCGTTGCAGCGTGACCATACCAAGGTCCGTGCCGCTGGCTGTTTTGCCGTGGCCGATAGGCGCGAAGAGTAGGTAGCCATTTTTGACCGTAGCCACGGCATCCCAGTGTTTGCCCAGGCGCTTCAATAGCGCCATGTCGCTTTCGGTTTGATCGAGCTGCGATACCGGCTGGCTCGCCAAGGCGCCGGACACGCGCGGCGTAAGGCCGTGCTCGCCCGCGATCACGCTGACGATATGGCCCACGGTGGTGTCGCTCCAACTGCGTTCCTTGCGCACGGCCAGCGGTCCCGAAACGCGCGCACTGCGTGCACGCACCGTGATGGTGTCCGGGGCGCCGCGATGTTCCACCTCATCGACCACATAGGAACCTTGCAGGCACATGCCGGCGGTGTCGAAGCCGAGCGCGACGTCAATGCTCACGCCTTTGCGTGGCATGGCGATGCGTCCGGCGGTGTCCTCGAATTCCAGTTCGAGCTGGTCGGCGTGATCTTCCCGGCACGTCACCAACGTCATGCTGCTGAGATGTGATTCCAGGCGGCGCGTGACATCGATCCCGCCGACCACCACTTTGAAAACGGGGCGCACCATCCCCGAGCGCGCATCGTTCGCCATTAGCGTGCCATCGTGGTGTTGACCGGCTCATCGGCAGGCAGGTTGTCCGACCGATACAGCGTGACGGAGAAATCCACGCGACGCGGTGTGCCGTCGTCAAAGAGGTAGCGCTGCGTGGTTTCGATACGGTCGATGAAATACACGCCATAGACATAGCCGGCGCCATCGACAAGCACATACGCCTGGCCACCGAGTCCCATGCTTTCCAGTTGCGTGATGGAGGCCAGCGTGCCGGTCACGCCAGGCGCCACCGTGCCGCTCACTGTGATGATTTCCTCGCCCGCCCCGAGGTACTGGTAGTTGTCGCGCTCACCCACGCGCACCGCTGCACCGTGCTTGAACTGCATCTGCCGGCGCAGTTCGTCATAGGCCGCGGTTTGCATGCCGAACGCAAACGGCCCGAAAGCCATCAAGGTATAACCGGCCATGTTTAACCTTCATCCGAATAACTGGAATGGGCACGTGCCCGCTGCGCACGTGAGTGATCGTTGAGCGCGTCCTGCACGGCGCGCTTGACCTGCGAGGGTTCGGCTCCGCGTGCGTCGATATGCACCTGGTAGGTGTTGCCGGCGGCAGAGCGTGCGCCCATCGCGCTCGCGGCGTTGATCGCCCCCTGGCCGGTGGCGCCGCTGCCCTGGCCCGGCAGCGGCGTGCGGCCGATGGCGTCGGCGACCTGGCGTGCGCGTTCGCGATCACCGGGCATGATCCACGCGATAGGCGGACCGCCGGCTGTGGCAGGACTGCCGCCCAGGCTGCGGATGCGGGCGATCAGATCCCGCACGCCTTGCAGCTTGTCGCTGATCCAGTCGAGTGTCTTGCGAGCCGCGTTTTCGATGGTTTGCCACATATCGGCGAACCACGCCTTCACCGGCTCCCAGTGCGTCACTGCCCAACCTGCCGCTGTGCCGATGGCCTCGCCCAGCCACACAAACGCGCGCACGGCCAGCGTGATCGCATCGACGACGCCCGCGACAGCGCCGCCGACCAGCGTGCCGAAACTCACGCCATTCTGTCGCGCTGCTTCGATCTGCTCGCTGGTGGCCTGGAACGGTTGCCACAGTTGCGACACCCAGCCCCAAACGTGAGCAAGCACCGGTACCAGCGGCGCAAAGACGTCGTGGACGGCGGCACCGAAGCGTTGGAACGCCGGCCCGACCGTTTGCGCGATCCCTTGCCCGACGCCTTCCAGCCAGGCGCGGATCGGTCCCCAGTATTTATAGACGACGACCGCCGCGACAGCGATCAGTGCAATCAGTGCCAGCATGGGCGCGCTAAGTCCCATCACGGCCACCGCCGCCGCACGCGCGCCGCTGATCAGCACGGGGAACAACCGGGCAAGACCGGACGAGCCGCCTCCGCCACCGAGCGTGAGACCGCCCATGCGCAGCAGGAAACGCAGCAACGCGAGCTGGCCGACCAGCCCGCCCAGGCCGACCATCAATCCGCCGATGACCGTCATCAGCACGCCGAGGCTTGCGGCCACCATCACGATGCCCTTGGCGAGCATCGGATGGCTTTGGTTCCAGCTCGTCAGCCCGCGCACCGCGTGCGTGAGCTTTTGCAGGCCGGCGACATACACCGGCAACAATTGCGTACCCAGCTCGCGGTAGAGATCCGATTTGCGCGCAAGCAGCTCGGCTTCCTGGCCACCGGCTGTGGTCGATGCCTCGTTGTACAGTGCATCGACGCCGTAGGCTTTGGGCGCATTGGCCTGCTGCTTGGCGATGTTCGCGCGCTCCAGGTAGAGCGAGGCGAACAAGTCGCCACCCTTGCGGCCGGAAAACAGGTTATTGATCTTGCTGATGACCTGTTGGTCGCTGAGCGTGCCGTTTGGATTGAGCTTCGGCACCACGCGCGTCATCAGGTACTCGAAGGGGTTGGAGCGGTACAGGTCGCCTTCCTTGAGCGCATCGGGGAGCATCTTCTTGATGTGTCCCGTCTTGCCGTACTGGATCGCATCCTTGTTGAGTAGACCTAACTGCTGCAGCTCCTCGGCCGCTTGTTGCGTGGAACGCCCCGCCGCCCAGTTCTGGTAGGCGGTCGCCAAGCCGGTCCCGGCGCGATGACCGCCCATTTCCTGCATGGTGTGCAGCATGCCGAAAAAGAACGACGTGTCATCGAGCTGCTTGGCGGCGATGCCACCGGTCTTGATCATGTTGAGCAGGTCTTCGGGCTTCACCAGGCCGCCCGAGGCGACGTAGGACTGGGTGGCGAAGTCGAGGACGCGTTTGAGCTTGGCCGGGTCTTTCGCGGCGCCGCGCAACTCGGCGACTTTGAGCAAGTCCATGAACATGGTTTCCGCATGCTCGCCGTGGCCATCGCCGTGCCCGCTATTGGCCATCACGGTTTCGATGCCGAATTTCATGCGCGCCAGGTACGGCGCCACCTGCTCGGATTCGTGCATGTCGCGCAGTACGCCGTAGCTCTCTTTCAAGAGCTTCAGATTCTCGGTAGCACTGGTCCCCATGATGTCCATGCCGCGCGCAAACTTCACCGCATCGTTCACGGTGGCATCGCCGACACCCATGGCACGCAACTGCGCCATCTGCGTCTGGAAGGCTTTTGCTTCGTCCATCGCGGGACTGAGCGCGCCCAGGACATGCTGGCCGGTCGCCATCGTGGCCAGGCCACCCACGGCCAGGTGCGAGCCGAGCGCCTGGCCGCGTGACAACGCTTCACGCGCCGCGCCCATGCGTTGCTGTTGCTGGGTGAGCTTTTGCAACTGATGCTGCTGCGCTTCCATCTGCTGGGTGGACGCCGCGACCGCATCGCGCAACTGGCGCTCGTGCTGCGCGAGCTTGCGCGTGTCCATGCCGGCAGCGGCCATGTTTGCGCGCATGGTTTGCAAGCGCCGCGTTTGCGCCTGGTACTGCTTCCCCAGCGCATCGGCCTGCCGCCTGGCGGCGTCGAATTCACGGCGTTGCGCCCGCGTAGGTGCGGTGGTGGCGGCAATGGCCTTACCCAGTTCCGTGGCGCGGGTGCGCGCGGCATTCATTTGCGTGGCAAGCTGCTGCGTGCCGGTCTTCAGTTCGCGGAAGCCTTTCAGATCGGCCTGGGCTTTTTCCAACTCTTTCAGGCGCTGGCGTGTTTCGCGCAGCGCCTTGGAGGTGTTGGACGAACTGCCGGCAATGGCGCGCAACGGTGCGGTGGCCCGATCGATCGCACTGAGCAGTACGCTTAATTTCAGATCCATCAATCCTCCACGCCGTTGCGAATGCGCGCCTGCTCGCGCCACTCCATCAATTCCGCGACGTCCATGGCGTCCATCACGGGTGGCGCCCAGTGGAACACCACCGCGATATCGGCCATGGCGTCCTCTACGCGGGCTGGAAGCCCTCGCGGCTCGCTCTCGTCAACAAAAAACCGGATACCTCCACGCCGAACTGCGTCAGGTCGGCCGGATCGAGGTTCGCGACTTCTGCCTTGGTGAGGGTGGGCGTCGTGATGCGCGGCAGTACAACTTCCAGGGCGGCAACGTCCATGTGCAGCAGGTTCACCAACTGCGTGCCGCGCAATTCGCCGGATTTGGGTTTGCGCACGGTAACGTGGGTGATTTTCTGCGCGCCGCGTTCGATGGGTTCTTCGAGGGTGATCGGTGCGGAGGTTTTGCGTTCGGTCATGACGTGAGTCCTTGCAATCGGAAGGAACGCTGCGCCGATGTGGCGCAGCGAAAAGGGAAGGGATTACCAGTGGCCCATCGCAGCGCGCTGGGCGGCGAGGATGTCGAAGCCATCCACGATGAAAACGTTGTTGATCACGTCGATTTCCATCAGCACCGCGCCATCCACGCTTTCCTTGTAGTAAACGAGTGGCATCGTGAACTTGGTTTCCGATGACTCGCCGGTCTTCGCATCGCCGCGGTCGATCTCGCTGTAACGTCCGCGGGCGACGATTTCCACGGCTTGGTAGAGGCCGGTGTCATCGGCCTGGTAGGCGCCGGCCCAGCGCAACTGCACGGCGCCCACGGACGTTGCGCCGAACTGGCGCAAGGCACTGCGCAGGTAGCCGCCGGCCGCAAAGGACAGTTCCAAGGCTTCGCCGCCCATGTCCACCTTGACGGGCGAATCCAAGCCGCCTGGACGGATCTCATCCATCTTGCGGGTGAGCTTGGGGAGCGTGAGGCTGTTGACCTGGCCGATGAACGATTCGCCGTTCTGGAAGGTGTCGAAGTTTTTGAGCTTGCGGGGCAATCCCATCGTGGTGTCCTCGAAATGAAAGCGAAGAAGGGCCGGCGGCGTGTGCCGCCGGCCAGCGATCAGGCGTTGTTGGTGGCGGTGATCGCGGTCATCAGGTCCGCGATGTAGGTGTCGGTAAAGGTCTGCCGCAGGGTGAGGTCTTCCATCGGCGGCACCGGCGTGAAGTCGTAGGACAGTTTCAGCTTGCCCACCTTCACGTTGCTCTTGTCATTCAAGCCGGGATCGAACCAGCAACGCGCGCCGAGCAGGAAGCCCTCGCGGACCAGGCTGCGCAACTTCTCGTTGATCGCTTCGATCAGGTCACGCACCAGGCTCGCGTGCATCGGCTTGTCGCTGTACTCGAACACGCCTTCGCCGATGGTGGCGGCGACAATCTGCGCCGAGCGGGTGTAGTTCTCGAAGATGTAGTCACCATCGTCGCAGGTGCGCGAACCCCAGAAGCGAAAGCCGTTGCGGTTGATGAGCGTGGTGATGCCAGCCTGGTTGAGGATGTCCGCGTCGGTACCTTCGGTGAGATAGTCGAAGTACACGTCGGCGCTGATGCCATCCACGCCACTCACCGGCACGTTGGAAATGACCTTGTGCCAGCCCGTGGTCTGGTCGATGGACGCACGCAAGCCCAGCGCAATGGCAATCGTCTGCGCCGTCGCCGTGGTCTTGGTGGTGGTGTCGAAGCGGGTAAAGTCGGGCCAGATCGGCATCAGCTCGCGCGCGCTGAATTTCTTGCGGTACGCCAAGGCTTCGCTGATCGTTGCGCAGCCGTGGCAAGACACATAAGCGAAAGCGCTGAGCTTTTTCGCTGTGATGGCGATTTCCTGTGCCACGTCTTCCGTATCCAGGCCCGGTGCACCGATGAGGCGCGGACGAAGGCCCACGCGCTGTTCTGCCGTGAGCAACGCTTTGAGGCCCGTATAGCGGCCCTGTGCGTTGACGGTGCCCATCACGTTGGCCGTGGTGGCACTCTCGTCCTCGCCTTCGGCGACACGCACGACGATCACCGGGCAGCGGACCTGGTTGTCGATGTCCTGCAACGCCCTGGCCAGCGTGCCCTTGATGCCCGCCGAGGCCATACCGTCTTTCGCCTGGGTCAGCAGTACCGGCGTGTCCAGAGGGAACACGTTGGTGTCCGCATCCGTGCCGGTGACGACGATGCCGATCACGGCGGTAGACACGGTTTGCAGGGTGAGCGGTGCGTCGGTGGTCTCTTCGATTCGCGCGCCGTGATGGTAAGCCGTAGACATGGTTGAAGCCTCGTAGGTGGTGGGGATCAGGCCGCGACGTCGTCGGGCGGGGTGGTGGGGGGTGAGGTGAGCGCATCGGCGGGTGGCGCGATACCGAGTTCGGTAATGGCGTGACCTGTGCCGTCGGCGGTCCAGTAGGTGAAACCGCGATAGTCGGCAACGATGTCCCAGGCGTTGTGCTGCGCATTCCATTGCACAGCCTGGTGCTCGCCCACGGTGGGCGGTTCGACCACCGTGAGCGTGTTGGGCAGCGGTTCGCGCGGTTTTGGAGGCACGGCGCGTTCGCCGGTGGCCGTGGACCACACGGGTGTGCGGCTGTAGTCGGGGAGCTGACGCCAGGCGCGCGCGTCGCTGTCCCAGATATTCATCAGCGGGGTGCCTGGATTCACCACGGGCGGCGCGTCGGCGGTGGCGCCGGGTGGCGGCACATCGCCAAGCGACAGCGTGTTGGGCATCGGCGTGCAGGTGTCCGTATCCCACAGCATGCAGCGGCGAAAGTCGGGCACGATGTCCCAGGCGCTGGCATCGGCATTCAGTCGTGCGCGTTCGTTCGCGCCAAGCGACTCGGGCGGCGTGACCTCCACGACATTGCGTGGCAGGAAATACTGGCCCTCCAGCGGCGACAGAAAGACTTCCACCACGCCCAAGTATTCGCGGGTGGCTTCGTCGAAGCTGTAGGCCGCTTTGGAGGCGGGCAGCGGCGTCGTGTCGAGGTCGGTCATCGTCAAGCCTTGGGTTAGTAAGCGATGAAATGGAACATGTGCGTGCCCGCGGCGAGGTTGTCGCTTCCGCCAGCGGCGGCGATGGTGAGGGTGTGGCTGTGGCTGCCGGCGTTGGCGAGCGACAGGCTATGGGTGTGATCGCCGGTGGCGGCAATCGAGATCGTGTGCGAGTGCGAGCCGGCGCCGTTCATGCCGATGTTGTGGCCGTGGTTGCCTTGCCAGTCGGTGCTAAAGGCGTGCGCGTGATCGCCGACGCCATCGGTGCCCAGTCGCGACGTGGACATCCAACTGGTCGCGCCGCTACCGAAGTTGTAGAGAATGTCCTGACTGCCACGAATCGATAGCGTGCGGTCCGCTTGGGTATGGGCATGACCACCAGCGCCCGCCGTCGAACCGCTGTGGGCGTGGTTGCCTTGTGCATCCGTCCAAGCGCCGTGTGAGTGATCACCCACGCCACTCGCACTCGCGCCATGGGTGTGCCCGCCCGCTGCCCCGAGCGTGACGCTATGACCGTGGTCGCCGCTCGCGGCAGACGTCGCACCGTGCGTATGGGTGAGCAAGGCGCCCGCGCTGTACGTGCCGATCTTCGTGGCATCGACGGTGGCCTTGATGACCGTGCCTTCGCCCAGGCGCGGTACATTGAAGGTCGTGACGCCGTCACCCGCGCCGTAGGTGGTGCCGATGGCGGCGAAGAGATCCGCGTACTGCGCGCGGGAGATCGCGGCGCCGTTGCAGAGCAGCGTGTAGGCCGGTGCTTGCGATCCTGCCGTGACGATGATTTGGCCCGGCACATAACGCGCCCGCACATCGAGCTTGGCCGAAAGCAGCGCCACTAAGCCGGTCACGTCATCCATCGCGTGGGTGTGCTTGGATGGTGGAAACGTCGGGCCGATGGTGTTGAGAAAATCGGCATTGGTGGCGATCGCGAGCAGCCGCTTGATGTAGTCGGTAGGTGCGCCATTGCCGAGCCGTGCATTGAGCGCGGCCATGTCATTGGAAGGCGTCATAGCCTTTTGGCTATCGCGCCCCGTCTTCGCGTCATCGTCGCTGGCGAGCCTCACCACGCCGAGCGTGTCCGTGGTTGCGGCTGGATTGACGAACGTGGTGTCGCCAAAGGTGATTTGGCTGGCCGACACGGACGTGAACTGCACATCACAGGCGAGCAACATCACCGCACCCGCGGATTTCTCTACGATGACCTCGCCCTGGCCGTAGGACGCAAACAGCGTGCCGTCCGCCAGGTAAAAGCCAAAGCCGCGCACGGTGTAGATGTCTTTGCTCGCGTCGCTGATGGTGGCGTGAATCGTGTCCGCTGCTGTGGCGCCGCCGGCAATGGATGCGATGCGTTTGATTTCGTTGGGAACAGCCTGTCCGGGTGCGAACGCGGTAGCAGTGACGGTGGCATAGGCAAGGCGCACGGCGTTGGTGCCATCGCCTTGGGCGTTGCGCAGCGCCGCGCGGCCGGCGTCGGTGACGGAAAAGATTAAAGCGGCCACGTTAAACGGCTCCCGCGAATTGAAGGTGGGCATACGCGACCGCGCGGCCAGCGGCGACAACACGCACGCTTGCGCGGGCGTTGAGCCCCTGGGTGAACGTGAAATGGTCACGTGCCGACTTGGTGCGGTTGACCTCGGCAATGACGTCATCCACGAACGCGGCGGAGGTGTCTTCCGCGCCATCCGTCAGCGTCAAGGTGAGCTGGAACGTATAAGGCTCGCCCTCCGGTTCCTGCTCGAACCAGGGACGCACCACGACGTGACCACCAAAGGAGGCCACGACATCCTCCACCGATTGCGCGGTGCCTTGCTGACGCGCAATCGCGAGCGCGTGGCGCACGCGCATGCGCTTGACGGCTTCGGACCAGTACGGCTTCCAACTGCGCACGCCGAGTGACCAGGCGAGCCATGGCAGGAACTTCGCCGGGATCGTGTCGGGATTAGCCAGCGTGGACAGGAACGTCTCGAAGCTGAGCAGTTCCACGCACACTTGCACGAACGCGCGTTCCATCGGCGTGGCGTTGGGCGGAAGAAGATTATTCACCCACACCTCCCGGCGTAATGGTCACGCTGGTGCAGTAGGCCGCTTCGGTGTCGCTCATGACGAGCGTGCTGTCCGGCGTAAGTTCGAGCACGTCTTCCACGCCCGGCACCTTCAGCGCGGCATACAAACCCGAGAGCGTGATGTTTCGACCGATGCGGCGCGATTCGGCGAGGTACTTGGCGACGCTGTCTTTCGCTGCCTGAAGCACCACGTCGGAGTCAGGGCCGGCAAAAAACATCAGCCGCGCCGACAAGGCGAACGGACGAATGATCACCGCCTGCACGATGACCTTGTCGGTCAACAGGCGGCGTGTTTTCACCGTGATGTAGTCGGTGACGGCTTGCAGCAAGTCGGGGGAAGGCGTGCCATCGCCCGCGCGCGCCATCACCGACACCACGACGGTGCCTGGCGAAGGCGTCGTCACCTTGGCATCGAGCACCTGGCCGGACGCACTACGTGCCAGGAATTCGTAGGCATCGGCCGGGCCTGCAGTGGAATAGCCCGAGGGTGCGAGCTGGCAGCGGTACAACAGATCGTCGTCGTTCTCGTAGACCGCCTCGATACCCTTTTCGGGAATGGCCGGGCTGATCAATAGACGTTCCACGCCGAGGCTTGCGGCCCAGTTGTCCAGGTCTTTGCCGCGCGCAGTCGGCAGGAAGCATGCGCGTGCATCGTCGTTTTTCTTTTGGCGCTCCTGCAGCACCACATAGGCCAGCACTTGCAGGTTTTTGCGGATCGGGTCCGATTCCACCGTGGCGGAGTAGGCGGGCCACAGCTGCATCATGCGGCTTTCCGCCGTGGCGAGAAGGGTCTCGTAGTCGAGCGGTTCGACCACATCCGGCAGCGGAAGCTGATTGAGCTGGATCGTGTCGGTCATGCGCTCACCGTGGCGAACGTGACCGGCACGGACAGATCGATGGGCTTGCCGGTATCCGTGCGGGTGCCGACCAGGTCGAGCACCCAACGGCCGCGCAAGGCGTCGAGCACCGACAGCGATACGCGCGTGAGCGCGATGCGCGGTTCCCAGCGCATCAGCGCCGTGGCCGTGGCGGCATAGAGCTGCACGCGCGTCGCCGCGTTGCCCGGTGCGTCGATCAGGTCCGGGACGCGACTGCCGTAGTCGCGGCGCATGAGGCGGGTGCCTACGGGTGTGGAAAGGATGTCGGCGATGGACTGCGCCAGGTGCGCGTCGCCGCTCAGGGCTTTGCCGGTGCGTGCGTCCATGCCCATCATGGCAGCGGCTTCCCGCTGGTGTCGGTGCCGGCTTTCACCAGGCCGTGGGGATGGTTGGTAAGGCTGATGTTGCCGGCCTTGACGTCGGCATCGCTGGTGATGTCTTGGCCGGCGTGGACGGTTTGCTTGAACGTCGCTGCTTGCGACACGTTGAGTGCACCGTCGATATCGACGCGGCCGGAAAACTTGAAGCCGGCCGGTGCGGTGATTTCCACGCGCCCGCCATCGGGCAGCGTACCCTTGAGCAGGTGCGCGGCCTGGTCGTAGAGCAGCACCGCGCCATCGCGGAACGCCATCAGTACCGTGTCGGCGTTCGCGCCTTCGGGTACGTCGTTGGCATTGCAGAAGATGCCACCGATGGCGACGGCTGCGCCCAGGTCGCCGTTGGGCGAAAGCACCATGATCTGCTCGCCAATATCCGGCGGTGACCACGATTTTGTTTTGCCAGCGCGCGCGGAGACCCACGCAATCGGTCGCGTCAGCAAACCGCCAATTTTGACCTGCACGCGCTTACCGGCGACGGCTTGCACCGTGCCGAAGCGAATGAGGTTGGCGAGTTTGCGAAGAATGTCATCGGACATGCACGACATGCTGCGGATGCCGCTGAACGAACGCAGCTAATGCTTGTTCTGTAAAGCCGTGCTTAGAACAATCGACGTATCGTAGGGGTAACAAAAAGCCCCGCGTGCGGCGAGGCTGGAAAGTGAAAGGGTCGTGGCGAATCGTTATGCGTGAGGTGCCGTAGGTGTTGGTGCTGGATCCTATGGCCTGCCGACGGGAATCAAGGCACCCACTGCCTTTGCGTACCGCTCTTCACGGTCACACTTCATTTGCTGATCTTGTTCGGCGGCCAGCCTGGCTTGTGGGTCTGCGGCGACATCGCCTGTTTTTAAGATGGCATCCACGCAAGGCTTACCGACGCTACCCATCTCTGTGCCTTGCCAGACAATGTAGAACAGACCTCCGACGATGGTGAGGTAACACACGTAAAGCGCTACTAAAGGGTTGTTCATGACATTCTCCGGCGTTGAATGGTGTGTCCCCCTGTAGATACGGCGTGCCCCCTGGAAGGGTTATCGGCAGCTTCGATGGGAACTTGAGTCTCTTTCGTGGCGTTTGCGATCAGCGGACATGAAGCCGTAAGACGCGGCCTTTGGAGTGCTTCGCCATCCCTTCAATGGGTGCTATGCAAGGATTCCAATACGCGAGTACGCACCATCTCTCGATCGGTCGAAGTAAAGCCAAGTAGCGGACGCGCCGGATATTTCGCCATTGGACCGTTCGGGCTGACCATATCCATACCGCCCTCCTGATGTACGCGCGCTAGGCGCGCCACCCGGCCAAAGAATCCAACCTCTGCCCCCTCGGCGGTCGCATTGGTCTTTAGCCAGCGCGCCATGCGCAACTTGGCGAACATCGCTCCTTTGCGGCGAATCGCCCCGCGCTTGCTACGCAGCGATTCGGCCCGGTGTTTGCGCGGCGGGTAAGAGGTTCCCTCCGGGGCTTTCTGTGCAGCTATGCGCTGCTGCTGCGCACGACGAAGATCGAGCGCGATGGTGCGCGCAAGCTGTCGCCGCTGCGCAGGCGCAAGCTTGGCCAGCAAGGGCGCGGCCCATAGCTCAAGCTGCGTTAGTTCGTCGGCCACAGCCAGTCGCTCGTTGGGTCGGCCGGCGGTTCGGCCGGATGGTCAAAACTGCCATCGTCATCCGCAAAGACCGCCTCGGTCAGATCGATTTCGATGGAGACGTCGGCCAGCTCGGCGGTCATCAGTTCGCATTCAAAGCGGATGCCACGCTCGGCCTGTGCCGGATTCTTGAGCATGTCCGGTTGTTCGGTGGCGACCCACGCCATCACTGCCTTGGCCAGGGTGTCCATGTCGCCGGCGAAGTCTTGCAGGATCGCGGTGAGCTGGTAGCTGTACTGCCAGCCCGCGCCGCCGGTGCCGTTCGCCACCAGCTTGCCCTTTTCCACAAAGATCGACAGGCGTTGCGGATCGCTCGCCAAGTCGGGGAGCGCTGCCAGTAACGCGGTGCGGAAGCGTCCTGGCTTATTCATGGCGATGTGCCTGGCGGTGTGGTGGTGGCTTGGAGCCGATCCAGTACCGCGTTCAACTGCTCGCGGATTTCGAGGCAGGTACCGTAGTTGGCGGCGATGACGTCGGCGGCTTGAGAGGCCGTAATGTCGGAGGCCGTCGCATCAGTAGCTCCGGCAGGGCCGGGCAGGACACCCGTGGCGGCGGCGTCGTGCAGGCGGACAAAACCAACAGGGAGAGGGAAAGCGCGATCCGTGGCAGGCGTGACATAGGTGGGAATCTCCCGTTGAAGGGTTTGCGTGGTGTCGTGAACCACGCGCACGCGATCCACGTACTGGGTGATGATCTTCACGTCGACCTTGGCCACGGACGCATCAAAGAGCGCCGCAATCGTCTGGGCTTGAGCACTCGCCAGGCGCGAGGACAGGTCTGCGGTCCGGTGGCGTTGCCACACGATCACGGCCAGCGCTGCGGTGAGCAGCGCGGCCAGGATGCCTGCAACGAACTTGAGCAGGACGTTCACGGGATTCATTCCTTCTTGTGGGTCATGGCATCGGCCAGGCGTTGCGTGGCGATGTCGCAGTTGGTCGGGTCCAATTCCGCGCCGATGAATTGGCGGCCTTCGAGCAACGCGGCCACGCCCGTGGTACCGCTGCCGGCGAAGGGATCGAGCACGACGCCACCGGGTGGGCACACCTTCACGATGGTGCGCATCAGTTCTGTGGGCTTGCCGGTGACGTGGTGTTTGTCGGACTGGCGGATGGATTCGACGTGATAGCCGGGCAAATAGCCGACCTCGACACGCGGGGGCATATCGCCCTTGCTGCCCCACACGGCGTATTCAGCGCCGTTACGGAAGCGTCCCGGACCGCTCGGGCGTCCTGCCGGTTTCAGCCAGGGCACGATGCCACGCCAGGTCGCGCCGGCTGCCTGGAAGGCGTCGGTGGTGCTGGGCAATTGCCGCCAGTCGGTGAACAGCACCACGGGCGAACCGGGCTTGGCGACACGCAAGGCTTCGGTGAGCCAGAACGTCATCCACAGCGTCCAACTACGCTGATCTCTGTTGTCGCCGCTGAAGGTGTGATAGTCGCGTTGCGTGCAGGTCTGTACGTATTTCTTGACCGGCGATTGTTGGCGTTGCGCCGTATGCAAGCCGCCGGAGCTGTAGGGCGGGTCGGTAATGATCGCGTCCACCGACGCATCGGGAAGGGTACGCAGGAAAGAAAGGGCTTCGCCCTGGTGCAACTGAAACGATGACAAGTTCTACATCTCCACACGGTTGAGCACCCAGCCAAAGAGGTATTTGCGCTGGGACGGTTTGGATTCGGTGATTTCCAGATAGCGCGTGGCCTGCACGCCATTGAGGCCGCGCATCAGCACGGTGATGCCCTGCGGTCCACGCCAGCGCACGAACGCTCGCAGCGCATCGAGCGTGACCGCGCCGATGCGACCGTCCACGTGCAGATCGCCGTAACGGCTGCCGGTGTCGTTGAAGCCGTTGAGCCAGCGCTGCAGGAACGTGGCGGCCACGGCGGTGCCCATGTTCACGCCGGTATCGATCAGCTCCGCGCCGATGTTCGGTTCGATGGCGACCACATCCGCGAAGCGTGGCTCGTCTACGTAGCGCTTGCGATAGATCGCACGCGCAACGGCTTCGGTCATGTCTTTCACCGGACCTAAGTAGCCGTAGGCGCGCGCGGACGCGACGGTGATGCCCCACTTGGTTTCCTTGCCGGCGTCGTCGGGATCGTCGGTGTAGGCATCCCAACCTTCTGCTTTCATCACGTCAGTGATGACCTGATCGATGCGCTGCTCAGGGAAGGTGATCACCACGTATCCCTCCGCCAGATCCAAGCGAACCAGGCACGTGGTGTCCGCAATGCGTGGGCGAGGTTGCCGCGATGGATCGCCACGAAGATCGCGATAGCGACGGAGAGCAAGGCTTCGCACGGTCCCGGTGGCGGACGGATACCGCACACCAGTTTTACGGCGGTGGTGGTGCACGCGACAATGACCAACCACGCGGCCCACGCGATGCCATGACGATGGCGCGAGTGGCCACGGCGGAACGTCACCAGGCGCAGCACGATGGCGACGCAGGCCATGAGTTGCACCAGGGGCCAGAAGCCCATCAGGGCGAAGGGCAGGGGCATGGATCAATCTCCTTTGCGGAACAGGGTGGAGAGATCGAACGTTTTGGCGCGCTCGATCAGTTGCATGGTGAGCGTCACTACGAGTGCGCCGGCCAGGAAGGCGGCAAGGGCGGTGTTATGCAACGGCAGATGCGCGAGCACTTCGGGTGCGGCCAGATAACCCACCACCGTGCTGATGACGAGATAGATCACGCGCCGGACCAGGGGCAGGTCGTGCGAGCTGGTGACAAACAGCGCCGCCCCAGCGACGGCGCCCACCAGAGCGTTGCCGTCGATGCCGGGCAGTAGCGCGGTCGTGGCGGTCGCGGTGCCGAGTGCAGCGGATGTGGCGAGGGTGGCAAGGGCAGGCTCGGACATCATCAATCCCATAGCTGGAGGGTGGCGAGCACGCGCGTGCCGACGTCTTGCGCGTCGGGAAGCAGTACGGGCGTACCGATGGGGAGGACCGGGCCGAGCGCAGCCAGGCCGCGGTTCATTTCGTAAACCGTTTCAACTACGCCGGCTGTCACGCCGAACGTGCGCCAACAGATCGCATCGACGGTATCGCCCTGGCGCGCGTAGACCGTCTGCGCCATTCAAAGCAGCTCCACCACGTTGCGCGGACGGCCGAGGATGTCGGCCACCGCCCAACGCGCGTTGCGGCGGAAATCGTCGGCTGAATCGTTTTCGCCCTGGCCGCGATAATCCCCAGCACGGGTGTTATCCCAGTCGCGGTATTTCTCCGCGATATCGGCTTGCACGGTGCTGGCTACGGCGCGCAGGTAGCGGTGTACCAGTGCCGTGGCGCCGGCGATGGTTTCACCGATGTCGGCCGCACTGTCCCAGCCTTCGCCGATGCGCCCCGCCTTGAACCCGACGAGCTGCGTATTCACGTCGAGCATCGCTTCGATGGCGCTGGCACGGAGCCGTTCGGTCGTGACATTGCCGGTCAGGCGCGTGGACGCGCGCAACGTGGCCAGATCCACATCCGGCCAGAAGCCGTCGTTGGCGATGGTGCCTTCGTTGGTCGGGGTGGCGGCGACGGAGCCGCCGTTGGCGATGGGACTGCCCATAGGTTCCTCGATAAATCCGGCGGTGGACGGGTGGGTCACGGCATGCGTTACACGCATCGTTCGCCACCCGTGCCGCCGGGCGCCGGGGGGAGGCTCAGGTGCCGCGCGAGCGCGGCGAGGGGTTGCCGGCAGACGGGCCGGATTCGGACTGACGCAGCCGCCGTTCCAACTGCTCAATGTCTTTTTTCGCGCCAACCTTGTCGTGCAACTCGACCGCGCGGTGCAGGTGGTCCAGGGCGCTTTGGGGTGCGTGCTCGGCCTGGTGCCGGCCAATCGCGAAGTGCAGCTTGGCGCGCACCTGATCGGGCATGTCGCGCGTGGCGGTCAGGGCGAGGATGGTTTCCAGCACCTCGACGTCGAACGGCTTGCCCGCGTCATACGCCTTCAACGCCTGCACCGCCGGTTCCTCGGCCACCAGCGTGGCCGGCGTGCGCTCGAACCGATCCGGTAGCGACAGGTTGTGGTCGAGCACATAACGCGCGACATCGAGCGCACCGCTGTAATCGCCGATGTCGATGCGCCAGGTCAGCACGTAGCCGATGACGTCATCCTGCACGCCCTGGCCGCTGGCCAGCACGCCGGACACGTACGCGTCGTAATCGCCAAGGATCTCGCGCTTGATGGCGATCTTGCGTTCGACCGATTGCACTAGTTTCAGTCGGCGGCGGTCGGCATCGAGCTTGGCGCGCATGAGGTTGTGCGCGCGGGAGGTGGATGCATCCACCTCCGCGCCGGGCGCCGACTGCGCGGTCGCCCGTTTCGCTTCCACACGCATCAGGTGCGCTTGGGCGGGAGACAGGGCCATGATCAGCCGTCCGTCTTGACCGACCAATCGCCGAGCACGATGTTTTCGATCAGCACCGCGCCCTGCAGACGTTCGACCACATAGGCATCGTTGCTGGACTGGTAATCCGCCACGCGGTCATAGTCAGGTTCGTCGCGCAGCAGGCGGCGGCGCGCACCGGCCTGGTAGTAGATCGAGAGATTGTCCGGGCGGGTGATCAGCAGCTTGTCGCCGGGGAAGTAGGGCAGGCCCAACCCCTGCAAACCGCCCATCGTCTTCTGGCTCACCAGGATTTGCGTCGCCAGTTCATCGGTCGCGCGCTGCTGCTGGTTGATCTTCGGGAAATACTTGTCGTGCATCAGCTTGCGGCCCACGTGCACGCGCAGGCCGGTGTCTTCCTGGAACCATGGGGCCAGCAGCAGGAGCGCGTCGTACACCAGGGCATCGAGGTTTTCGTAGTCGCCGGCCGGACCCACGCGCACCTGTTTGCTGCCCGCTTTGACTTCGGTCATTACCTGGGCCGGCGCTTGCTCGCGCAGGATTTGCAGCCAGCCCTTGTTGACGTCCTGCAACAGCGGGTTTTTGGCGATGTCGGTGTCGTCGGCGACGCTCGTGCCATTCCAACCGATCATCAAACGATCCAGCGCCTGCTGGGTGACTAGCATGGTGGAGAGGCGCGTTTGGAAATCCGGAAATTTCGCCCAGGCGTCGATGGTGGCGTAGGGAATGGCAGTGTCGAAGTTGGTCTGGTAGCAGGTGTAACCCTGTGCATCCAGCTCGCCCATGTAGCGGGGTGCACGTTTCTTGTTGTCGGCCGTCTTGGTGCGGCTGGCCACCGGGCCGGCGATACCCAGATGCAGCTTTTCGCCGCTCTTTTCAGTCACCGGATGCATGTTGATCATTTTCAGGTAATCGCTCGATTCCTGAATGCGGTTTTCCATCGTCTGCTGCACGGACGGCTGCACGTCGAATTTCTCGGACGCGCTGGCGACGCCATTGAGCTTGGCCACCTGGGCAGAAAGGGCATGGAACTTGACGCGGGTTTCGTTCTTCATGGATGTCCTTGGGGGTAAGCGAGGGAGGCGGTGCGCGCAGTGATCAGAAGTCGGTGAGCGCGTCGTCGGTGCCGGTGGCCAACGGGCGGGTGGCGGTCGTGGCAGGGGTGTCGTTGAACAGCCGCTCCAGCGCTTCCACGCGCGCGGTCACGTCGGTGATGCGCTGACTACTGGCGTTGAGCGTGGTATCTACCTGCTCAAAGTGGCGCGCGGTCTGCGCGCTCTGTGCTTCGCCGTGTTCGGCGATTTCTTCCATTGCCGACTCGATGTCGCCAAAGCGGCGGTTGTCGTTGGCATCCTTGCGCGTGAACAGCTTGCGCACGCGTTCCAGGATGCTCGGGCCGTCGCTGTCGTCGGTGAATTCGATCAGCGTTTCCACCGCCGCCGAGAAATGGTTGTCCGGGTGGAGCTTGCGCGCGGTGAGCGGATTCGCGTTCGGGTTGGACGCCGCGAATTGCAGCATTTCGGTACCGAGGCTGGCCGGGTTGTCCGTCACGGCAAGGCCCACCAGGTACGCCTTGTCGGTCCCGGCGAACTTCGGGTTGACCTCAATGGACGTAAAGACCTTCTGGCCTTTCTGCGTGAGGTTCACCAGGTCATCGGTCGGCGTGATCACCGCGAACAGTTCCAGCTTGCCCTCGGCGTTCTGTTCCTGCGACAGCGCATCGACAAAGCCGTAATTGCGGAACGGACCATCCGGCAGTAGCCCACGGATGTGTTCCAGGTTGATCGTGGCACGGTACTTGGCCGGGTCGTAGCCATCGGCCATCTGCGTGATCCATTCGCGCTGGATGGTGCGGCCGTCAACGGTCGCGCCTTCGGTGGCAACGCGGAATTTCTTGGATTTCTTCATGCAAGGCGCCTCGGCGTGAGCGGTTCGTGGAGTCCTCGCCAGCATCGGCACCACCGCTCACCCCGGCAATGAAGCGTGGTTCTGTACGCCACTGTGCAGAACAGCACACCGCCCAGCGCCTGCATGCGCGTCCCTACGCTGTGGCCATGCTTATTCCCGCCATCGGTGCCGATCCCCGCACACTCGCGCGCAGCCTGTATTTCCAGGGTTGGAGCGTCACGGCTATTGCCGAGCAGATCGGCCAGGCGCGCTCGACCGTGGAATCGTGGAAGCAGCGCGGCGGCTGGGCCAACGCAAAACCGATCGATCGCGTGGATGCAGTGATGGAAGCGCGGCTATGCCAGTTGATTGCTAAAGATCGTAAGGACGCGCACGACTTCAAGGAAATCGACCTCTTGATGCGCCAGGTCGCGCAGATCGCGCGCGTGCATCGCTACGAAGCGCCGGGCGGTCACGAGGGGCATCTCAACCCGAACGTGGCTAACCGCAACGCGGGTCCGAAAAAGAAGCCGGTCAAAAACGACTACAGCCCCGAGCAAGAAGCACGGCTCGTGGAAGCCTTCATGGATTCGTTGTTCGCCTACCAGCGAACCTGGTACGAAGCCGGCCTCGCGCAGCGCATCCGCAATATCCTGAAATCGCGCCAGATCGGCGCGACCTGGTACTTCGCCCGTGAGGCGCTGATCGATGCGATCACGACAGGGCGCAATCAGATTTTCCTGTCGGCCAGCCGCGCGCAGGCCGATGTGTTCCGCCAATACCTCACCCAGTTCGCGAAGGATGCGGCCGAGATCGAGCTGAAAGGCGATCCGATCATTCTGCCGAACGATGCGTCGCTGTACTTCCTCGGCACCAACGCACGCACGGCGCAGAGCTATCACGGCAACCTGTATTTTGACGAATACTTCTGGGTGTATGCCTTCCAGACATTGCGCAAAGTCGCGTCCGGCATGGCGATCCACAAGAAGTGGCGACAGACGTATTTCTCCACCCCGTCTGCGCTGAGCCATGACGCTTATCCGTTCTGGTCGGGTGCGCTGTTCAACAAGGGCAGGGCGAAAGCGGATCGCGTCGATATCGACATCACACACACGGCGCTGGTGAATGGCCTCCTGTGCGCGGATGGGCAGTGGCGGCAGATCGTGACCGTCCTGGATGCGATGGCCGGTGGCTGCAACCTGTTCGATATCGACCAGTTGCGCCTGGAATACAGCGCCGAGGAATTCCTGCAGCTTTTGATGTGCGAATTCATCGACGACTCCGCGTCGGTGTTTCCGTTCTCCCTGGTGCGCCGCTGCATGGTCGATAGCTGGGAGGTGTGGGATGACTTCCGGTCGTATGCACCGCGTCCGCTGGGCGATGCGCCGGTATCCATCGGCTTCGATCCGTCCAAGGGGACAAGCGGTGGCGATCCTTCGGGCTGTACGGTGAACGCGCTGCCATCGTCATTGCGCGACATGTTCCGCGTGGTCGAAAAGCATCAATGGCCGGGACAGGACTTCGATGCGCAGGCCGGCAACATCAAGCGCCTTTGCGACGTGTACAACGTCTCCGACATTGCCATCGACACCACCGGCATGGGGACGGGTGTCTATCAGTTGGTGAAGCAGTTTTTCCCGATGGCGCGGGCGATCCAGTATTCGCCGGAATCGAAGGCGTTGATGGTCATGAAGGCCCAGGATGTCATGGGCAAGGGGCGCCTGGAATGGGACGCCGGCTGGACGGATCTCGCCGCAGCCTTTATGGCGATCCGCAAGACCCTCACGCCCAGCGGGCGACATGTCACCTATGACGCCAGCCGCTCGGCCGATGTCGGTCACGCGGATCTCGCCTGGTCGGTGATGCACTCCCTTATCGTCGAACCGCTGGAAGGCCGAGCGGCCAACAGCCAAAGCTTCATGGAGATTTCCTGATGGGCAAGCGCAAGACCCAAGCACTGCAGGCCGATGCTGCAGCGACCACGACCGCCAAGGCGCATGCCTTTACGTTCGGCGAGCCCGAACCCATCGACCGTGCGTCGCTGCTGGACTACGTGCAGGTGTGGAATAACGGGCGCTGGTACGAACCACCCATCAGCGTGCTGGGCCTGGCCAACATGCTGCGCACGGCGCCGCATCACTCGTCGGCGATCTTCATCAAGCGCAATTTGCTGGTGTCCTCGTTTGTGCCGACACCGTATCTATCGGTAGCGGAATTCGAGGCATTCGCCACGGATTATCTGGTCTTTGCCCATGCGTACCTGGAGCAGATTCCCGCTATGTCCAAGCGGCTGCTGCGGCTCAAGCGCTCGCCGGCACTGTTCACGCGCGTGGGCGTCAACGGTGGCCCGTGCTGGTTCGTGCCGTACACGGGCGAAGCGTTCCAGTTCGAGAATCCCGTGTGCCAGCTTTTCGCACCGGATGTGAGCCAGGAAATCTACGGTGTGCCGGAATACTTGAGCGCCCTGCATGCGGCGCAGCTCAATAAGTCGGCCACGCTGTTTCGGCGCAAGTATTACGACAACGGTTCACATGCGGGCTTCATTCTTTACATGACGGATGCGGCCCAACAGACCGCCGACATCGATGCGTTGCGCGATGCGCTGAAAAACTCCAAGGGTCCAGGGAATTTTCGCAACCTGTTTATGTATGCGCCGAACGGAAAGAAGGATGGCCTGCAGCTCATTCCCATCAGCGAGGTGGCGGCCAAGGATGACTTTGCGTCGATCAAGAATACGAGCCGTGATGACATCCTGGCCGCGCATCGTGTGCCGCCGCAATTGCTGGGCATGATTCCCACCAATGCCGGTGGCTTTGGTGACGTGGAGAAGGCCAAGCGCGTGTTTATGGAAAATGAGGTTGCGCCTATTCAAGCCAAAATGCTTGGCCTAAATACAGTACTCGGCGTAGAAGCTTTCCGGTTTCAAAAGGCCGAACTGATGGCAGGAATTTCGCCAACGTAGATCATGTCTCGGACTTAGGGGCGTGCTCCCCCCTCATTGGTGCCGCTTCGTTTAGAGCGTACGAACTTGACTTCACATCGTAAACTTCCGCGTAGGGAAAATCCTACACGCTAGCAAGCTATTTTCCGACGAGTCAGGGTTCAATCTTTCACGGCGTCGTCACGAATCGATGCGCAAGCTTCGATTGTTGTGAAGATGTGTAGATTCCGTGCATGAGTGTTGCATGTTCTTACACATGCACGAAGTGAAGCCATCTTTAGGAACGATTGACATCCGGTGTGATAACGCAAACACAGGGAACGAAGCATGGACGTTATTCGGCATGTTTGGCTGGTGCTTACCATCAGTCTCTTGAGTATGGGCACCGCATTGGCTGCGGGGCCATCATCAGCCACTGGCCAAGATGAGCCTGCACGAGCTTCGAGTTCACCTGGTACACCTATTGCAGTACCCATTGCTTCGCCCTCTGCGAAAACGGCTCTCGCTGCCGATACAACGTCGAGTACTACCTGGTACGGAGGGCCGTATTACACAGTTGGCTGGTACGTAAACGAGCCAACGCAAACCCTCGGGCAACAAATTGCTGACGACTGGCTCTATTACGAGAAACTTTGGGGTGTGTCGCCTTATGGAAGCTTAATTTGCAACTATGAGTTTTTGCCAACAGGTAACGGGGCGACGACAGGGAATTTTGGTGGCATTTCATGGCACGGTCAGTGCGAGGGAGGCAATGAAATTGAGGGCACCCCCTATTCGCATAACCCTGCTAAAAATTCCGGTGATGGTGGTGGTTGCGATGGCGGCGAAGGCAGCGATGATGGTGGTAGCGGTAGTGGAACAGGAGGTAATGGAGCTTCGTCCGCGACGACGTGTCCAAATGCCAGCGGTTCGCCGATGCAAGGCGAACCGATCAACACCGCGACGGGTAACAAGTATCTTCAGGACGACGATTACGTAGGCAACGGTTGGCTCACTTTCCGGCGCTTCTACAACAGCACTGCAGCTGTGGCCTCGACTGCGATGGGTGCCCAATGGCGGCATAGCTTCGATCGCTCGCTGGAAATCCTCGGTTCACCCGCCACATCTATCGTCGCTTTCCGTCCGGACGGTAAGCAGGAAACCTTTACCAACACCAACGGTGTGTGGACCACTGATCCCGATATTGCCGATCAACTCGTCGAAAACGACAATGCGCAAGGCGTGGCGACGAGCTATACCCTATTCGTGTCGGCACTTCGTCATTTTGAAACCTACGATGCCACTGCCGGCTTGCTGCAAACGGTCACGGACGAGACGGGCGAAGGCATCGCGCTCACCTACAGCACAGCTTCGACACCCGCCACGGTCGCCCCCAGCGCGGGGTTGTTACTCACCGTGACCGATCCCAAGGGTCGCCAGCTCAACTTTACCTATAACAGCAGTGGACAGCTTTATCAGGTGACGTTGCCTGACGGTGGCATTTTGACCTACGCCTACGATAGCAGCGGCAATCTGCTCTCCGTGCAGTATCCGGATGGGAAAACACGCCAGTACGTTTACAACGAATCATCGCTCACCGGTGGTACTAGCCTGCCCAACGCCATGACTGGCATCGTGGACGAAGCTGGTGTGCGCTATGAAAACACGACCTATAACAGCACCGGCCTGGCGACATCATCGAGTTTCGCGGGGAGCGTCGGCACCACCCAGATTACCTACAACAGCGCCGGTACCTCGACAGTTCAATATCCGCTTGGTACGAGTGCCACGATGGGGTATTCGACCACGAGCACGGGCCTGGTTCGCGTCGCAAGTTTGAGCCAGCCCTGCGGTGTGCAATGTGGCCTGCCGTGGCAGACCCAGACGTACGATGCCAATGGCAACCCCGCGACGGCCACCGATTTCAATGGCAATGTCACGGCGACCACCTATGACAGCGAAAACTTGCTGACCCAGAAGATAGATGCCCAGGGTCAAAGCAGTCAGCGCACCACGACTATCCAGTGGGACACCACGCTGCGCTTGCCCCTCTCGCGTACCGTAAGCGACGCCAATGGCAATGTCGTTAGTAGCACCCAATGGGTCTACAACGCACTGGGGGAAGCATTGGCGCGTTGTGAGATCGATCCGACTAATTCCGCGGCAACTGGTTATGCCTGTAGCAATACCGGCAGCGTGCCAGCGGGTGTGCGTCGCTGGACCTACACCTATTGCACGGCGGTTGGCAGTAACTGCCCCTTGGTGGGATTGATGCTGACGGCCACCGGTCCACGTACTGACCTGACGCAAGCCACCACCTTCAGCTATTACACGAGCAGCAGCGCGGCGAACTGCGGTACGCCCGGTGCAGCCTGCTATCAACCCGGCGATCTGTATCAGGTTACCGACGCCCTGGGCCATGTCACGACGTTTGCTTCCTACGATGCGGATGGCCGTGTCACCCGGGTGACCGACGCCAACGGGGTCAACACCGACACAACCTACACCCCGCGAGGTTGGCTGGCCTCCCGCACGGTGGGCGGGGAAACGACCTCCTTTACCTATACCCCCTACGGCTATGTCGCTTCCATTACCGATCCTGATGGCGTCACTACCACCTACGGCTACGACACTGCTCACCGTCTCAATAAAGTCACCGATGCGTTGGGTAACTACATCCAGTACACCCTTGACGCCGCGGGCGACAAAACGGCGGAGCAGGTTTACGACAGTACAGGAACGCTCCACAAGAGCCTGACGCGCACGTTCAACACTTTGGGCCAGCTCACCTCTATCGTGGATGGTCTCAACAACACGGTGTTCAATGCCAGTTCCAGCAGCAGTTACGATGCCAACGGCAATCTCATCCAAAGTGCGGATGCCCTCGGTATTCAACGCAAGCTAGGTTATGACGGGCTCAATCGCCTGATCAGCACGATTGACGATTACGAGGGCACGGATAGCCTTACGCCCAACACGACTGTCAGCAAGACCTATGACAGCCTGAATCGTGTCACGCAAATCACGGATCCCAGCAACCTCAATACCACGTATCAGTACGATGGTCTGTCCGATCCGACCGGTCAAACCAGCCCGGATACCGGTGGCACGGCGCGAACCTTTGATGCTGCGGGCGATCTGCTCACCAGCACGGATGCTAAGGGCATCGTCGCCACTAGTGCCTACGATGCGCTCAATCGCCGGATCAGTGTCAGTTATGCCGATGCGACGCAAAGCATCACGTATACCTACGACGAAGCGAACAGTGTGACGGGTTGTGCAAGCTCGTACCCCGTGGGTCGCCTGACCCGAATCATTGAGAATACTGTCACGACAGTCTTTTGCTACGACGCGCGCGGCAATGTCATTGCGAAACAGCAGATCACGAGCGCGGGAACAGACAGCACCGCCTACACCTATACGGCAGCTAATCGCCTGAGCGGTATCACCTACCCCAGCGGTAGCGCGGTCAGTTACACCTTCGATGGGGATGGCCGCGTCGCGGCCGTCAATCTCACCCCCAAGAGCGGCACGGCTGCGGCGGCTGTCAGCAGCGTCACCTACGAGCCGTTCGGACCGGTGCTCAGCTACATCCTGGGCAATGGTCAAAGCGTCACGCGCAGCTACGACGCAAATTACCGGCTCACGGATATC
>Ga0153933_1000141_pt1 | contig 37304 bp, 32 predicted proteins | sample TSNJ017MetaG_FD_102275 | JGI IMG/M metagenome (GOLD analysis project Ga0153933, IMG submission 102275) | Attine ant fungus gardens microbial communities from New Jersey, USA - TSNJ017 MetaG | ecosystem: Host-associated > Fungi > Mycelium > Unclassified | place: USA: New Jersey, Wharton State...
CAACGAGCTGACGCTCTACCGACTTCAGCATGCCTGGCATCACGGTTCACTCGGCGACCCGGTTCACGATCCGGACTATCTTCCCAGCGTCACGCACGCCGGTGATCACTGGTTCAGCGTCTACTTGCGCGTGCTGACCACACCTTCAATCTGGGCTGGCTCGGTCCTCGGGCATTTCATCAACAGGCGCCTCGCCCTGCGTCAGAAGCTCGTCATCGTTCTGTGGTGGGCCGCCTGCGAAGCACTGCTCGACATCACCATCGGAGCGCATTTCGCGCTGCTGTTTTTTGCGCTATGGATCGCCGCGCGCGCGACAGTGTTCCATGCCATCACCACGTTTCGCGAAATGACCGATCACTACGGACTCGAACCAGGTGGCATTTTTTCGTATACGCGAGACATACCGGATCACGGACTCAGTTCGGTCTTCCTACACCCACATCACAATGGCTACCACCTGACTCATCACCTGTTTCCGCATGTCCCCTACCTCGACCTGCCCGAATTTCACGCCCAATTGAAACAAGTCTCCGCATTCGGTCAACGCGCGATCATCTGCAATTCCTACGTGAAAGGCGGTCGTGCCAGCGTAACGAATTGGGGGGTGGCTCGTGTCTGACCGCACATTGAAGACGGTTCAGATTGCAAGCCTCCTGGTTTCCACAAGTTGCGGTACGGGCTTTCTCCTTGGCACCGGCGAACTCGCGCTCCGCGGGGGGATGATTGGTTGTCTCTATGCAATCGCCAGCGCCTTGGGCCTGGTTGCGCTCGCCGCATGCGCCCGTGGTCTTTCGACAACGGGGCAATCCATCTGGACGAGGCTCAACCAGATCTACGGCGCGTCAGTCGGCCGTTCGGTGGCATTGTTGTCGCTTGTCTGGATGACTGGTGTGCTCGCCGCACAGATTCGGGGAGGAACGGCAATACTGACACTGGCGGGTATCGGTCAGACTTCCGCCCTCCTGATTGTCGATGGGCTGCTGATCTGCTTTTCGACGTTACGGCTGTCGTGGCTTGCCGCAGGGTTCGCGATCTGCATGCTCGCATGCGACGTCGTGCTCGTGCGCACATTGTTCCTGACAGACGGCCTGGCCGTGTGGCTGCATGCTCCTGCACAGTTTTTGGATGGACTTCAGGACACGACGCTAGACCATACGGGATTCAAGGTCGCGTCGATCGTGCTCATGGTCATTTGGGGTGCAGATTATCAGCAGTTTGTGCTTGCAGCGCGAACTGCGAGAATGGCACGAAATGGCTGCCTCCTCGCCTCGGTGTTCGTGCTCCTGATCGGGTTCCTACCAGCTTCGGCGGTAATCGCAGCCTCACCCGCATGGCATCTGCAGCAGCTCCCCGACCCTGTTCAAGTCATCCCCGTTGTCCTGTTGCACACACTTTCCGTACATTCGACTGATACGGCGAGAATCCTCATCATCGTCGTTTTACTCGCAACTGCCTTGGGTGCCGGATGCGCCATTCTGAGAGCCATGGGCGATGCCATCGCCTCTCTCTCCCCGCACCTCGTCACTCATCCCAATCTGTCACGGATCATGCCGATAGCGCTCGGCACGCTGGTAGCCGAGCGTGGACAAAGCGTGGTCGACATCATGATCGAACTCAACATCGCTTACATTACCGCTGTCGGCCCACTTCTTGGACTCGTGCTACTAAACCGACGAATTTCGGATCGAACCGCCAACGTCACATTGGCGGTGGGAAGCTGCGTAGCTATTGCGATCTACATCGCAAAGTGGACCGGGTGGACCAAATTACCCGAAACCCATCCGTTCGCCGTATCATTCCTCCCAATGTTTCTCATTGCCGTCCTGCAATGGCGACGATCAACAGTTTGTAAAGAAGATGGGTTAGCCACGCCCCGACAGATCATGGAATAGCATATCGCCAAAGTTCGATCCACTACGCTCCGTCTTCGCGTCCGCGCTGTCCGCTCCGATGCCATACACCCACGTCCTGTTAGGACGGTAATCATCTTCCACTTTTTACCTCAGGTAAGCCAACGTTTTCCGTTATCCTCGAATTTTAGTCCATGACTCGTCCGGACGATCGAGAAACATACCCGAAGGCCGAATAAGCACCCGGCGCGCCTCTCCGACTATCATCTCGCTGATCGCGCGAGCGCTTTCAGGAGCGCTTTCCCAATGATGCCAGTACAGATTGACGAAGACATTGTTGCGAGGCGCGAGCGCGATCACGCCTCCGGTCTCGATGAGGGGCTGGGCCTGCATGGACGGAATTAGGCCATAGCCGACGCCGCTATAAATCGCCCTGAGCAACGCCAATGGTGAAGGGAAGTAATGGGCCGCATATCCGCTGATCGAAAATCCGAGCAATTGCTCGAGAAATGTGGCATGTATGCCATCTTTGCGATTGAAAAGCACGGCGGGCGCAGCAAGCACGCTATGCACATTTATCCCTTGCGAGAAGTGCTCTTCGGCGAATGCACTCGTAGCAACACACTCGTACTCCATCCCACCAATTGCATCAGCCACAAACCCCGTGGGTGATTGACTTTCAGTTGAAATGCATCCGATAGCTTCACCACGCGTAAGAGCTGATAACGTGAAATCTTGATCATCGACTATTAGTTCGAGTGCAAACTCCTGCTTGGCAATGTCGCAGGCAATAGGCTCAAACCATGTCGCAAGTGAGTCTGCATTGACCGCTATTGCAATTTTCACCCTTTCATTCGAAGAGGGTTTTATTCTTTTTAGTGTGTTCGCCTCAAGTAACTTGAGTGCCTGAATATGTCCAAGAAGTGCCTCGCCGGCTGGCGTCGGACTAATCCCATCCCGAATCAAAAGTGGAGTTCCGAAGGCTTCCTCCAACGCGATTATCCGCTGCGAAACGGCTCCTCGAGTCACGTTCAGGACACCTGCGGCTTTTCCAAAGTGGCGTGTCTCGATCACTGCGGCAAACGTCTCAAGCTGCTGTCTATCAAAGCCCATAGCAATATCCATCGCCACCAATCAACCGGTCGCGCCCAGCCCCTCCCTCATTGCAACTTCGAACATATGTATAGCCCACTCCATCCAGTGCCGCAGCAGCAAATCGCTAGCTGCTCGCCACGTCGAATTGGCTACCGGCGCAACGGAGCCCGACTGGTTTCGCTCATAACGATCGCTCCCGACTTAGCTTCATACTCACATGAACGCCCGCGTAGACACAAGAGAGTCACGCCAAATTTTCCATCTCAATATTACTTCGTTCGTATTTACTTTGCAATATCAAATAGGGTAGTCACCTGGCTTCAAGACCGATTTTTTGCGAAAAATACCTTGAATCCCCCATGAAATTCATCACCAACAGATTCCAAATTGTTACGATCGTAATTTATTTGGAATATCGTTATGCTATCTTGAATCTCTGAACAGGGGCCTACCTATCGGAAGTCACTCAGCCCGAAATGCGATCTTCGTCAACCGCGACCCCACAAACCGCCGAGTCTTGCCAGGGTCGCGGCCCTGAGGCTGACCGCGTCGACCGATGGCAGGGGCGATCCCGGCTGCACTATCGCGGACTGCGGTGTTTCTCGTGACTGTATATGGCTATGTTGCCCTGGACGACCCGATACTTCGATATCGGTCGGCCTACTCAGTGCCAACGGGTGACGTCACCGATCAACGCCATATGATGGACGACGTCATGTCTGTTTCCATCTGTGAGGATTGCTACCATAAAGAGGAGAGGAGGCTCATGCATGTGCTGGCCTACAACCTCAAACGAGTCATCAGGATCCTCGGGTTCGCCAAGACGATGCGTGCAATGAAGCTGGCAGGCGCGTGAACTCGTTGCAACGTGGAGAAGATCTTAGTCAAACGCCATTCCAGCTACGGCGATACACCGAGGTCGTTGCAGATCCGTCCAACGATCGGCCCTGCAACGACGACAGAGCAATTACATGGCGCGCCCGCCTCTCTACTGGTTCGATGATCAGAACGCGTGACGGAGGCCGATGGTTGCACCAACAGTCGTTCCAGCCGGTGCGTACAGGGACGTAGGCGCATCGCCTACCGCCAGGCCAAGATTCTCCGAGCCGTGATTGTCAACCACCCCGACCTGCGCGTAAAGCGTCGTCGCCTTCGACAGAAAGTACGACGCACCAAGCGAACCCATCAGTGAGTGGCTTGATGTGTCATTGCGATTGCTCACATACCACACGCCACCGTTCAGATCGACCGCAGGCGTCAAGGCATAGTCAAGACCACCGCCATAAACGTTGTTGTTCATCCCGGTGCCCATTACCTTGTAATTCGTGAACGACACCTTGGCAATCAGGTTACCGAATGCATAGGATGCTCCGATCATGCGCCCTTCAAAACCAATAGTCGATGATGGGACCGTCACGACGGCGCCACCGGGATTGCCGTCGTAGAAGGCAGCGTCGAGTGTCAGGCTACCCGATTGATACGATAAGCTTACTGAGTACTGGCGTCCCGCCGCGAAATTTCCAGTCTCTCCGCCGAGCGCAAACATCACGCTACCTCGCAAGCCAGCAATTAGCGGACTCGTATACGAAATTGCATTAGAGTTGAAAGCGCCGGTAGCCGCAATGTTATTCGCGTAGATCGCTAGACTACTTCCAAAATTCGAGAAGCCGACTGGATCGAGCTCAAATAATGTGTTGAAAAATGGCGAGAATTGCAAGCCAGCCTTGACCTCACCGAACCCACCTGTTAATCCAACGTAGGCTTGGCGTCCGAAGAAATTCCCATTCGAGTTGTTATAACCGCCATTGCCGATATCGATACCACTTTCAAGCCTAAACTCCGCTGAGAGGCCACCGCCCAAATCTTCGGTACCTTTTAGACCAAACTGAGAAGGCACCTGACCACTATCGGTGAAGCCGATCAGCTTTCCGCCATTCCCAGCAGAATTATTCTCTGTTTTACTAAGAAAAAGTAGACCTCCATCTACCAATCCATAAAGCGTGACGCTGTTCTGAGCATGTGCTCCAATCGATAACACCAAACCAAATATGACGGTCACCGCCTTACCTACACCGCTCCTGATATCCATGCTTTGTCTCCATATTTATCTGCAACAAAAATTTATACATTCATACAAAAATCCAACCCCGCTCGCAAGCTACATTTAGCATTATTAGTATTCCTAATTAACGATATTAAATCTGTAACTACCACAAATTTCTCTCTTAACGAACGCCATCCCACATAATGTCGTCTGTTTTTCGGTATCTGTCGTCTTCGACTCTGAGTGTCCCTTCGTTTTACTTTGCAGAACGTTCCACCAACCAGGATCGGTGCACCGTCTGCCGGCCTTATTCAAGTAGGCCCGGAAGACCGTTTGAAATCAAACTTCGAACCAACTTTCTTCTGCGCCAAGCAGGTGGCATCGCGCCATTCCAGCGTAAAGAGTGGCACTGATTTCGATGCGCTTCATTTGGCCCTGGCCATTACCGCTCCAGATCAACCGCCATCACCGCGGCATCCACTCGCCGCTGACGAGAAGGTGCTGTTTCCAGCAGGGCAAACGAGATGATCGCGCCACAGACAAAGCTCCCAAATGCGATATCAAGAGTCTGCGACAATCCGAAGTGCTGCGCGACATAACCCGCGAGCATGGGAGCGAGTCCTCCGCCGAAGATCTCGCCCGCACCGGAAACTAACCCAACCGAAGACGCGATAAGACCAGCCGGCGCCGCCTCGGTTGCAATCGGCCCGGCAATCAATGCGAGTACGCCGACCGCGCACACCGACAACCCAAAGAGCAACGCGAACAGAAGTTGCGGTTGCGCCCCGGTATGGGCCAAGGCGGAAACCAGCACCGCGGCCCCCACGAACGCTCCGATTGCGGCCGGGCGCCGACCAATCCGGTCGGACAGGCCGGAGACGCCGAACGACCCCACCCAACCTCCAAATCCAATCGCAGAAACGACAAAACCCATCTGCGGTGTGCTGAGCTTGAGCACCTGCACCAGATAAGTCGGCACCAGACCACTGATAACGAAGATACCGGCCATCGCACACAGGATTGCTACAGTTGCCAATTTCACGTTGCGCGAACCGAACAGCGCGCCCCAACGAGGAGCATCGGCAGCCACCGGCGCACTGGGCACCGGCGTATCGTCGCGCAGCATGCACATAATCAGCGCCGCCACGACAAGCCCCGGTACCGCAGACACAACGAACACCCAGTGCCAAGATGGCAGCACACCCAGCAGTTGGGTGGCGATGATCGGTGCGAACCCCATGCCGAGTAGTGCGTGCATGCTGAGTTGCAACCCAAGGTTGAAGCCGCGCCGTTCCTGCCGCGAGGCTTCGCCGGTAGCTGCGACACTGGCCGGAGTGAATGTCCCCTCTGCAATCCCAATCGCGGCGCGGATAAGTAATAGGCTCACGAAGCTGGTCGCAAAACCCGAAACCGCAGACAGAACGGAGAACGCAATCATCGTCGTGACCAGAATTTTCTTTCGGCCGACGCGATCTGACATGCTGCCCATTGCAATTGACCACGCACCCCATGTCAGGCTCAACACCCCGACCAGGATACCTAGTTGTTCGAAGTCGAGTCCGAGATCCTTCATGATGTGGGGAAACAGCGGCGCGATAATCCAGCGATCGAGGCCCACGAGGCCAAAACCAACGCCCATTAGCGCGAGTGTCTTGCGTTCGTAGCTAATGTCATGAGTAATATGATGCATGTTGCTCCTCCTAAAATCGACACAGGCACAGCGGGCATCGTCGCAAGATGATTGGGCCGGCCTTGCTGCCGACTGTCATCGGACGAATGTTCGGGTCACTACTGCATTGAGGCGGCCTCTCCGTCGGTGGGAAGATCGCATCGCAGATCAAATGCGCTCAACCGACGAACGGGAGCGCGTCGATACGTGCTGCATCGACAAAACAAACCAACGCCTCCCTCTGACTTCGGGTGTCTCCTCTTGGGTCGCCAAGTGTGGTCGCGCCTAATACATATCAAACATCTATTTTTTATACTACGTATTACTAATTAATTTATTTGCAATTAATGCTAGTTTTTGTGAATTCCAAGGTGCGATTGTGTGACTCCGGTATTTAATCGTAAGCGTGCAATTCAATTTATTGCACCAGTAGTTCCGTCTTCCTATCATGTTACTGTCAGTACCTCGTCTCACAGCATTTCAACGACATCAGAACTTCACTCGTCACGATGCCGTCTCTTACCTCCATAAGGTTCACAAACTAAAGAATCTCGAACACCTCAAGGTGCGCGGAGTTGCGCTGGCGACTAGCGGTCGCTACAGCAAGCATCTTGTTGAGCCATTGCAGTTCGGGAGCACTGGTCGTGAAGCGGACGAACTCCCGAAAATAGTAAGCTTCCGCAGGCACCTCGTCCCCTCGCCCAAGCCGTGCCATAACATCCGCAGGACCGTGGCGCATGCCGGTTCCGTACAGGTGCACCAAAGCACCGGATTTTGCGCGTAGCAGACAGCGCACATCGAGCTCGGCCACGCCGTCGTCGCGTAGTGTTTGCCAGTCACCGCCGCCTTCAAGGACATCTCCACTCACTCGCCGACCCTCAAAATTGCCGCCAGTGATGCGTACAATCCGAAGATGTCCCGCAGGGCCGGAGCCAAAATCCAGGATATCGCAGAGGTCGACATGGAGATCGAACAGGTGTGCAAAGGCAATCATGAACGAAGAGTCTCAGAAATTGTTAGGTAAGTTCATCGATTCAATGGCCGAGAGATCGTCGCAATAGGCAACCTCGATGTTGCGGGTGCCTTGCGTTTCCCGATACAGCGGTTTCGCCCCGCTGAGAATACGGTTGTAATTCATATGTTGCGCCCTCCAGCCGTCAAACCACATCTTTAATGCAACGTCAATGATGCTGCCTGTAGTGACTTCATCATTGGCCGCCGTCAGCTTGAGCAAAGGCGACGATCTCCGAAACTAGCGGCCGTGAAATGGCTTCGAAGTGCTCGGCACTAATCCCTGACAGCATCGGAGCATCCTCCCAATCGCTCAGGTTGCCGAACTGAAACGGTAGATCGAAGCAATGTGCACTATGCAAGCCTTCGAGCATGCTCTCCACCTCAAAATAGCCAAGCAGAGCGCTCTTCCCAAGCTGTTGCAGCTTCGCGCCATACTCGACGGGAAAGCGTTGGAACTGCCGCCATGATGAGGCGGCAACTAGTTGCCGATAGGGTGACAACCCAGTCGAAGCACCACAGAATGTACTGCTGCAATGAAGCGCGGGTGGCAGGTCAGCCAGCGGCCATTGAGACAACGCTTCATCCACTTGCGCCTGGGTTGCATTTCGCTGCTCGGGCGCGTTGAAGAGGAAAGCTGCCGATTCATCCGCGGTGCAGCGGAGGTACACTGCGTCTACATGGCATGCCTGTGCGGCCCAGTCAGGGTCGAGCAGCCGCTTCGGCAGGCCTGCACTCGCAACCGGGAGAAATGCCGATGGTGCATGACCTAATCGTGGCGGCTCCCTGTCCAACGCGGAAATCCCCGCTTTAAGAACGTCTTCAACCGGCGCAGTCTGCAAATCGCCGCCGACGTTGAGACTTGCTCTTCGCGTCACTTCGATTTGCCATTGCGGAAGCCAGGGCGTGCGTGTGCCCATACTTATCAGCGCGACACGACGGATCAATCCCCGCGCTTCCGGCAAGACAGAAAGCAGATGCGCGTACCAGCCTCCAGCTGATTGGCCCATAAGGGTGACTTTCTCCGCATCGCCGCCATAGCCGCGAACATTGGTCCGAACCCAGTGCAGGGCTTGCAAGAGGTCCGCCGCCGGGATGGGCAACGCGTGGGCGTTCGGCTCGCCAAGGTGTCCTAACGCACCAAGGCGATAATTGACGTTGATGACGACAAGCCCCTGCGCGGCCAGCCTTGCGCCGTTGTACCACGACATGGCGCCACCGCCCGTCGTCCATGCCCCACCGTGGATAAATAGGATGACAGGCAGCCCCTCGGCATCGGCTGGCGCCCAAATATTCAAAAAGAACGCGTCCTCGGATTGAGGGTTGGCGCGGCCGTACCCCATGAAGGACGATAGCCTGCTCGGAAGCTGGGGGAAAATTGGTACCTCCACCTGTTGCGCAGCAGCTATTCCTCCAGAGGCGGGAAGCGGTGGTGCAAACCGCTCCTTGGCAAAAGCGTATCGTAGCCCGTACCATCCATTCACCTGTACGCCATCAGCCACGACTTGCTGTGACGGTGCGCCTGTGTTGTGGTTCTGTCCCATGTCTCACAGCTTCGTGGAAATGAAGTCGGTCCCAGTCATGCCATTACCGTGCAATTCATATCCCATCGGAGCGGTGATAGAGGCGTGACGGGTTCCAGTGTTTATATCGCGCCACATGCGACCAAGCAGACTGCTTTCAGCAAAGGCCGCGGTCCCATGCAACCAGCACAGATCATTGACTGCGTCGACGAGTTCATGTCCCGCGTGCCCTATGCCCGCCCGATGCCGCGCGCGCCGCTCAAGTGATAGGGGCAAACTACCTGCCGCTGCAGCGTCGATCTCGGCGGCAGCACGCTCAAGAAGCAAACGAGCCGCATCGATTTTGATACTCGCCGCGCCCAGATTCTGGACAAAAGCTCCGGAGTCCGTTTGCTTCCTGTAGTGGGTGTACGTGATGCTCCGTTTGCTTGAAAGCTCTTTTGTATAGTCAAGAGCTGCATAAGCAGCGCCTAATGACGCAGATTGAATTGTCGTTGACATGGTCAGATGCGGAGTGAGCCTTCGCCCAAACGTCGAATCCGGGTCCTGCTCCGGACCATGACCCATCAGTTGCTCAAAGGTGATGACGCGGTTCTTGGGAACCCAAAGGTTATCGGCAATCATCGTATTTGAACCTGATCCTCGCATACCTATGGTGAACCAGGTGTCCTGGATCTCGAACTCGTCTCGCCGCATCAACACAAAGCCCACTTGATTAGGCTCGGTCGACTCGTCATTCTTGATAAAGAGTATGCCGAGAGCCCAGTCCGAGTGACTGCTGTTGGAGGCGAAGGGCCACCGTCCCGTGATTCTCCAGCCATCGCCCTCTGGCGTTGCCGTGCCTTGCGGCTGCGCAAAAATCGAAGCCGCCTTAATCGGACCCTGTGCAAAGATCTCATCGAGCAGCTCGTCGCAGAACCGGTTGGCGAGCATAACGGAACCATTCGATATCACGACGCACCAAGCCGCCGCTGGGTCGTAGTAGCCAATCGTACTCGCGACTGCGAGAAGCATTGAGGCGCCGCCCTCGTAACCGCCATATCGCCGCAGAGTCGAGATACGCCATGCATCTGCGCCTTCAAGTGCATCGACAACGTCCTGGGACAATACCCGGTTACGGTCGGCGATAACCGCTTGCTCTCGCAGCAAGGGACCGATCTGATGAATGCGATCTATCAGTTTGGTGGTTTCCTCATGCGTGGGCGCACTAGAAACGATGAGGCGGCTTTCCATCGAGATAGCAGTTGACATGATGATCCTTTCTGTATCGATATGCGGTCATGCGCGTGTTGATCATGCTAGTCGCCTTCGATACATTGCTTCGGCAAATTTTCTGGTGACACCATTTGCCAGATTAAGAAATATCCGGTTTCAAATGCGTGACTTTTTAATCTTTCCTGTGACTCTATTCATATCCTTTCTATTTAGGATGAGGTTAAATCTCTGGGTCTGAAACGTCACCAGAACCTTATCTCGCTCACCTGGAACTGGGAGTGTCGACGCCATTGGCGTCCCAAGGTTAGAACTGCGTATGGGGTATCTTCAGCACGCGATTTACTATTCCATACCACCGGACAAGCACTCCAACGCTTACGCTAGATCCCCCTGCAGCACGCCCTCACGGACCACCTCATCTCCGTCCAGGCTGACAGTGCAGTTCCGCATTGGGAAGTCAAAATGGCAGGAAGTGAATCGACCGGCCGACGGATTGGCGCCCGTGGAAATCAGGAAGTTTCCAGCAAACGCGCGCAGTTCAGTGCCATTGGTATCCCGTTTGTCGTACATGACAAGCGAATCCCACCGTGCCGCAGCCGCCATGCCCCACCCCACGTGACTGATGGCGTAGGCATCTCGCTCGCGCCAGTTGCCGTAGTAAGACCGAATCAATTCTGCATCGAGACCCTGTCCTTCGATTGCGGTTACGAAGTCATTTTCAATATGCATGGTCACAGGTGATTCAAGGTAACGCTTAAAAGTCAGATTGACGTCGCCACGATCGAGCACCAAGGTGCCATTCACGCTACCATTGCTCGGGTAGCAGATACACAAACCAGCTGGCCAGAATCCAAAGCTTCCTGGCTCGTCAGCAGCTCCTGCGCTCCCACGCCCCTGCACGCCCCTCAGGTTAACCGTGAGTGCAGTACCGGCGGCGGAGGTAACACGCATCGTCTTTGCGTCAGTGATCATGCGAGCACCCAGCTGACACTTGTGGTGAACGGCCCGGCTAGGTTTCACACGTTCAAGAATTTCGGGATGCTCATTACTGATCATCATGATTCGTGCACCGTTAGCGAGCAATGCTGCCCGTTCGACAGAGTGCAGCAACCCTTCAACCGTGCAATCGACAATGAACTGGCTTCGCGAAAGTGCCTGCACCACGGGATCCAGCCCTTCGATGGCGAGTGAGGTGCCTGTAGAGCGCAATGGGACGGCCTCCTTTAGGCGCGGCGTGACCAACCGCACGTGAAAGACTTTCGCACCCATTTGAATTAAAGCCAGCTCCGCCAGCTCAGCCAGTACCGAGCGTGACTGCGACTCAGAAAGAACTGCAGCCACCTCGCCTGGCTTCACCTGACATAAACCAAATACTTCGACGAAATCCTCAATCCACTTACCTTCAATACGTTCCACAAGCATCTTTTCCTCCATTTCGGGCGTTGAGTACCACACGCGTGTTTCTGATGCCCCCGCATACCTGACAAACCATCCTGTACTCCCCTGATCCGAGAGCTTTGTCAATTCTCACGCATGAACTCCCATACGCTCCCTATGTGCCACCAGGCGCCATGGCGTTACGTCATGCGCATGCCAATTGGGCAGCGAGCCTAGTGAACTGGGAGCTATGAAATATCAATGGGGCCGTTTCTTTCTCCAGACTCAGGTCGTGGATAAGCAACTGAACGGCGTAATGGTCACCCGCTGGGTGAACATCAAAAACGCTGCAATCAAACCAAAGCGAAGCTCCAAGTATGTGGAGCGCCCCTTCCCTTGTAGCCGTGGTCTGAACGTTTTGGAATCTGGCGTCCTTGTCCTGAGAAGCCAGTTGTCTGCAGATTGCTGCGTGCTCGACGCTGAGAATTGACACACCCAGACGCGAAGCTTTCGATAACTCGTTCCACGTCGAGGAAGTCTTTTGAACAAAGAAGGCCGCAAGAGGCGGCTCAAGTGAGACCCCCACCGAGAAACTGGAAGCGACAATGACATGAGGCTTTTCGCTATACACCGCCGCGATGGCGGCAACCCCGGAGGGGAAATGACCAAAGGCTTCCCGCACCACCTTCGGGTCGAGCGCAACAGGTCTGTTCATAACAATCACTCCAAGTATAGGTGCACGCTCGCATGAGCGAGCTTCCGCTAGGCACCGACGGGCAGCCCAGCATCAATGTCTCCATTCTGTATCGATCGCGGCGTTTTTGCAATACAAGCAGGGTAATCACCTACTGAAGTAAGACTTTTCCCTTAGCGATTTCGCCATGAAAAGCAGGGTTTTCCTCTAAATTTCCTCGCAAGTCACTCAATACGATTGCCATAATATTGCGATCGTCATATATTTGATATGCCTCTTCAGTGACCGGCCGCAGCCAAAGTTGCTCTCTTGTCGCGCCAGAGAGCGTATCTTCGGCGGCCATGACGCGGTACCCGTTTGCCTCGTATCATGTATCCCGGACAAGCTCCTCTGATCGAATCCATGGAATCGGACTGCTGGCTCATCAGTTCTCGGTTGCCACCGACCGCGATCGCGAGTTCTACATCGCTGGTCGTTGATGCGATTGAAATTGGGCACCTCACCATCCGAATTACTCGGCGATCCGGCAATTTCAGAAATGTGCCCAACGTCGCGCAAATGCGTGATTTACCTCCAACACCACCTGACGCGTTGGGACATAGACGGGACCGGACAAGCATGCCCATTGACTCAGCGGCGAATGCATGACGACCTGCGTTCAAATGGTCGGCTGACGTCTGGAGCGCCTTTGTGACGCATATGGGTAACGACGAGGTCGGAGGAAAGACGGGCACGTTCCCGACCACCAAAGCGCAGCGGAGCAACCACCCGCCGCGTCAACGGTTAGAACCAGCTCATGTAAAACATGCCCCCCCGCGGTCAGCCTTACGCCGCGCTTACTTCAAATCGGGAGCCCAAAGGGATGTACCTACACATCGTTATAATGGCGTTCAACAAGAAGATGACCACCTGCCTCAGGACGCAAATTGAGCAATGCCTGCGGAACATTCCTCACGAATGCGAGGGGGTGGAACGCATTGAGCATGTCGACAACCAGTCACGCACCTCGGCCGGTTACACGCACGCTCTGGTTTCTGCTTTTTCTAGCGGTCACGCTCTCGACGCATACCGTACAAGTACCAGCCATAGCCAATTAATCGCGAAACTGGAGCCCCATATCAACGAGATTGTCGTACTCGACGGCGCCTTGAAACAGGATTGGCGACTATGAGCCTAAGCATACGATGCGGGTAAATCGCATGAGGACACGGCTTGTGGCAAACAAGGGCGGAGCCGGCGCGCAGATATCTTGCACAACTACCGAGCCCGACTCCGGCTTGCATTGTCGCTCCCAACGCCAAAGGAAAACTGTCGGCTCATCCTCGGAACCTTTTCTTGCGGCCCAGATTGATCTGCTTCGTTGCTGGAAACGACTGCGGGTTGTTAGCGCGTTTTGCTCTCTTGCAGAAGCAGGAAAGGCTACCAGGTCAGTGAATAACAGGAATACGTGGAACCGTGAGGCTCATTTGGCGCATACGGCTCCCCGGGTTCGCAACGCATCGAGTTAAAAGATGAAAGCATCAACTGCTATCGACGAAATTATTGCTGGTCGAGAACACTGGAGCCATGACCAGCCCGCACACCATCGCTACATATTTACACTCTTTGGTCTTTACGGTCGGCCGGCAGGCAAGGCGATTCCGGTGGCGACGGTCGTACGGCTTCTGGCCGAACTGGACTCTGAGCCGTCAAGCGTACGCTCGTCAATATCCAGGTTGAAAACGAAGGGAGTACTGGTAAGCAAAAGAACGCCGACTGGCAACGGATATGCGCTCATAGAAAGCCTCGAGCCTCATATGCGAGCTGGCGATGAGCGGATCTTTTCACCTCGTTCGGTCGGTATCGGCGATTCGTGGCTTTTGGTATCGTTCTCGGTACCTGAGAGTGAACGCCAGAACCGGCACAAGATCCGCACAGGGCTTAGCCGGATGGGGTTTGGCACCGTGGCCGCAGGCTTGTACATTGGTCCGGCACGCCTGCAAGGTGAGGCAGTTGAGTACATCCGAGAGCACCAGCTTTGGGACTACGTTGAATTATTTGTTTGTGAGCCCAGTGGCCATGGCGATATCCAGACCAAGGTGTCGCAATGGTGGAACCTGGAGGCCTTGGGTGGCGAGTACCAAGCGTTTGTAGATGCTTATCGACCTGAAGCAGCAAAGTGGCAATCCCTGCTCCGCGAGAGCGGCGGGACTGCGCGGGATGCATTCAGACTCTATGTACCAATGGTGACTCATTGGCGTCGATTGCCGTTTCTCGATCCCGGGCTCCCGCCGGAGTTATTGCCTGCAAACTGGGTCGGCGTCACCGCCCGAAAGATTTTTAGCGATTTGAACCGTCTTATCAGGCCGCTTTCCGCAGAGTATTTTAACCAGATCATTAGCGAATCTACCTGACGCGAACTCGGTATATGGCGAATACCGCTTCGCTTCATCGAGGTGGAGATGTGCCGAGGTTAACTCGGGCGCGTGTCAAGGTACTTGTCGCCTCAGTCATGCAGCCAAAGGCTGTTTAAGTGTGGCGTGCGACGCCATCGTGACGGCTGACTCGCGCTCCGGATTGACGGTGACGGCGCCGATTGGCGTCCAGTCTCGCGTGCAGCGTGACCAGCGTGCCGAGTTGCGTTCCCGCGCCTGGACATACACCTCGTGACGAGCCGCGAGGATGGCGTGATCTTCGCCGTCATGGCTCTGCGCCGGGCTGACGTAGCGGATACCGCTGTGACCATGGTCGAAGTTGTACCAATGCACGAAATCGCTTGCAGTATTGAGATCGGCGAAGTCCGTGTTTGGGATCTCCGGTCGGTACTTGGCCGTCCGGAACAGCGCTTCGGCAAAGGCGTTGTCGTCGCTGACGCGTGGGCCCGAGTACGTGGGCTTCACGCCAAGCCAATGAAGCATGGCTAGCACGGTCGTGGCCTTGCGCGTGGAGCCGTTGTCTCCGTGCAGCACCGACTTGTTCGCCAGAGTAGCGATGCCCTCGGCCAGCGCTGTGCGCCGTACCAGATGGGCAGCATGACTAGCATCGTCGCGCTCGTGCACCTCCCATCCGACGATTTTGCGGCTGTACAGATCGAGGATCAGATACAGGTAAGACCATTGACCGGCGACTTCGGCGGGTAAATAGGTCATATCCCGGCACCAGACTTCCGGTGCTGCGCCAACGATGTGCGTGGTCGGCGGTCGACCCGCCCTGGGTGCTTTGGCCCGATCGCGATGTGTGGTTTGCCCGTGCTCGCGCAGCAAGCGGGCGAAGGTGGATTCGCTGGCGATGTACACGCCTTCATCGGCCAGCATAGGCAAGATGCGCGCAGGAGGCATGTCGGCGAAGCGCGGCTCGTTGGCTACGCGCAGCACCTCGGCACACTCGGCGGCGCTTGGCGCATGCGCCGGTTGCGGGCGTACCGCATGGGGCCTGCCATCGCCCGATACGAGGCCCGCGCCGGCATTCCAGCGCTGCGGCGTGCGCCCGCCTTGTGCGCGGTATGGATATCATGAGCCAGCGACTGGCGATCTTCGAGACCGATCATTCGTCCTCGCCCGTGCTGAAGATCGCTGCGACCTTGATAGGACCAGCAGCGCTGGCCGTCTCAGCCAGCGCACGGTCCTTGCAACGCAGTTCGCGCTCGAGTTCCTTGATGCGGCGCCGGTCCTGCTGTGTCTGCTGCGGACTGGCACGCGCCTCCTCGGGCTCGGCCAGCGCCTGCGTGGCGCTTTGCCGCCAGGGAGCCAGCTTGTGCGGGTAGACACCGTTGGCGCGGCACCATGCACTCCTGGCAGCCTCGTCCATCGCAGCGGTCGTCAGCACGGCGTCGAATCGGGCCGCCGCTGTCTAGGTCCGCTCGCGAGCGGGCCTAGACAGCGCATCACTGCGCCAGCGCTTCAGCGTCCCCACGCCCACGCCGACCTCACGCGCAACGTCTTCCAACGTAGCGCTCTCCGGTGGCAGCAACCGCGCAACCGCTCTGTCCTTGAATGCTTGTCCGTACTTTGCCAATTCGGTTTCTCATCATCGCCCCCGGGGTTCATCGATTCCGATGGAGCGACAAGATGTGGCTATCGGCCGTCCGATCTCGCTTGGATTCATATTTTGATGCATGCCATGCGTTTCTTTGGTTTGTCAGCTACTTTTCGTCTTCTTACGCTCAGGCACCAGTACCGGATAGCGTCATTTACAGCTACGAACTGGCAATCAAAAAATTCATAGATGAAGTCCACGTCTGGAGCATGTCAATGAAGATGAAGTCGATCATGGTCGCGCTGGCCGCCACGTTGACCTCGCCCGCGTTCGCGCAGTCGAGCGTCACTCTCTACGGCATTCTCGACGAAGGCCTGAACTACACCACCAACACTGGTGGCAATCGCAACATCGAAATGGCGGCGGGCTACGGCGCCGGCAACCGGTTCGGCCTCAAAGGCGCGGAAGATCTCGGCGGCGGCTGGAAGACCATCTTCACGCTCGAAAACGGCTTCGACCTGAGCTCCGGCCGGCTGAACCAGGGCGGCCGCATGTTCGGCCGCCAGGCGTACGTCGGGCTCGCCAGCAACAAGTTCGGCACGCTCACGCTCGGCCGGCAGTACGACTCGATGGTGGACTACGTCGCGCCGCTCACCGCGAACGGCAACTGGGCGGGCTATCTGTTCGCGCACCCGTACGACAACGACAACACCGACAACTCGTTTCGCGTCTCCAACTCGGTCAAGTACACGAGCAACAACTATGGCGGGCTGAAATTCGGCGGAGTCTATGGCTTCAGCAACGCGGCCGGCCAGTTCGCGAACAACCGCGCGATGAGCTTCGGCGCGAGCTACGTGATCGGCGACCTGACGCTCGGCGCCGCCTATATGGACCTGAGCAACGTCGGGATCGGCTCGACCGGCGCCGTCGCGGCGAACGACGCCAGCTTCTTCGCCGGCCACCAGCGCGAGTTCGGTGCGGGCGCCAACTACAACCTAGGTTCGGCGACGCTCGGCTTCGTCTATACGCACACGAGGCTCGACCAGCCGACCGGCAACGGTTACCTGACGCCGTCGTCGTTTCCGTCAGGCATCACGGTGAATTCGCTGACCTTTGACAACTTCGAGCTCAACGCGCTCTACCACTTCACACCCGCGCTTTCGGCCGGCGCGATGTACACGTATACCAGCGGCCGCTATGACGGCAGCAACGGCGATTCGAAGCCGAAGTGGAACCAGTTCGGCCTCGTTGTGGACTACAACGTGTCGAAGCGAACGATGGTGTATGCGCATGCGGTCTATCAGAAGGTCTCCGGCTCCACCGGCACTTTCCTCGACAATGCGTACATCACCGGCACGGACAATTCGTCGTCCAGCAATCGGCAAGGTGTGGTTCGGCTCGGTATTCTGCACGTGTTCTGATGGCTTAAGGCGGGGGTGGCGGCGAACATCGCCGGCCACCCCCGCCTTTTTCTTTGTCGGCGCGGTTTTGTGACGCTTACTGACGATTGCCTGCGTTCGTCGGCAGCGAGAATTACACGAGCACGTCGACGCCCGCAACACGGCTTGCTGCCAGCACGGTATTGCGCAGCAAACAGGCAATCGTCATCGGACCGACGCCGCCGGGCACCGGAGTGATCGCCCCCGCCACGTCCCACACCGCGGCAAAATCGACGTCGCCCACCACGCGATAGCCCCGCTCGGCATCCCCCACGCGATTGATCCCGACGTCGATCACGACGGCGCCCGGCTTCACCCACTCCGCCTTGACCAGTTCCGCCTGACCGACCGCCACGCACAGCAGATCGGCTTCGCGGCAGACAGCGGCGAGGTCGCGGGTGCGCGAGTGCGCTATCGTCACGGTGCAGTCGGCCTGCACAAGCAGCATCGCGAGCGGCTTGCCGACGATGTTCGAGCGGCCTATCACGACGGCGCGCTTGCCGGCCAGCGCGCCATCGAATGCTCGTTTGGCAAGCATCATGCAGCCCTGCGGCGTGCACGGCACGAGCGCATGCGGGTACCCGTTCAGCAACGCACCGCCATTGAGCGGATGAAAACCGTCGACGTCCTTGTGCGACGCCACCGCTTCGATCACGCGGCCTTCGTTGATGTGTGAGGGAAGCGGCAACTGAACCAGAATGCCGTGCACGTCCGACGCCGCGTTCAAGGTCGCAATCAGCGCGAGCAGTTCATCCGCCGGCGTGTCGGCCGAGAGTACGTGACGGATGCTGCGCAGGCCCGCCGCTTCAGCCTGCAGCACCTTGTTGCGCACATAGATCTGGCTCGCTGGGTCTTCTCCCACGAGCACGACGGCCAGCGTCGGCGTGACGTGGCTTTCCTGCTGGAGTCGCGTTACGGCGCGACGAGTGGCCGCGTTGAGTTCGGCGGCTAGGGCTTTTCCGTCAATGATCATGGGTCGGAGTAGATGTCGGGGAGATTGGTGCGTGTGCAATAAATAATGGGCGCGCCGTATGTGCATGTATCAGCGCGGCGTGGCGAGAAATTCGTCGGCCGCGTCAAGCCACCAGCGCATCACGAACTCGCTGTACGCGATGTCGAAATAGATCAGGTATTCGCCGGGCAACCGATGCACGATCATCGCGGCGAGTCCCGCGAACCGCGTGGTGGCTGCGCTGCCGGGAGGAAAAGCGTCCGTATCCAGATTCAGCGCTGTGCCCTTCGCGAGAAGCGCAGGCGCACCGGTGCCACTCGCACGGAAGCCAACGCGGCTGTCGGAGATCAAAGTCGAGGCTGCAAGGCTGCCGTCGCATATGCGTTCGAATGCTTCGAGTCGGTGTGTCTCTTCGTCGAGCGGGAAAAAATGGAGCCATTCCCAAGGCGCGCTCCACGCCATGAGGCGTTCGGTTTGGGCATCGACAGTGCAGCGCCCCGATGCCGGCAGCACTGCGATCCCCGCGGCGGCCGCGAGTCTCGCCGTCCAAGCAGGCTCGTCAGTACGACTCTGAATCCGGATGATGCCGGCCAGCGGCAGCTCGTCTATCGACAGGGTCGGCGCTGCGACCGGAAACCGTCCGGGCGGTACCCATTGGGTTGCGGCGAACGTACGTGCAATGAGTTCAGGCATGCAGACGTTCTCCATGCGGATCGAAATGCGCCGCTGGGACGACGCGTGCCGCGCAAACCTTGCCCTTCGCGAAGATCTGCACGGTCTCGCCTATACGTGCCGCGCCGTTGCTGAGAATACCGAGCCCGATCGACTTGCCGAGCATCGGGGATATGCAGGCGGCCGTTACGTACCCCTGCGAACGCGTGGGCAGCGTGAGCGGCCCAGCATCGACGAAATGACCCCCGATCGGCAGCCGTTCGCCCGGATCCAGCGCTTCGATGCCAACGAACGCGAGCCGTCGCGCGTCGCCATCCGCCGGACGCTGCAACGAACGGCGACCGATGAAGTCACCCTCCTTCTTCGCGATGATCTTCTCCCAGCCGATGTCGTGCGGATTCGACGCGCCGTCTGTGTCCGCACCGATGTGCAGATAGCCTTTCTCGGTACGCATCACCTCGAGCGCCTCGATACCGTACGGCGTCGCGCCGAGCGGCGCGCCCGCACGCTGCACGGTCTCCCATAGCGAGGCCGCGTAACGCGCCGGCACCGAAATCTCGTAGGTCGCTTCGCCGGTGAAGCTCGCGCGCAGCACGCGTGCAGGCACACCCGCGAAGGTGCCCCGACGGAACTGCATATGACCGAACGCAGCGGCGTCCCAGTCGATGTCGGAATCGATACTGCTCATCAGCATGCGGGCGCGCGGCCCGGACACCGTCACGTTGGCCCACTGCGTCGTCACGTTGTTCACGAACACCCGCAGGTCGGGCCACTCGCACTGCAGATACTCTTCGAGCAGCAGGAACACGCGATCCACCGCGCCACTTGTCGCATGCACGATGAAATGCGTATCGCTGATCCGCGCGATGACACCGTCGTCGATCAGTACACCGTTCTCGTTGGTCAGCATCGCGTAGCGCGCGAAGCCGGGCTTCAGGCTCGCCAGATTGTTCACGTAGACGCGATTCAGAAAAGCCGCCGCATCAGGGCCCCGCACCTCGATCTTGCCGAGCGGCGAGCCGTCGAACAGACCGACTCCATTGCGCACCGCGAGCACTTCGCGCGTGATAGCCGCAGCGATGTCCTCACCGTCCTGCGGATAGCAGCCCGGCCTGCGCCAGCCGTAGTCGTCGAAGCTCGCGCGCTGTGCGACGTGCCACGCATGCGCCGGTAGCGTGCGCCACGGCGCGTAGCGTTCGCCGACGGACGGCCCTGCGAACGTGCCGAGCGTGACCGGCGCGTACGGCGGTCGGAACCGCGTCGTGCCGACATCGACGAGCGGCCGGCCGCTCAGTTCGGCCATCACGGCAAGAATGTTGAAGTTGCTCGACTTGCCCTGATCTACGCTCATGCCGCCCGTCGTGTACCGCTTCACATGTTCGACGGACTGGAAGTTCTCGCGCATCGCGAGCGCCACGTCGGACACCTTCACGTCGTACTGGAAATCGAGCCACTGTTTGTCGGTGCGAGCGGTACGCGTGAACCAGAACGGTTCGATGCCGAGTGTCGCGGGTTCTTCTTCCGCGCGCGGCAACGGTGTGGCAGCAGCGTCCGCTGCCTCCGCGCCGAGCCGCCGCACGGCTTCGCGGCCCGCCGCGTCCCCGTCGCGGAGACAACCTGCGAGCGAAAACACGCCGTTTGCCGTGCCCACCACCTGCACCGCCTGCGCGCATCGATCCGGCACGAGGCAGAGTTGAGTGGCGTCGTAACGCAGGCTGCCGCCTGCCTGGCTGAACAGGTGAACCGTCGGGGTCCAGCCGCTCGACATCGCAACGAGATCGCACGCGAGCGTGATCGACGCATCTTCGAGCCGGCCGCCGCCCATGTGCCGGGCAATCTCGACGGCCCGCACGCGGCGCCGCCCGCGGACGCGCCGGATGCCATAGCCCGCGTGCAGCGCAATGCCGCGCTCCGTCAGTGCGGCACGCAACTGCGCCGGTACCTGCGCTCGCGTATCCACCATGACGATGTCGCGCCGCCCCGCTGCGTGCAGATCGAACGCAGTCCGGTAGGCATCGTCGTGGTTGGCCGCCACGACGATGCGCTGCCCGGCCACCACGCCGAAGCGGTTCAGATAGCTTCGCACGGCGCTCGCGAGCATCACGCCCGGCCGATCGTTGTCGGGGAAGACGAGCGGCCGTTCGAGTGCGCCGGTCGCGAGCACGACCTCGCGTGCACGGATCCGCCACAGGCGCTCGCGCAGGCTGCCCGCACCTGCAGCGGGACCCTGCGCGTTCGCCAGGCGCTCGGCCGCCACCAGAAAGTTGTTTTCGTAGTAGCCCGATACCGTGGTGTCGGACAGCAAACGCACGCGCGGCATTACGCGCAGCGTCGCAGTTGCGGATTCGACCCAGCGCATCGCCGGTACGCCATCCAGCAACTCGCGCGAGTCGTTCAAGGCGCCGCCGAACGCTTGCCCCTGATCCGCGACGATCACGCTCAAGCCCGCATGCGCGGCAGCCACCGCCGCCGCGAGCCCCGCCGGCCCCGCGCCGCAGACGAGCACGTCGCAATGCGCGTTGCGCCGCTCGTAGCGTTGTGCATCGTCGGCTTCCGGCGCGCGGCCGAGCCCCGCGATCGGCCGCACGAAGCGTTCGTAGAAATGCCAGTTCGGCCAGATCATCGACTTGTAGTAGAACGACGCCGGCAGCCAGCGCTGGAATCGGTCCAGCACACTGAACAGATCGAAGCTCACGTTGGGCCACGCGTTCTGCCCGCGCGCGCGCAGTTCCGGGTACAGCGCGACCTGGGTGGCGCGTGCGTTCGGCTCGTCGAAACCGCCGGCTTCAAGCTGCACGAGCGCATTGCACTCGTCGACGCCCGCCGCGAACACACCGCGCGGCCGATGCAGCTTGAAGCTGCGTCCCACGATATCGATGCCGTTCGCGAGCAGCGCGGCCGCGAGCGTATCGCCGGCGCGGCCGGTGTAGCGCTTTCCGTCGAACGTGAATGGAATCATCTGTGCGGCGCCGCCGCCGTCGTCACGGCCAAACGGCGTCACACGTTCAAGCGGCTTCATCGTCACCTCGCGCATGGATGGCCTCCGGGTGGCGCACGAACGTTTCGAGCGGCGCGGTGCGGCGCACTGAGTGGGTAACGGTGTCGCGCTCGACACCGAACCAGCGGCGGCAGCCGAATGTATGGCGCCAGCGCTCGCTCGCGAGGCCACGCGGGTTGTCGCGCTCGAACAGCCACGCGGCCCAGGCGGCATCATCGAGCTGCTGCGGATCGGCGGGACGCACGCGTTCGAGCGGGCCGCCGTAGGTAAACTCTTCTTCGTCGCGAAGACTAGCGCAGTAAGGGCAGTGGAGACGGAGCATGGTCGGAAGATGGAATCAGTGATCGACGCCGGCCGCCGCGGCTTCGTTGACGAAGCGGCCGGTCGTGAAGCGGTCGAGACCGAACGGCTCGATCAACGGATGCGGCCGGTCGTACGCAATGGTGTGCGCGAGTGTGTCGCCGCCCGCCGGAATCGCCTTGAAGCCACCAGTGCCCCAGCCGGTACTCAGATACAGGCCCGTGACCGGCGTCCTGCCGACGATCGGACTCGAATCCGGCGAAATGTCGACGATGCCCGCCCACTGGCGCATCAGCTTCAGGCGGCTGAAGCTCGGAAACAGGTTCAGCGCCGCGCTCAAGGTATCTTCGAGCGCCGGCAGCGCGCCACGCTGGCCATACGACGGATAGCCGTCGGCCCGGCCGCCGATCAGGATCTCGCCGCGATCCGACTGGCTGATGTACGCATGCACCGTCGGCGACACCACGAGCCCGTCCAGCGCCGGCTTCACCGGTTCGCTCACCATCGCCTGCAGCGCGCCGCTCACGATCGGCAGCGACAGCCCGGCCATCCGCGCGACCACCGACGAATTGCCGGCCACCGCGATCGCGACCTTGTCCGCTCGTAACAGTCCATCCCGCGTCCGCACGCCGAGCACGCGCCGGCCGGTAACCTCGATGCCCGTCACCTCGCAGTTCTGCACGATGTCTACCCCGAGCGCATCGGCCGCACGCGCGTAGCCCCACGCGACCGCATCGTGACGCGCCACGCCGCCGCGCCGCTGGATGAAGCCGCCATAGATCGGAAAGCGCGCGCTGCGGCGCGTGTCGAGCAGCGGCATGAAGCTGCGCACTTGCCCGACGTCGAGCATTTCGGCGTCGATGCCCTGCAGCAGGATCGAATTCGACCAGCGCTCGAGCATGTCCATCTGGTGCGGATTGTGCGCGAGCGTGAGCACGCCGCGCTGGCTCAGCATCACGTTGTAGTTCAGCTCGTGGCTCAATCCTTCGTAGAGCTTCAGCGAGTGCTCGAAAAAGTTCGTGCTCTCCGGATAGAAGTAATTCGAGCGGATCGCGGTCGTATTGCGGCCCGTGTTGCCGCCGCCGAGCCAGCCCTTTTCAAGCACCGCGACGTTCGTAATGCCGTGCCGCTTCGCGAGATAGTAGGCGGTGGCGAGCCCCTGCCCGCCGCCGCCGATAATCACCACGTCGTAGCGCGTCTTCGGCCGCGGGTTGCGCCACACGGGCTGCCAGTGGAGATGCCCGCGCAACCCGTGCCGCACGATGTTCAGAAACGAATACTTTTCCACCTGCTACCCTCGCCGGACGAATGAGCGTTCAAAGGACCACGGTGCGCTGGCCGTTCAGGAACACGCGCCCCTCGCTTAACAGACGCACGGCGCTCGCGAGTGCGACGGCTTCGGTGTCGTGGCCGATCAGCGCCATGTCCTCGGCGCGCCGCGTGTGGTCGACCGGCTTGACCTCCTGCACGATGATCGGGCCTTCGTCGAGGTCGGCCGTGACGAAGTGCGCGGTCGCGCCGATCACCTTGACGCCCCGCTCGTGCGCCTGGTGATACGGTCGCGCGCCCTTGAAACCCGGCAGGAACGAGTGATGGATATTGATGACCTGACCTTGCAGCCGGCGGCTCATGTCGTCGGACAGGATCTGCATGTAGCGCGCGAGCACGAGCAGTTCGGCGCCGGTCTGGTCGAACAGCGCGAGAACGCGCGCTTCCTGCTCGGGCTTCGTCTGCGGCGTGATCGGGAAGTGGTGGAATGGAATGCAGTGCCACTCGACGAGCGCGCGGCAGTCTTCATGGTTCGACACGACGCCGACGATATCGACCGAGAGCGCGCCCGCCCGCCATTTCGTCAGCAGCAGCGTGAGGCAATGGTCGTACCGGCTGACCGCGATCAGCACCTTTGGCCGGTAGTCCGCGCGGCGCAGCACGTAGCGCATGTCGAGCTCGCACGAGAGCGTGTCTAGATCGTCGCGCATCGTTTCGAGCGGAACGTTCATCACGTGATCGTCAAAAATCATCCGGCAAAAGAAGGTTTGCGTTCCCGGGTCGCCATAGTGGAACGACTCCGTCACGAACGCGCCGCGCTTGTACAGCAGGTCGGAAACCTTCGCGAGGATGCCCAGCCGGTCGGGGCACTGGAAGGTGAACAGCCAGTCGACTGAGGTGTTGTCCATGGTGTGCAATACGTCCTTTACCTTTAACCAACCATCTATCAAGATAACTAACCCACAGCGCAACGAAGACGCCTGATTGCGTGGTCTCCGTCTTCAGCGAGTCTTACCGCCATTCAGCGCGCTTCAACGAAACGCCGCACGTAGTCGTTGGCGGGCGCGCGGCGGATCTCGTCCGGCGTGCCGATCTGGATCACGGCGCCATCCTTCATGATCGCGATGCGCGAGCCGATTTTCATCGCTTCGTCAAGATCGTGCGTGATGAACACGATCGTCCGGCACAGCACGGCCTGCATTTCCAGCAGGATGTCCTGCATCTCGCTGCGGATCAGCGGGTCGAGCGCGCTGAACGCCTCGTCCATCAACAACACGTCCGGGTCGGACACCAGCGCGCGCGCGAGACCGACGCGCTGCCGCATGCCGCCGGACAGTTCGTCCGGATACCGTTGTTCGTAGCCCTTCAGGCCGAGACGCCCGTTGATCCACTCGCGCGCGACGCGATCGGACTCCGCCTTCGGATCGCCGCGCACCCAGCGGCCGAACACGACGTTTTCGAGCACCGTCTTGTGCGGCAGCAGCGCGAAGCTCTGGAACACCATGCCGATGTGATTGCGCCGCATGTCGCGCAGCGCCCGCGAGCCGAGACGCAGCACGTCGGTGCCGCGAAACAACAGTTCACCGCTGTTCGGCTCGATCAGGCGGTTGAAGTGCCGCACGAGCGTCGACTTGCCCGATCCCGACAGCCCCATGATCACGAAGATCTCGCCCTCGCGGATCGACAGCGAAACGTCGCGCACCGCTACGTTGCAGCCGGTGCGCTGCAGGATGTCGTCCTTCGCCGCGCCGCCCCTCGCGAGCGACAGTGCGGCTTCGACCGGACGCCGGCGCCCGGCAAAAACCTTGTACAGATGACGCAGTTCGAGAATCGGCGCGCCGGGCGCCGCGGAACGCACGCCAGCGTCCTGCCGCGCGCCTGCGACAGACCATACATCGTCCGGCCGCGTCGACGGATCGCGCGCGCCGACGTCGAGCGAAGCGCGCATGCCGCGCAAAATGGAGAATGTCATACCGATCCGCTCCGGGCTTGTCGGCGCAGACGTCTGCTGACGCCGAACGACTGCGTGATGCGATCAAACACGATCGCGAGAATGACGATGGCGACGCCCGCCACTACGCCCTGGCCCATGTCGAGATTGTTGATGCCGGACAGCACGTCCTCGCCGAGCCCGCGCGCACCAATCATCGAGGCGATGACGACCATCGCGAGCGACATCATCACCGCCTGGTTGACGCCCGCCATGATCGACGGCAGCGCAAGCGGCAGTTCGACCGCGATCAGTTGTTGCCACGACGTCGCGCCGAACGATCTCGACGCTTCGACGACATCCGCCGGCACCTGCCGCAGGCCGAGATCGGTGAGCCGCACGAGCGGCGGCAGCGCGTAGATCATCGTCGCGAAGATCGCCGGCACGCGGCCGAGCCCGAACAGCATCACGACCGGGATCAGATAGACGAACGAAGGCAGGGTCTGCATCATGTCGAGCATTGGATTGCAAACCCGCGCCAGCCACGCGCTGCGCGACACCGCGATGCCGACCGGCACGCCGATGACAGTGGTCAACACGAGCGCAGTCAGCATGATCGCGCAGGTCGATATCAGCTTGTCCCACAGGCCGAGGCAACCGATCACGTAAGTCAGCGCCATCAGCAGCAGTGCACGCCCGATGCGCCGTGCGCCGAGCCACGCAATGGCGCCGATCAGGGCGATGACCAGTAGCGGCGGCGCCGCTTTCAGCATCGCCTCGACCGGATTGAGCGCGTACAGCAACAGCACCACGCTGACGTGATGAAACACTTCGCCGTAGCGGGACACCACGCCGGTGAAGAACTGGTTGATCGGGTCACCCAGATGCAGCGGATAGAAGATGCCGTTCATTGCCCTACCCTTTCCTGTGGACCGCGCCGCCGGGCGGAACCGTCATTCCGTTTCGTTTCGTGTGCTGCGTGCTGCCAGTGCGCGGACCTGGTGAGGACGGCGGGACCGCAGCCAGTCGCCACCAAGCCCGCGTGTTACTTCAGGCTTGCCTCCACCTTCCGCGCGACCGCATCCGGCACCCAGTCGGCGACGACGGCCGGATGCACCTTCAGATAATCGACCGCCGCATCGCGGGGTGCAAGCTTCGTGCTCGCCATCCGCGCGAGCGTCGCGTTGATCGCGCTGATCGGAAACTGGACCTTGTCGAACAGCGACAGCACCGCGGGATCGCTATCGGCCACCGAGTTCGACACGACGACGCGCAGCGTGGTGGGCGGCGACTCTGAGCCGCACGGGTTCGCGTCCTTGCTACCGTTAATGGTCTTCCAGCACGCCGCGTTGTAGGTCGGCTCGTCGAGCTTGACCGCGTGGAAGCGGCCGAGAATGGTCGACGGCTCCCAGTAGTAGAACAGGATCGGCTTGCCGCGCGCGAAGGCCGATTCGATCGCCGCGTCGAGTGCCGGGCCCGAGCCAGGATGGAAGTCGGTGTAGGATGCGTCGAGCTTGTAGGCCTTCATCTTCTGCTCGGTATCCGACTCGCACTGCCAGCCGATCGGGCAGTTGTACAGGCGGCCGTGGGACGGGTCTTCCGGATCCGCGAACAGCGACTTGTAACGCGGCAGATCGGTGACGCTCTTCAGGTCCGGTGCGATCGGCTTGATACCGCGCGCCGAGTCGCCCTTGATCACGTAGTCGGGCACGTAGTAGCCCTCGACGCTGCCGCCGTTCACGAGCGAACCGACGATTTTCACGCGGCCTTCGTGCGCCGCGGCTTCGAAAGCCGGCGTGCGGCCCGACCAGTATTCGACCATCACGTTCAGGTCACCCGTCGAGACCGCCTGCAGCGCGATCGCATTGGTGACGGGCGTCAGCTCGGTCTTGCAGCCGTAGCCCTTCTCCAGCACGTAGCGGATGACCTCGGTCATGAATTTCGCGCTGTCCCATCCCATCTCGGCAAACTTCACCGGCTTACCGGCCGCGCACCACGACGACTGCGCGAGGTCCGCCGCCTGCGCATTCGCACCCAGTGCACCGACCGCGCACACGACAAACACACGCGCCAGCGCGTGCGGGAAAAACCGTTTGAACATGTCTCCACTCCGTTCGTTGATTGGCTCCAAAACCCCGATTCGCGACCTTTCTTCTAGCACCCACCACCTGAACCGTTCGCGGCATCGTCACGTCGCGCAACGACGCGGGCGTTCTTTCGTTGAAGCGCCGCCACCACTGCCGGCACCGCTTCGAACAAATCCGCCACGAGCCCGACATCCGAGACGCCGAAGATCGGCGCCTCCGTGTCCTGGTTGATCGCGACGATCGTGCGCGCGTCCTTCATGCCGGCGAGATGCTGGATCGCGCCGGATATGCCTACCGCTACATACACGTCCGGCGCAACGATCTTGCCGGTCTGGCCGACCTGATAGTCGTTTGGCACGAAGCCCGCGTCGACGGCGGCACGCGATGCGCCGAGCGCTGCGCCGAGCCGGTCCGAAAGTGGCGTCAGCACGCGATGGTAGTTGTCCCCCGAACCCAGGCCGCGTCCGCCCGACACGACGACCCGCGCCGTCGCGAGATCCGGCCGCCCGCTCACGGTCGTGTCTCGGCGTACGAAGCGCGAAGCACCGGTCCCGGCGTGCGCAATGCATTCAATAGTCACGCATTCTGCGGCGGCTTGCGTCTGCTGCACCGCCGGGAACGCCGAGGTACGCACCGTGCCGACCACGACGCCGTCATTCACGCGCACGGTCGCAATTACGTTGCCGGCGTACATCGGCCTATCGAACGTGCGGGCATCGATCACTGCCGTGATGTCTGACACCTGCGGCACGTTCAGACGTGCAGCGACTCGCGGCAGCACGCACTTGCCGACCGACGTCGCCGCCGCGAGCAGACAGTCGTAGTCCTTCGCCAGCGCGAGCAGTTGCGCGGACAGCGGTTCCGCGAGCGCATGTTCGAGCGTCGCGTCATCGGCCACCAGCACGCGTGCGACGCCTTCGATGCAGGCGGCTTCTTCAGCGACTGCGCCGATGCCCGCACCGGCAACCAGCAGATGAATGGGTCCGGGCAAAGTACGGGCGGCGGCAATCACACTCGCCGTAGCGGGATGCAGATGTACGCCGTCGTGCTCCGCGAGAATCAGCGTGCTCATCAAAGTGCTCCCATTTTGGCGGTTTGCGGTGCGAACGGCTTCAGCGCATCGGCCAGTTCCGCGACGTCCGCGACACGACGGCCACCCTGGCGTGGCGCAGGTTCGCGCAATTTCAACACTTCGAGACGCGGTGCCATATCCACGCCGAGCGACTCGGCCGTCACCGTGTCCAGCGGTTTCTTCTTCGCTTTCATCAGATTCGGCAGCGTCACATAGCGCGGCGAATTGAGGCGAAGGTCCACCGTCACGACAGCGGGCAGGCTTAGCGATACCGTCTCCAACCCGCCATCGGCTTCGCAGGTCACTAGCGCCCCGCCGACACCATCGAGTTCGAGCGACGAAGCACAGGTCGCCTGTGGCCAGCAGGTCAGGGCCGACAGCATCTGGCCGGTCTGGTTGCAGTCGTCGTCGATGGCCTGCTTGCCGAGCAACGCGAGGCCGACCGATTCACGCTGCGCCACTTCCGCCAGAACCCGTGCGACGCCGAGCGGCTCGCAGGCGTGGCCAGTGTCGACGCGAATCGCACGGTCTGCACCCATCGCGAGCGCGATGCGCAGCGTTTCCTGCACGTCCGTGCCGCCGATTGACACCGCAATGACCTCGTCCGCAAGACCCGCTTCCTTCAACCGCACCGCAGCTTCCACCGCGATCTCGTCGAACGGATTGAGTGCCATCTTCACGTTCGCGACGTCGACGCCGCTGCCGTCCGCCTTCACCCGCACCTTGACGTTCGCGTCGACGACGCGCTTTACTGCCACCAGTATCTTCATGAGCTCGTCTCTTACATCCGCATCCGGGCGCCCGCCGGATCGTAGGCCGGTTCGCGCAGCACCCGCGCAGCGCGGCGCTCGCCGAGAATCTGGATTTCGAACGGATGGCCGCCGTCGCCTTCCAGCCATTGCGATTTCACGTAGGCCATCGCCAGACTCTTGCCGGTACTGTGGCCGTACGCGCCCGAGGTGGTGAAGCCCGCGACCTGGTCGCCGACCCAGACCGGCTCAAAGCCTGCCGCATCCGCATCGAGCGCGTCGACTTCGAAAGTCACGAGCCGCTGCTCGGGCGTCACACCGCGTTGTGCAAGCGCCGCGTCGCGGCCGATGAACTCGCCCTTGTCGTACGCGATGAAGCGTTCGAGATCGGCCATCGAAGGCGTGTACTCAGGCCCGAACTCGCGCGACCAGATGCCGAAGCCCTTCTCGATGCGCAACGACAGCAGCGCCCAGACGCCATATGGACGCAGGCCATAAACCTCACCGGCTGCCAGCAGTCGCGCATACACACTGCGGACATAGGGCGCATCGACATAGATCTCGTAGGCGAGCTCGCCTGACAGCGACAGCCGCGCGATCCACGCGGGCGCCACGCCCGCGTCGGCCTGCACGACCTGCATGAAACGCTGCGTCGTCACCGCACTGTCCGCGCCGAAGAAGTCGCGCATCACGTCCCGCGACCGCGGACCGGCGACCACCAGCATCGCGAGCGAGTCGCTGCGATTGTCGATGCGAACCGAACCGTCCACCGGCAGCAGCCCGTCGAACCAGCGCTGATGCCATTCCTGCAGATAACCCGAACCGGTAATCAGGAAGCGGTCCCGCGCGAGGCGCAGCAGTGTCAGGTCGCCCTTCAGGCGGCCGCTTTCCGACAGCAGCGGCGCGAGACGCGCGCGTCCGACTTCCGGCAGACGGCTCGCGAACACACGGTCGAGCCACGCAGCCGCGCCCGGCCCGCTCACTTCGTACTTCGCATAGCCGCATGCGTCGAACACGCCCACTGCCTCGCGCACCGCACGGCATTCCTGCGCGACCGTTTCGAACGCATTCGAGCGTCTGAAGCTCGGCGTTTCTTCGGCGGGAGTGCCGGGCGGCGCGAACCACATCGGCGACTCCAGCCCGTACATCACGCCGAACACCGCATTGGTTTCCTTCTGCAGGTCATACAGCGGTGTGGTCTTCATCGGCCGGCCCGCGGGCCATTGCTCGTTCGGCCGCGCCAGATAGAAGCGATGTTCGTAGAACTCCTGCGCCTTCGCCGTCACGTAGGTCTGCGTGAGGTTCGGGAAGCGCGCGACATCCATGCCGAACACGTTGTCGTGCGGCTCCCCTTCGATCATCCATTGCGCTAGTGCAAGACCGACCCCGCCGCCCTGACTGAACCCCGCCATGCAGCCGCACGCCGTCCAGTAGTTACGCAGTCCGCGCACGGGCCCGACGAGCGGATTGCCGTCCGGCGTGAACGTGAACGGCCCGTTGACCACCCGCTTGATGCCTGCGTTGCCGACGCTCGGGAAGCGCTGGAAGCCGTGCATCAGTTCTTCCTCAATGCGTTCGAGACGCGGCGGCAGCAGATCAGTCTCGCCGTATCCCCACGGCGTGCCTCCGAGCGCCCACGGCGTCGAACTGCGCTCGTACACGCCGAACAGCACGCCGTGATGCTCCTGGCGCATGTAGATTTCACCGTCCAGGTCGACCATTACGGGAATCTCGCGACCAAGCTGGACCAGTTCGGGAATGTCTTCGGTTACCAGATAGTGATGTTCCATCGGAATCAGCGGCAGCTTCACGCCCGCCATCGCACCGACTTCGCGCGCCCACAGGCCAGCTGCGTTGACCACGTGCTCCGCATGAATCTCGCCCTTGTCCGTCATCACGATCCAGTTGCCGTCCGGACACTGACACAATGCTTCGACACACGTGTGCTGATAGATTTCGGCGCCCTGGCTGCGTGCCGCGCGGGCATAGGCCTGCGTGCAGCCATACGGATCGAGGTGGCCTTCGTTCGGCGCCCACAGGCCGCCTTTTACGTCGCTCACGTCGACGAGCGGACATTTCGCGGCGATCTCCGCCGGCGTGATCAGTTCGGTCTCGAGGCCCATGAAGCGATGACGCGACGCTTCCGTGCGCAGGAATTCCCAGCGCTCCGGGGTCGCGGCGATCGTGATGCCGCCCGGCACGTGCAACCCCACGTCCTGATCGCCGACTTCCTGGATCTCCTTGTAGAGCGAGATCGTGTATTCCTGCAGCCGCACGATGTTCGGGTCCCCGTTGAACGCGTGGAAGCCCGCGGCCGCGTGCCAAGTCGAACCCGCGGTGAGCACCTTGCGTTCGAGCAGCACGACGTCTTTCCAGCCGAACCGGGTCAGGTGGTACAGCACCGAGGCGCCGACCACACCGCCGCCAATGACCGCTACCTGGCAATGACTCTTCATCGATCTCGCTTCCTTCACAGGTTCATTCATGGATGCATGCAACGCGATCCATTCGGGGTGGGCGGTTTGCGTCGTGAATCTTGTTTGCACTCCGCACTGTCTGCATCCTAGGTAGGGCAAAAAACCGGCTCAAACGAATTCCGGCAATGCCTGTCATGCAATTTCGCATGCATGATTCGTGTGTCGGGTTCGACATCAGACGTCGAGCTCGAGATCGGACGTAGGCCGCGAGCAGCAGGCAAGCACATAGCCCGCCGCAATCTCGTCTTCGTCGATGCCGCCGGCGTCGTTCATGTCCACCGTGCCCGCCAGCAGACGCACGCAGCACGTACCGCACACGCCCGCCCGGCACGCGCTCGGAATCACAAGGCCGGCGCCTCTTGCGGCGTCGAGCAACGTGGCGTCCGCCGCGCAGGGGCCTTCGCGCGCCGCGCGCGCGTAGCGCACGCGGAAAGTTTTGTCGCTGGCGGCCGGTGACCGTTCGGCGGGCAGCGGCAGCGTGAAGCTTTCTTCGTGATATTTCGCGGGTGCGAGTCCCATCGACAGCAGCAGCGCCCGCACTTCGCGCATGAACGGTTCGGGCCCGCAACAATAGACGTCCCGCTGCACAACGTCAGGCGCGAAGCGCGCGAGCGACACGGCGGTAAGGCGTCCGCTGCCGGGCACGCGGGAAATCACCTCGTGTACGCGGAACGAAGGCCAGTCGCGCGCAAAGCCGATCAGTTCGTCATGGAACAGCACGTCGCCCGGCGTGCGCACGCACTGCACGAAGACGACATTCGGTCCGTCGTCGCCCATTGTCGCGCGCCAGTGACGCGCCATCGCGATAAGCGGCGTAATGCCGACGCCACCTGCGATCAGCAGCAACGGTTCCCGCCCGGATGGCGCGACGAAGGTCCCCGACGGTCCCGCCACGCGCAGTACGGCGCCCGGCGTCGCGCGTCGATGCAGCCAGTTCGACACCGGGCCATCGGGTGCCTGCTTGGCGGTGATAGCAAACGCAGCCTCGTCTTCGCCCGACACGGAAGACACCGTGTAGCAGCGAAACTGCGGACCGTCGTCGAGCGGAACCTCGAACGTCACATGCTGACCGGCGGCGCGCTCGAAACGCCGGCCGTCCTCGAAGCGCCACGTGAAGGTCTTCACATCGTGCGTTTCGCGCACAACCGACAAGCACCGCACGAGTGCGAATTCGCGGCTCACGGAGGTCATCACGCAACCCGGATCGGCAGCGTCCGGCGTCTGGCGGCCAGACCATCGCGCATCGCATCGAGGTACCAGGCGATGAACGCCATCACGCCACTTTCGACGAGCGGCGAGTACTCGCCTGGTTCATAGCCGATCGAATTGATGCCGAGTTGGTTGGTCTCGACGAGCCGCTGGTCCTGCGCATTGGTCGCTTTCCATACTTCGGTCAGCGTGTCGAGATCGTAGTCGACGCCTTCCACCGCTTCTTCATGGACGAGCCATCGCGTCGTAACCTGGGTCTCACGCGGGCCGAGTGGCAGGAGACGGAACGCAACCGCATGATCGCCGAGCGCGTGATTCCATGTGTTCGGAAAACGCAGCAGACGCAGCGACCCGACATCCTGCTCCGGCAGCGTTCCCATCACGCACCGGCTGGCCGCGTCGCCCGACATCGTGAACGACACGCCGCGCTCCATTGCGGCCCGCACGAGGCGGTACTCGGGCGCTTCTTCAACGGGGGCATATGGCAGCCCGGCGGCCGCCCAACGCGCTTCGTCGCGCGCGGTCTTCGCGGCGAATACGACACCGTCGCTGCCATAGCGCGGATCGGTCGGGCCGTCGTACTCGGAAATCGTGCGCAACAGTTCGGGATGGTTGGCCGCGCAGTGGTAGCACTCGCGGTTGTTTTCGAGCACCAGCTTCCAGTTGCCCTTCTCTACGATCGTCGATTCGAACGCGATCTTCGCGTGCTCTATCCCGTGTGGTGCCAGGTACGGCGTGACCCGTGCGCTGAACGCGGAGAAATCTTGCGGCTCCTGCGCGAGACAGATGAAAACGTAGCCGGCGACAATTTCGCACGCGACAGGCCTCAAGCCGTATTTCGACGCGTCGAACGTCTCACCCATGTTCCGCGCGAACATCAGCTTGCCATCGAGCCCATAGGTCCACTGATGATACGGACAGGTCAGCCGGCGCGCGGTGCCGCGCTCGCCTGTACAGATTCGCGAGCCGCGATGGCGGCAGGTATTGAAGAACGCGCGGATCGTGTCGTCGCGATCGCGGATCACGACGACCGAACTCTCGCCAATCGTTACCGTGAACCAGTCTCCTGGCCGCTTGATCTCGCATGACAGACCGGCGAAGAGCCACTGCCGCTCCCAGATCAGCGCCATGTCCGCGGCGAACAGGTCTTCGTCCTTGTAAAAGGCCTGAGGCAACGGGTGCCCTGGCACACAGGCGGCGAGCAATGCGTTGAGCTTCGTGTCGTCAAACATAGAAGGTTCCGTGCATCTGTCGTGGCGCATCGCCCCTTCGCGCGGCGCGGCGGTACCGGCGGACCGCTGAGGTGATTTCATGCCGACATAAAGGGGGTGACAAGCCACAATTTCTGCTGCACTGCATGCAAATTTGCATGCAAACCCGCCCTTTCCCCGCTAGCACCCGTCCGGCAAGACTTTCGCCCAAACTCGGCACAGCAGTGCTCGGCAAGGTAAGCTGGGCCATTAAGGGCTATCCCCTAGTGGTTCAGCATTTCTTTTTAGCTAGCATTTTTGCAATCGAACCGGCGGCTCGGGCGCGGGGCATCGCGACGGGTGGGCGCCGGTCTCAACCACCGCGACTGAGGGCGTCATGGCCGTGTACAAGTCGAAAAAGCGCCTGCCGCCGCTCAATACGATCGCGGCCTTCGAAGCGTCCGCGCGGCTGATGAGCTTCACGAAAGCCGCCGAAGAACTGCATCTGTCGCAAGGCGCGGTCAGCCGCCAGATCCAAGTGCTGGAAGAGCGCATCGGCGTGCCGCTCTTCAACCGGCGCCATCGCGAAATCGACCTGACCAAGGCCGGTGTCATCTTCCAGCAGGCGATCGCGCAGAGTTTGATGTCGATCCGGCGTGCCGTCGCCCTGATCGAGAACCTCGAATCATCAAGCGTGACGATCGCGGCGAGCGTCGCGATGTCGAGCTTCTGGCTGATGCCGGCGCTGATCGGCTTTCGCGAACTGCACCCTGACATCGAAATCCGCGTGCTGGCGAGCGATCAGCCGCTGGATCCGCGCCGCGAAGCGGTCGACCTCGCGATCCGCTACGGCGACGGCCACTGGCCTGGTCTCATCAAAACCAAGCTGTTCGACGAAGAAATCTTTCCGGTCTGCAGCCCCGAATACCTCGAATCGCGTCCGATCTCGTGCCCCGACGATCTGCTCGACGAAGTGCTGATCGACGTCGAAGCGGGACTATCCGTCTGCAGCACCTGGGATGACTGGTTCGCGCTCGCGGGCGTCGCGCCGCAGCCACACCGCAGTTCGATCCGCGTGAACAACTTCGACCTGGCCTATCGCGCCGCCTGCGCCGGCAAGGGCGTCGCACTTGCATGGTCGTACGGCGTGACGGAACTGCTGCGCGACGGTGCACTCGTGCGGCCGCTCGACGCGAGCGTCCATACCCATCTTTCCGAGTACATCGTAACCGCTGAGCAATACGAACTAAGCAACGCGGCCCAATGTGTACTGGACACGCTGGTCGAATTCGCCGAGCATACGATTCCCACACACCAGACTAGGACGCACACTTTTTATGGTGGTAAAGGCTTGGTTTAGCTGCCGCAGTTGCGCGCTCTCTTCATTCCATTCGCTTCTCCTACAATGCTCCTCAATGGAGTCAGTCGGCCTTTTGCAGCAATTGCACCAATCTTCAGGCTCCTCGACAGAATGATGGGCTGAAAAAGTACCGTTCGAGGCCGATCGAAATTGTCAATCCCGAAGCTGGACAGGAATGCGAAGCCCGCCTATGAGTCGAACCCACGGAGTCCTCCCGGAGACGGATTACCAGTCCGCAGCGTGGGAGCGAGCAGACTCGCGTACAGAAAGCCGCAACTCATGCGTCGAACAGTGCATATCCACCAGATCACGGCTGGTTATCTCTCCGCGCTCGCCTTCTCATCAGAGACGACTTCCGACATCCGCAGTCGGACCGAGGGCAAATCCGGCGACGGTCCGATGATCACTGCATTGAACTGCTAATCGCAGGAACTTCTTTTCGTCCCACCGACATGTATTCGTTCGGCTAGTCGCTTCCCTCGACGGCGTCAGAAATGACCGTGCATTACCACTATAGCTGGGTGACTGCGGCGGAACGCGCGTAGCGTGCACACCGGTGTACGAGTGGCCCGACTTGCCGTGAACTCTCGAGGAACTTGCGCAGACAGTCCCTGCCTCTCCACCTAGAATTCTGCTCCGTTCCCGCCAGAGCCGTCCCTCGTGTGGGGGCAAACGTGGGGGCAAAATCCACCCAAACGAAAAAGGCCTTATGGACATGCATCCATAGGGTCTTTTTCGTTGGTCGGGGCGAGAGGATTTGAACCTCCTACCACCTGCACCCCATGCAGGAAATAGCGCCCCACCATGATGCGGCAACCTACAGCTTCGGGGGTGCGATCGATACGACAATCCCGGCTCGTTCCAAGATATGCCAAAGGTGACCGCCTCCCAAATATGTAGCTAGATGTGTAGCTAGGACGGTCTCTCAATCAAGAAGCAGCCTCATAACCCTTATCGCACTGGGATCATGGCGTCTAAAACTGAACAGTACGACATTATTCGGAATCCAAAATTCGCATCGAACATATAGAGACTTCGCGTAACTGCCGGTCAAGACCGAAGTCCTTCTCGCAGGTAACCAAGACTGCTTTGCTGTCAGTGTCCGTCGGGCCATTCCGCACGAACTTGCGAACCACTAACTTCTTCCCATAGTTCAAACTGCCGGCCA
>Ga0153933_1000142_pt1 | contig 37069 bp, 33 predicted proteins | sample TSNJ017MetaG_FD_102275 | JGI IMG/M metagenome (GOLD analysis project Ga0153933, IMG submission 102275) | Attine ant fungus gardens microbial communities from New Jersey, USA - TSNJ017 MetaG | ecosystem: Host-associated > Fungi > Mycelium > Unclassified | place: USA: New Jersey, Wharton State...
ACACACCACCAACCCCGGCAGGGATCATAACACCCCCGTGGTCGCGCGCATCCGGAATCTTGACGTTTCGTTAACCCTGTCGCAGCGGGCTCCCGATGGCCGGCGCGCCGGTGCCGGTGACGCATCCTAAAGGCTTAGGCGGTATCTGTTCGCCCGAGCATGCGGCTCGATGAGGTCCCGAGCCTCCCGATACGGTCGGCGGACGAATGACGAGAACGAGCGCCGATCCAACGCCTGATGACGCAGCCCAAGCCGGAGGTTCGACCAAACGCTGGCAGATGTTGGCGGCGCTGCTGCTGCTGGCGCTGGCCGTGCGCCTTCCGCTCGCCTTCTGGCCCAACATCGTCCACCCCGACGAGATCTTCCAATATCTCGAACCGGCATGGCGGATGCTCGGCCATGACGGCATCATCACATGGGAATGGCGTTACGGCATCCGCGGCTGGTTCCTGCCGACCCTGCTGGCGGGCCCGGTGGCGCTGGGCGACTGGATCGCACCCGGAGGTGAGGGAGCCTTCGTCGTGCCGCGGCTGGCCGCTGCGGTCGCCTCGCTGTCGATCGTGGTCAGTGCCTGGTTGTTTGGCGCGCGGGTCTCGCGCCTGCACGCGATCATCGCGGCGTTTGCGGCTGCGGTCTGGTTCGATCTGGTCTTCTTCGCGCCCCACACGCTGAGCGAGCCGCTGGCCACGGCGCTGATCGTGCCGGCAGCACTGCTAGTGACCGATCATCCCTCGCTGCGGCGCCTTGTCATCGGCGGCGTCTTGCTTGCGCTCGGCTTTGTCTGCCGCTTTCAGTATGCGCCGGCCATTGCCGTGCTCGTGATCGGCGCATGCTGGGGACGCTGGCGAAACCTGCTGCCTTTGATCGCCGGCGGGATCGTCGTGCTGCTATTCGCTGCCATCGTCGATGTCGCGCATGGCGTCGTGCCCTTTGCCTGGCTGATCGCGAACATCGAGCAGAATCTGTTGCGCGACCGCGCCGCCGAGTTCGGCGTGACATCGGCGATCACCTATCTCGCCGATTTCTGGATCATCTGGTCAGCGGCTTGTGTGCTGCTGCTCGCGGCAATCTGGCGCGGCTGGCGGCATGCGCCGCTGCTGCTCGTGGTGGCGCTCGCCAACCTCGTCTTTCACAGCCTGATCGGTCACAAGGAATATCGTTTCGTTTTCCTTTCGGTGGTGCTGCTCGTCATCCTGGCGGCACTCGGCTCGGCCGACTGGATCGAGGCGCTGCGTGCGAAGCGTGCATGGCGGCCATGGGCCCTGCCGATCGTTGCCGGCGGCTGGGCGCTGCTCTCGCTGGTGCTGGCCGGCGCAAGCGAAACGATGCGCGACAATTGGATGGGCGGCGTCGGCGCGGCGCAACTGGCGACGGAATTGCGGAGCGATCCGGACACGTGCGGCGTTGCGCTCTACAACGTCCCCTTTCATATCCTGCCAGGACGTGAGCGATTGTCCGGCTCGTCGCCGCTCTATGCGCTGCAGCCCGGTGATCCGCTTGCGAAGGGGCATCTGAAGGAGCTCGTCCTGGCCACAAGTCCGGCGTTCAACCGCATCCTGGCGCGGCCGGATGCTGCGGCCGATCTGCCGGCGACGTTTTCCCGGCGCAGCTGTGCTCTCGTGATCAACGGCGATGCCTGCATCTTCGCGCGCAGCGGCACCTGCGCCGCCACGTCAGCGGTCGCGCCGTTCGTCATCAACGACGTGCTGCTGCGGCTCGATTATTAGCGTTTCGTGAACCGGGCCTGATCCATGATCGAGCCCGCGTGATCTGCACAATGCGCGCTTGATCCCGCGCCTCGGGCCGGGCTATGGTCGGCCAGGTCTCACCACGTGAGACTGATTTAAGCGATTGAGATCGCGGGCGTAGTTCAATGGTAGAACGGCAGCTTCCCAAGCTGCATACGAGGGTTCGATTCCCTTCGCCCGCTCCAAATTTTCCCAAAATCCGAACTCCACTCACCGCCACCCCAGCGCCGGTGCCACATGCGTCAGGATGCTCTCGATCACATGCGCGTTGTAGGCGACGCCGAGCTGGTTCGGCACGGTGAGCAGCAGCGTGTCGGCTTCCGCAATCGCTTCGTCGGTCTTGAGTTGCTCGATCAGTCTGTCGGGCTCGGCGGCGTAGCCGCGGCCGAAGATCGCGCGGGTGCGCTCGTCGATGAAGCCGATCTGGTCTTCCTCCTGCCCGTTGCCGAAATAGGCGCGGTCGCGATCATTGACCAATGCGAAGATGCTGCGGCTGACGGAGACGCGCGGCTCGCGCGCATGGCCGGCCTCCTTCCAGGCGGCGCGATAGGCCCGGATCTGGGCGGCCTGCTGAATGTGGAAGGCCTCTCCGGTCTCGTCGCTCTTCAACGTTGAGCTTTGCAGGTTCATGCCGAGCTTCGCGGCCCAGACCGCCGTCGCGTTCGAGCCGGCGCCCCACCAGATGCGTTCGCGCAGGCCATCCGAATGCGGCTCCAGCCGCAGCAGGCCAGGCGGATTTGGAAACATTGGGCGCGGATTGGGCTCTGCAAAGCCCTCGCCGCGCAGCATGCCGAGGAAAATCTCGGCGTGACGCCGCCCCATGTCGGCGTCGCTCTCGCCCTCGGCCGGCTGATAGCCGAAATAGCGCCAGCCATCGATCACCTGTTCGGGCGAGCCGCGGCTGATGCCGAGTTGAAGCCGTCCGCGCGCGATCAGATCGGCTGCGCCTGCGTCCTCGATCATGTAGAGCGGATTCTCGTAGCGCATGTCGATCACGGCGGTCCCGATCTCGATGCGGCTGGTTCTGGCGCCGACCGCGGCCAGCAGCGGGAAGGGCGAGCCGAGCTGACGCGCGAAGTGATGGACACGAAAATACGCGCCGTCCGCGCCCAATTGCTCGGCGGCAACCGCGAGGTCGATCGATTGCAGGAGCACATCGGAGGCCGAACGCGCTCCCGATTGCGGCGAGGGCGTCCAGTGCCCGAAGGAAAGGAATCCGATCTTTTTCATGCGGGCAATGTAGGCAGATCCGGGATGATTTGCGACCATCGATATGCAGCGATAACGGTGAGCTGCGTTTGATCATGCATCCAGGTCGGATCGCCTGCGTCGACGCGCGGCTTGCGACGAGGCCGCGAGCCGCTTAGCTTCCCGCGACCCCTTGCCCCGCCAACTTGCTCCCACAGGTCCCGATGTCGCAGCCGCTCCTGTTTCAGCCGATCACGCTTCGCGGCGTGACCTCCCGGAACCGCATCCTGATCTCGCCGATGTGTCAGTACTCGGCGATCGACGGCTTCGCCAATGACTGGCACCTGGTGCATCTCGGCAAATTCGCGCAAGGCGGTGCTGGCCTCGTGATGGTCGAGGCCGCTGCTGTCACCGCCGAAGGCCGTATCACCCATGGCGATGTCGGGATCTGGAATGACGAGCAGATCGTGCCGCTCGAACGCATCGCCGCGTTCCTGAAGGACAATGGCGCCGTGCCCTCGATCCAGCTCGCGCATGCCGGGCGCAAGGCCAGCATGCAGCGGCCCTGGTATGGCAACGCCGCGCTCAATGACGCCGATCACGCCCGTGGCGATCTGCCGTGGCCGACGGTGGCGCCGAGCGCGATCCCGATGGACGAGGGCTGGCTGATGCCGCACGCGCTCGATCTGGCCGAGCTCGCAGCCCTCCGGGAGCAATGGCGCCGCGCCACCTTGCGCGCGGTGGAAGCCGGGTTCGAATTCGTCGAGGTGCATTGCGCTCACGGCTATCTGCTGCACGAATTCCTGTCGCCGCTGTCGAACCATCGGACCGATGCCTATGGCGGGGACCGGGCCGGGCGGATGCGCTATCCACTGGAGATCATCGAGACCGTGCGCGCCGCCTGGCCGGCGGCGCGGCCGCTGTCTGTGCGTATCTCCTCCGTCGACGGCATCGATGGCGGGTTGCAGCTCGAGGACCAGATCGCGTTTGCCCGCGAAGCCAGGGCGCGCGGCGTCGACCTGATCGATTGCTCCTCCGGCGGGTTGCTCGGCTCGGCGACCGCGGCGCGGATCCCGCGTGGCTACGGTTTCCAGGTGCCTTACGCCGACGAGATCCGCCGTTCCGCCGGCATTGCGACCATCGCGGTCGGGCTGATCCTGCATCCGCAGCAGGCCGAGGATATCCTTGCCAACGGCCATGCCGACCTCGTCGCGATCGGGCGCGAGGCGCTGTTCGATCCGAACTGGCCGCTGCATGCCGAGCTTGCGCTCGGCGGCGGAAGCGGCGAAGTATTCGCGGCTTGGCCGAAGCAATATGGCTGGTGGCTGGAGCGGCGTGAGTCGGGCCTGCGCAGGCTGGACGGGCCGGCGCTGCCGTTCCGCAAGGTGTGACAGATTACGAGCGAGGATTTGACATGGCATCTCCGGCACAACGTCCCTATCGCGGGGTGTTCCCCGTCGCGCCGACCGTGTTCGACGCCAACGGCAATCTCGACCTCGACGGGCAGCGCCGCTGCATCGACTTCATGATCGATGCCGGCTCCCATGGCATCTGCATCCTCGCCAATTTCTCCGAGCAGTTCGTGCTGACCGACGCCGAGCGTGACAGCGTGATGCATGCGGTGCTCGAGCATGTTGCCGGCCGTATCCCCGTCATCGTCACGACGACGCATTTTTCCTCCGCCGTCTGTGCCGCGCGGAGCCGCGAGGCGGAGGCCGCGGGCGCGGCGATGGTCATGATCATGCCGCCCTATCACGGCGCGACCTTCCGCGTGCCGGAGCCCGCCATCTATGAATTCTACCGGGTGGTGTCGGACGCCATCACGATCCCGATCATGATCCAGGATGCGCCGGTGGCCGGTACGCCGCTCTCGGTCGACTTCCTGGCGCGGATGGCCAGGGAGCTCGCCAATATCAAGTATTTCAAGATCGAGGTGCCGATGGCGGCCAACAAGCTGCGCGGCCTGATCGAGAAGGGCGGCAGCGTCATCGAAGGCCCTTGGGACGGCGAGGAGGCGATCACGCTGATGGCCGATCTCGACGCCGGCGCCACCGGCGCCATGACCGGCGGCGGCTATCCCGACGGCATCCGCCAGATCATCGATCCGTTCCTGGCCGGCAAGCGCGAAGAGGCTGTGCAGGCCTATGCGCGCTGGCTGCCGCTGATCAATTACGAGAACCGGCAGTGCGGGTTGTCGGCCTGCAAGGTGCTGATGCGCGAGGGCGGCGTCATCAAGTCGGACATGGTGCGCCATCCCTTGCAGCCGCTGCATCCGGCAACGCGGGCCGGCCTGATCGAGATCGCGCGTCAGCTCGATCCGGTCGTGCTGCGCTGGGGACGCTAAAGCGCAATGAGTTTTGGTTGAATCTGTTTGGCCGCGGGTTCGGTCCACCTCTCCAAGGGAGAGGTGGACCTCCGACGCCGCTCCAGTTCAATCCAATTGCATCAGGCGCTGGTCGTTTCGGCGACGCTGATCGTTCCGGGAACGCTGACCGCCTCGGCCGCATTCACATAAGTGTCAACAAGGGCCTCTACCGTTCCCGGCAGGTAATCGCGACGGGATCGCTCCCGCGCGCATGGATGCGTCGGACCGCTCGGCAGGCAACGGATGATCGATACCTTCCGGGTTGGCCCCTTTGCGATGCGCTACAGCCATTTTGTTCCCCGGCTTTACAACTATTGCCGTTCGCTCGGCTTCGAGCGCCGGCGGATGATGCCGTCGCGGGCATTCTGCTCGGATGAGAGCCAGGGCTATCCGGTGATGCTGCTGGTCCAGCATTTCGGGACCTTTCCGTTCGACCATGGCCGCGTCGGCGGCAAGGTCGCGATAAACCGCCACGGGCCGTACGCCCATCATGGCGAGGACCTCGTGATCATCCAGGCGACCCATGTCGGCTACGACGCCGATGCCGGCCGCTTCGGCGTCTATCAACGCCACCGCACCGATGGCTGCGGCTTCGGGGATTGCTGCGGCAAGCTTTGCGCCGTCCTGCACTGGTACCAGGACGAATACGCGCACGCCGGCCGGCAGGTGCAATGCGGCCGGGTCGATGGCGAACCGGCTGTCAGGATCGACAATCAATATCTGGACGAGGGCCGCAGCGAAGGCGTCCTGCTCCGGCTCGACCGCCTGATCGAGACGCCGCAACAGCCGCTGCATGTGCTGAGCACGTCGAAAATATTCCGCGCCAGTCAGACGCTGCGCGAGCAGCTCGGTGAGGCCGGCTTTGGCGAGACATTCGCGCCGATCGGCGCGGCGCTGTCGCCCGATCTGTTCGCGTTCAGGCGCGTTCCCGCCGAGGGGCCCGAAGGGCACGACATTCTCGAAGCGGCGCTCGCCCCGGTGATGCCGGCGCTGGTGACGTCGGCCAATCCGGCGCTGGATGCCGCGCGGTTCGTCACCCAGGCCGAGTTCGACCGTACCTATCGCAGCATCCTGCGCGAGCCGGCGTTCCGCAGCAAGAACGTGCTGTTCGTCTCTGGCGTGAACATCGACATCTCGCCGCGCGAGGAGTTTCCGTTTCCCTTCACCAAATTCGTGCCGTGGGCGGCCTATGCGAGCCTGCGCGACGGGCGCTCGTTCCTGCTGGAGCAGGACGAGCTCGTCGAGACCTTGCGCCGGATGCCGGGCGAGAATCCGGATTGCCTGTCGTTCGACGCGACGATCGAGCAGATGACCGCTGCGCCCGAAATCCGCGTTCCGAATTGCTGACGCGACATGACGACCCTTCCGGCCCTGCGCGAGTATGCTCCCATCGAACCACGCCTCGAGCGGCTGAGCATCGTCTTCCACGACGTGAACCTCACCCGTCGCGCCTTCATCCTCGCCTGCCTTGGCCTGGTCTTGGGCCGCCTGGCCGACCTGTTCGACAGGCTCGCGCGGCTGCCTTTGTTTCGAATTCGCTTTCAGTGACGGACCGCGCTAGAGCATGATCCGGAAGAGTGGAAGCCGGTTTTCCGAAAAGATCATGCTCAACCAAAGAGATGAGATCATGATCTAAAGCCACTTCGCGACCGTGAAGATCAGGAGGCCGACCAGTCCTCCGACCACGGTGCCGTTGATCCGGATGAATTGCAGGTCGCGGCCGACCTGCAATTCGATGCGCGTGATCAGCGTTTCGGTGTCCCAGTTCTCGACCACTTTGCGGATGAAGGCGGCGATCTCCTGCCGCCGTGACGCGACCGTGCGTAGCGCGGCGACCCGCAGCCAGCGATTGATCCGGTCGCGCACCTCGGCGTCGTCGCGGATCTTCGTGCTCACCGACGTCAGGGCCGCCTCGATGGTGGCGGCAAGCGTGGCCGAGGTCGCGGCGGAGTTCAGCCGCGTCTCGATCGCGTCCCACATCGCGTCGATCTGGCGGATGACGGCAGGATTCTCGAGCAGCCGCTGCTTCAATTCCTCGCCGCGGGCGAGCAATTCGGGATCGGTCGCGAGCCGGTCGATCATGCGCTCGACCTCGGCCTTGAGCTCGATGCGCCACGGATGGTTGGGCTCGCGCAGTTCTTCAAGCGTCTGGCTGACGCCACTGATGACCCGGTCGGCGACCATGCCGTCGACCCATTTCGGAACGAAACGGTAGGAGCGTTGCGAGACCTTCTGCTTGATGGTCTCGCGGTTGTTGGCGAGCGCCGTGCTGGCCGAGGTGATCAGCCGCTCGATCACCGCCTGCGCGTCGCCATGCGCCCAGAGCAGCGACAGCACGCGCGAGGCCAGCGGCGCCGCCTCGATCGCGGCCAGGCCCTGCAGGGTCTGGCGGCTCAGGAATGCGTTGATCTCCTTGCTCGGCGTTGCCCGCAGCGCCTGCTGCAACGCCGTCACTGCGCGCTGGGCCGCGCTGTGGGCGTTCGGCGGCCGTTCGATCCATTGAGCGCCCCATCCGGCGATATCGACATCGCGGATGCGATCGCCGACCACGCGCGGCGACAGGAAATTGTTGGCGATGAAGCGGCCGAGCGCGACCGCGATGCGCTGCTTGCTCTGCGGCACGATCGCGGTGTGCGGGATCGGAATCCCCAGGGGATGGCGAAACAGGGCGACGACGGCGAACCAGTCGGCGCAGGCCCCGATCATTCCCGCTTCCGCGAAGGCTCGCGGATATTGCAGCCAGGGCCAATGCGGCAGGGCCATCGAGGTCGCCAGGAACACCAGCAGCATGACCACGAGGAGCGCGGTTGCGAGCGCGCGCATCCGGCGAAAGTCGCGCAGCCTGATGTCCGCGGGTGAGGGCTCCGCGGCGATGGCCCGACGGCTATCGTGCACCTGACGCCGTCGCGACGCCGCGCGTCACCGCGAGGGTGCTCGCGATCGCATTGTAGTGTTGCCGGATGCCTGCGCTGCCATGCAGGCGCTCCAGCCGGCGTAGGGTGAAATGCCCCTTCGCGATGCGTTGGAAGTGATCCATGAAGATGACGTTGACGGTCGCGCCGCACACCGCGCCGATCACCGGCACGGCGCCGGCCGCCACCTTGTCGGACACGACGAGGCCAAAGCGGGAGACGATCTCGCTGACGAGATTGGAGATCACGGGGGCGGAGGCATCCAGCGCGCCGCGCTCCAGGATGTAGGCGGCCGCGTCATTGGTGTATTTGCTGATCAGTGCGCGCGCGGCGTAATAACCGATGTCGACATTCTCGGCGGTCCGCTTGGTGCCGTAGGCGAACACTTCGAGGCAGGCCAGCCGGGTTTCGAGCTTCGAGAGGTCCTCGCCTTCGTGCCGGGCGATCTCGGCGATCGCACGCAGCATCAAGGTGGTCGTGAGCGGCAGCTCGACCGCGAGCGCGCCGAAGCCGAACAGGCCGCTGACCCCGCCGGTCACGCCCGCGAGGAAGGATGAGAAGCCGACGGCCGGCGAGGGCGGCGGCTTCTCGTTCAGCGTATCGACGGCAACGTCCAGTCCCGTCAGGACGGCCGAACGCACGAGCCCGCTGAGCTGGCGGTTGGCGGCCCGTGGCAGCAGGTTCAGGACGCGGTTGACCGGGATGCCGGCGTAGTCGGCGATCTTGGCGGCGAGATTCGGACTTTCGAGTGTCTTGACGGCGCGTTGCAGAGCCGCGTGGTCGGCCGGAGGAAGCAGGATCTGGGTGACGTCCTGGCTCATTGGTAGCGCAATATGGGCCGTATTCCGTTCAAGCTCGCCAGGATGGCGGAGCCGTTGCTGATGAGCGCGGTGATCTCGGGCGTGATCAGGCCGCCGGGCAGGGCCAGTCCCAGCGCCAGCGTATTGAGCGCCGCGACGATGGCATAATTCTGCCTGATCAGGCTGACGGCGCCTTGCGAGATCTCGACTGCCTTGACGAGTTTCCACAGCGAATCCTCCATCAGGATGACGTCGGCGGATTCGTGCGTGACCTCGGCGCCGTGCTTCATCGCGATCCCGACATCGGCGAAGCTCAGCGCCGGCGAATCGTTGATGCCGTCGCCGACCATGGCAACGCGGCGTCCCTTGCGCTGCAGCTCCTGGATCACGCTCGCCTTGTCGGCCGGCAGCATGTCCGCGAAGTGCTCGGTCAGTCCGAGATCGTTGCAGACGGCGCGCGCCACCACGGCATTGTCGCCGGTGAGCATGATGCTGTTTTTGACGCCAAGTGCGTGCAGACGCTGGATCACCTCGCGGCTCTCGGCGCGGATCTCGTCAGAGTATGGCACCAGACCGGCAAGCTTGCCGTCGACCGCGATGTAGAGGCTCGAATAGCCGCGTTCGTCGAGCGCCGCGCGATCGCCGAGCGACTGGTCGACCGCGATTTCGCTCTGGCGCATGAAACGCTGGTTGCCGACATGGACGTAGTAGCCGTTGACCTGCCCCTCGACGCCGAGACCGAGCCGATAGGTCGTCTCGTTGCAGGGTGGGATATTGACGGCGAGCTGCCGCGCCCTGGTGCGGAGCGCCTCGGCGACCGGATGCTGCAGCTTGGTCTCGGCCGCGGCAGCCAACCCCAGCAGGTGGTTCGGCGTGATGTTGTTCTGGTAGGAGATGACGTCGATGACGGCCGGCGTGCCGTGGGTGAGGGTGCCGGTCTTGTCGAACACCATGGTGTCGATCCCGGCGAGCTTCTCCATGTGGCCGCCGCTCTTGATGATCATGCCGGTGCGCGCGGCAAGCGTCATCGAGGACAACACCGAGGTCGGCGCCGCGACGCGGATGCCGGTGCCGTAGTCGACGATGACGAGCGACAGGAAGCGGTTGAAGTCGCCAGACACCATCGCGGTGCCGGTGGCGAGCGCGAGCGTCGGGGTCACCAGCCGGTCGGCGAAACGCTCGGCATGGTTCTGCATCCTGGTGTCGCCGATCGGCGCCGACTCGATCAAATGCACGATCTGGCCCGCGGTGGTGGCCGATCCGACGCGCAGCGCGCGCAACGTGATCTGGCCCTCGCGGATGACGGTGGCGGCAAACGCGGCTTCGCCCTTGCCGCGATGCACCGGCAGGCCTTCGCCGGTGATGGTCTTCTGGTCGATGGTGGCGGAGCCCTCGATGATCTCGCCGTCGACCGGGATCATTTCGCCCGGATAGACCACCACGATGTCGCCGGCTTTGAGCTCGGCGGCCGGAATCGAGACGACCTCGCCATCGCGCAGGATCCAGGCCGTCTTCGACTGGAACTCCAGGAGCTCGTTGATCGCCCGCCGCGAGCCCGCTGCGGTCAGGTCGCGGATCCAGTCGCCGAGCTTGATCAGCCAGGTGACGATGCAGCCTGCCATCGGGTTGCCCTGGAGCACTGACGCAGAAATCGCCAGCGTATCGAGCACGTCGATGTTGAGCCGGCTCTCGTTCGCCCACACCTTCCAGGCCCGCTTGGCGATCGGGATCGCGTTCCACAGCATCAGCGGCATGTTGATCGCCATCACCACCGGATTCGCGCTGAACGCCATCAACAGCGACAGCGTCGGCAGCGCCAGCGGCGACCGTTTGGAGACCTCGGGCGCGCTTGCGGCCGGCGCGGCGGCCGCGGCCTGCACGGCATGACTGCTCAGCGCCTTGAGGTCGGCAAGGCTCATGGTCTTGAAGTGTTCGAGCAGAAGCAGCAGCCTTTGCTCGTGCCTGGGATTGTATTCGAGAACGAGGCTGGCGCAGTCGTAATTGATCCGCGCACTGGCGATGCCGTCCTGCGCCTTCAGCCAGGCGAGGCAGGCCTCACCGAGCCGGCGATTCTGTCCGAGCGCGGGGATGCTCAGGCGAAGGCGCCCTGGCATCGAGTGACGGAAGCAGAAGTCCATGAGATTGCACTCTCGCCGGTGGCGGGTCAGGCCGTCGCAGGCGCCGGCTCTGCCTCGTCTTCCTTGGGCATGTTGGCCTGGATCATGTGGTTGAGCGCGAACACCGACAGCGTGACCCACACCGGCGTCGCCGCGCTGGCGCCGACCTCGAAGATCGTGAAGCCGGCGATGCCGGCCGCGAGCAGGATTTTCAGGTCGACCACGTTTCCGGTCGCGACCTTGATCCCCTTGTCGAAGTCCTTGCAGAAATCGACGACGACCCTCGCCGCATGCGAATGCTCGGCGAGATACTCGGCTTCCTGCTCGATCTTGCTCGCCAAGGCGTCGATCTCGTCGGACGGCGGCTTGTGGTGGCCGCCGGTGTGATGCTGCAGCCGGCCATGAAATTCGTCGTGCCGCTCGGTGTCGTAGTGCAGCACGACACTTCCCGTCGTCGGGTTGACCGTGACCTGCTCGATGCCGGGGATGACGTTGAAGGTCTGCTTGATCTGTTCGAGGAGCTCGGGATTTTCCTTGGCAGACGGCACCTTGATGCGAATCCGGCCTGGAACCTGATGCGCAATCTGCAGCTTCATCTTGGTCATCGTATTCCTCTAGCAACTCGGGAGCCGGCGTCGGACACAGATCATGTCGTCGTCAAACGCGATTGCTCGCAGTGCCGCTGTCTTTAAGTCGCGGAGACAGCCGCTCCGGCTGTCTCGCCCAAATATGATCCGGTCGAACGATCCGGTCCGGATCAGGCCGCCGGCTGATGCGCGCGGCCGTCGGCCGCCTTCGCATCGGTCGCCTGGCCTTCAGCCTTCACTTCCGCGACGATGTCGTGCACCTGCTCCTGGGCTTCGGCGAACATTTCGCGCGACTTCTGCGCGAACTTGTAGGTGCCGCGAACGGTGGATTTGAACAGCGGGTTGAGTGCGCCGGCGAGCTTCGGCAGGTATTTCGGCGCCGCGACCGCGGCTACGCCAAGGGCAAGTCCCGGAAGCAAAGCGGCTTCGAACACCGCCGCACCCACAGCCACTACTGCGACGACGGCCACCGTCTTGTTGATGCCGTTGCCCTCTTCGGCGGTTTCATCAGCTACGTTGTGCTGATGCTCGAAGTCGGTGTCGTGACTACTACCATTGTGGTTGGAGGTCATCGGAAATCCCTTGGTGACAACTTAACTGACTGCACTTCCACCAATAACGGCCGATTGAAATGGATTCATGACAATCGAGTGACAGTCATTCGGGGCTCATCGCCGCAGGGGTGTGGCGCCGCACAAAGGGCCCGATTCGGAGGCTTTTGACCGCTTGGGAGCGCCCCGCGGCGATCCCGCCGACGCGCGCAAACGTGTCGCCATCGACCAATGTTGCTGGTTTACATTTTCGGGCCGTGCGGGCGGGCCGGCAGCCTCCGCTCCGTTACCTATCCCAGGTCACCGGCAGGTCCAGCAGGCCGCGGAACGCCCAGCCGCCGATCCGCGGCGGCCTGTCCTCGATCAGGCGCAGATTGGTCAGGCGCCTGAAGATTGCAGGCAGGGCGACGTCGGCGACCATGGCGCGGGAGGCCCAGGCCCCGGCACAGAAGTGCGGGCCGGCGCCGAAGGCGATGCTCTTGCTGGCGTCCCGGCGGACATCGAAGCGTTCGGGATCGGCGAAATAATTCTCGTCGCGGTTGGCGGAGCCGAACATCAGGAACACCCGCTCGTTGGGCTCGAATGCGACGTCACGGATGGTCCACGGCTTTGCGATCCGCCGCGGCGACATGCCGATCGGCGAGATCCAGCGGGCATATTCCTCGAACGCCTGCAACCACGGGATCGCGCCGCTCACCGCCAGCGCGAGCTGGTCGGGATGGGTCAGGAGCGCCCACACCGTGCCGGCGATGGCGTCGCGCGGCTCGTTCTGGCCGCCGGAGATCGCAAGCTTGATGTTGGCCCGCACGCTCTCCATCGGCATGCCGGATTGCAGCATCACGCCGAGCAGGCTGAGGTCAGGATTCTTGGTCAGCACAGGCACCATGTCGTCGATCGCGGCGTCGATGCCCGATGTCGCGGCGCGGCAGCGCGACTCGATGGCGGGATCGCCGGTATAGTTGGCGATGCCGTCGATCATGCCTTGCGACCAGGCGTTCATGTCCTGGAAGCGCATGTTGGTGAGGCCGGTGATCGATTTCAGGCATTCGGCCGAAAACGGCAGCGCGAACGCCTGGACGAAATCGACCACGGCGTCCGGGCTGAGCTCATCGAGGATGCGCGCGGCGTGGCCCTCGAACTGGCCGGTCCAGTGCGACTTCACGGTCTTCGGCGAGATCGCCGGAAAGATCGCCTTGCGCTCGTTCATGTGCGCATCGCCGTCCTTGCGCATCATATTGTGGCCCATCAGCCTGTTCATCAGCCCCTCGGGCTGGTGCGACGAGAACACGTCGATCTGCTTCTCCGAGACGAAGATGTCGTCGCGGCTGCACAGCAGGGTGCTGCCGAGCTGCGGCACGAAGGCGATCGGCGCCTCCTTGCGCATGCGCGCCAAGGTCGGATAGGGATCCTGCCAGAAGGCCGGGACGTCGATGTCGAAATGCGGCGCGGTGCTCACGGTTTGGCTCACTGTTCCGGCGCAGCATAGGCCAGGCCGGTCACCGCTGTCTGTCCCCATGGTTTGGGACAGCGACCGGGAACAGCACGGATCAGTTCAGCCAGCGCGTCGACGCCATCAGGCGCAGCACGATCGCAAACAGCTCGTTCTGCGAGGAGATGCCGAGCTTGTCATAGGCGCGCTTGCGGTAGGTCAGGGCGGAGTGCAGGCCGATGCCGAGCTCGGACGCGATGGCTTCCGAGCTCAGTCCGGAGAGTATCCCTACGCACACCTCCTTCTCGCGTCCGGTCAGGATCGAAAGCGGCTCGGCGGTTGCAAACAGCGTCTTCAGCCGCTGTATCGGGTCAATGTCCGGGGAAGGTTCGTGCTGGAAGTGGCGCGCCACCGCCGCGCTGACAGCGGGGGCGACAGCGCTCAGTCGCGCGATCTGCTCGCGGGTGAAGCGGCCCTGGGCGGTGATGCGGTAGAAATTGACGTAGAAGCAAGTGTCGCCAGTCCAAATCGCCGAGGCGAATTTGTCGACGATGTCGGAATCGTCGAAGAATATCTTGCGATAGCCGTCGCTGTACATGTGACGGGCAAAGGTCGGCAGCACGATCGCAGCATGCTGCGCCCGGCCTTCGAACACCGCATCGCGGTTCGGATCGGCCTGGTGGAAATGCTCGGAATAGGCGACGCCGAGATCGCGGCCGGTCGGGATGTTGCCGACGTCGAGCAGGCACGCGGCGGAGCGCGGGCCGGCGAACGAGAACACCATGCAATGGCCGACATCGGCGACGCGGCGTAGCGCGCCGATCAAGGCTTGCGGAAACGCTTCACGGCCGATCGCCAGCAATGCCGGCGTGATGTCGCTGACCACAGATGTGTTGAAGGCGGAAGCTGCCTTCATGCTGTCCTCCCGATTTGTTTCGGGAACAGTATCAGCGACATCGCCGGCGTGGAAGCGTCCATCCCCTCGTCATTCCGGGGCGACGCGTAGCGTCGAACCCGGAATCCATTCGACTGCATAACCAGCGGCTTGATGGATTCCGGGTTCTCGCTCCGCGAGCCCCGGAATGACAGCTCAATTTGTAGCGCCTCAGGCGGCCGGAACCTGGTCGAGGAAGCCGGTGATGCTCCGGATGCGGCCGTCCTGCAGCACGGCGAAATCCGTTCCCTTGATCGGGCTGTCGATGCCGTCGGGGCCGAGACCCCAGGAGAAGCGGACATGGTCGCCGTATCCGTTGGGCTCGCCGATCAGCTTGAAGGAGAAGTCGGGGAACCTCTGATGCACGCCCGCGATCAGCGCGTCGACGCCGTCATGGCCGTCGCCGCTCATCAGCGGATCGACATAGCGTGCATCCGCGGTCCAGTTCTCGCTCAGCATCGCCCGGCGGCGGCTCGGCGTCCGCTCGTTCCAGAGTTCGATATAGCGGCGGGCGACGGTCGTATGATCGGTCATGGTGCTCTCCTTCTGATGGCGCCGAATGGCTCGGCTGTCGCAACCATCGAAGGTTCGGGCGCGCGAAGCGATTACCTCCGACGTTATCGCGCGCGTGACGCGGACGTAGGCTACGGTTTGATATAGGCCTCGGGATCGCCGCGCGCGTGCGCCTCCATCGCGTCGAGGAAGCAGCGCGCCTTGGCCGGGACGAATTGCCGTGCCGGCAGCAGCGCATGCACGTTGAGGGGCTCGCAGCCATGGCCCGGCAACAGCCGCCGCAACTGGCCTGCCGCAACAGCGGCGCGGGTGTAGCTTGCAGTCACTCGCAGCACGCCATGGCCCGCGAGCGCCGCCTGCAGGCGGACATGCGCGTTCGACGAGGTGAGGCGCGCCTTCTCGACATCGAGATGCTCGACTGCGCCGCCAGGCGCGGTGATCGCCCACGGTGTGTCGCTGGGGCCGGTCAACAGCGGCAGCTTCCTCAAGTCCTCCAGTGTGCGTGGTTCGCCGAATCGTTCGAGCAAGGCGGGCGCTGCGAACAAGCCGCGTTCGAGCGTGAACACGCGGCGGATGACGATGCCGGCAGACGGCAGCGGCGCCTCCAGCATCGCGAACACGATGTCGTAATTCTCGGCAACGGGATTGACGATGTCGTGCTCGACATCGATCCGGATCGACAGCTCCGGGTAGCGGCTCATCACCGTACAGGCGACCGGCCCCGCATGATGCGCGCCGAATTCGTAAGGCGCTTTGATGCGCAGCGTGCCAGCGACTGCGCTGCTCATCGCCAGCGCCTCGCCACTGATATCATGCAGCGCCGCGAACAGCGGGCGGACCTTGCGATAGATGGTCTCGCCGGGGTCGGTCAGCCGCAAATGCCGCGTGGTGCGCTCGATCAGCCGCAGGCCGAGATTGGCTTCCAGTCGCTGCACCGCAGCACTGAGGCTCGATTTGGGATGGCCGAGCACGCGCGCGGCGGCCGTGAAGCCGCCATGCTCGACAACTTCGCAAAACAGCTCCCAGTCGCGCCACTCCATGGCCGATTGTCCATGCAGCGGTACAGTGTGTCCAGCCAAATCGGATTATCCTGATGCCGGAGATCACCTAACGTCGCCGCAACGAACACCGCATCGGGAGGGCGAGATGGCCGACGACGGAATTTTCCTGCGCGACACCTGGTACGTGGCGGCGCTCAATCACGAACTGATCGACGGCAAGAAGCTGGCGCGCACGATCCTGGAGCGCCCGATCGTGCTCTACCGCGGATCGAGCGGAAAGGTGGTCGCGCTCGACGACCGCTGCTGCCACCGCGCCGCGCCGCTCTCGATGGGGCGGATCGAGGGTGACGATATCAGGTGCATGTATCACGGCATGAAATTCGCCGCCGACGGCAAGTGCATCCAGATCCCCGGCCAGGACGCGATCCCTGCCAAGCTCGGCGTGCGCAGCTATCCCGTGGTCGAGCGCTACAACATGATCTTCATCTGGCCCGGCGATCCCGAAAAGGCCGATCCGAAGCTGATCCTGGATTATCCGCCGCTCGCAGACCCGAAATGGCGCGGATTGCCGGGTTACATGCACTACAAGGCCAACTGGCTCTTGATCGTCGACAATCTCAGCGACTTCGCCCATCTCGCCTTCGTGCACACCAACACGCTCGGCGGTTCCGAGGAATATGCCTACAAGACCAAGCCGGTCGCGATCGAGAAGCTGGATGACGGCTTCCGCGTCGAGCGCTGGCACATGGGCGCCGAGCCGCCGCCCTACCACAAGAAGGTGATCCCGAACAAAACCGATCCGGTCGATCGCCGCAATATCGGCCGGATGATCGTTCCCGGCACCTTCACGCTCGACACCACTTTCGCGCCGGCCGGGCAGGGCGCCGAGAAGGGTGTCCAGGTTCCGGGCACGCGGTCCTACCGCAATGCGCAGTTCATGACGCCGGAGACGCGGTCGACCACGCATTTCTTCTGGAACTATATGCACGATTTCGACATCGACAATCCGAACATCGCGCTGTCGCTGCGGCATTCGCTCGAAGAAGCCTTCCACGAGGATCTGGATTTCATCGAGGCGCAGCAGAAGGTGCTCGACGCCGATCCGAATTACCAGCTGCTGGCGATCGGTGCCGACGCACCGCTGACCTATTTCCGCTGGCTGTTCGCGCGCAGGCTCGAGGCGGAGAAGGGCGCCGCGCGCGCCGCATAGTTCGCGGCGGCTGACTTTATGGCTGCCGCTCCGGCCGGGTTCGGCGTAGAGTGATGGAGCTGAATTCGTCGATCTGGTCGGGCGCGAACGTCTTGATCTATGCCGCCCCCGACCGTATCGGCGTCCATCAATCGGTGAACAGTCTTGAACGACAAGACGGGGCCTCCCGAACGGCATGCGGGCGCCGGTTTGGCGCAGCACGTCTGGCTGTGGCCATTTGAAGCCACGCGGGTGGTGCTCGACACCTATTGGCAATGGTATGCCGACCGCGCGCAGATGCCCGAAGACGAGGCGCCGTTACCCTGGACGACGCCGAACAGAGTGACGCTGCAACTGCCGTCGATGCGCCTGCTGGATTTTTCGCGCAGCGCTGAAGGCCAGCCGTTGCTGGTCTGCGCGCCCTATGCGCTGCATCGTGCGTTGATTGCGGATTTCGCACCCGGCCACAGCCTGGTGGAGATGCTGCGAAACGCCGGCGTTGCGCGTCTCTATCTCACCGACTGGCGCTCGGCCACATCGGAGATGCGCTACTTCTCGATCGATACCTATCTTGCCGACCTCAATGTCGCCGTCGACGAAATCGGGCCGCCGGTCGATCTTGCAGGGCTCTGCCAGGGCGGCTGGCTGTCGCTGCTCTACGCCGCGCGCTTTCCCCGCAAGGTGCGGCGGCTTGTGCTCGCCGGCAGCCCGATCGACATCTCGGTGCCGTCGCAAATTGCCAAGATGGTGGTCTCGCTTCCGCAACCGGGTTTTGAGGCGCTGGTGCGCCAGGGCGACGGCATCGTCAGCGGCACGAACATGCTGCAAGTCTGGAGCATGCCCCTCACCCTGAATGACATCGAAGCTGCGTTGCAGCGGGATCTCACAGGATCGGAGGCGGACGAGACGTTGCGCGATCGCTTCGAGCGCTGGAATCGCGAGACGCTGGATCTGCCCGGCACGTACTATCTCGAGGTCACCGACTGGATCTTTCGCCAGAACAGGATCGCCCATGGCGACTTCGTCGCGCTCGGCCGCCCGGTCGATCTCGCCGGGATGAAGGCGCCGGTCTTCCTGCTCGCCGCCGACGATGACATCGTGGTGCCGCGCGACCAGGCGCTGGCGACCGCGCGATTGCTCGGCACGCCGCCGGCATGGCAGCAGCGCGCCATCGAGCCGTGCGGTCACCTCGGCCTGTTCATGGGCTGCAAGGCGCTGAACAATTCGTGGCGCCGGATCGCCCGCTGGCTGCAGGCCGATATCGGCGATGCCTCCGAGACGCCGCGGATGAGCGCGTAGAGCATGATCCGGAAAAGTGTGAAGCGGTTTTCCGAAAAGATCATGCTCGAACAAGAATCTAGCGCGCCGAAAAAAGCCCCGGATTGCGGCTTGCAATCCGGGGCATTTGAAGCTTGTGTGTCGATATGCGCGATCGCGCCTACTTCGCCGCGATCACCATGATCTCGACGGTGTATTGCGGGGCGGCGAGCCTCGCCTCGACGGTGGCGCGCGCAGGCGTATTGCCGGGCGAAACCCAGCCGTCCCACACCGCGTTCATTTCGGCGAATGTCCGCATGTCGGTGATGTAGATCGTCGCGCTGAGCAGCTTGGACTTGTCGGTGCCGGCCTTGGCGAGGTGGCCGTCGATGATCGACAGGATGTCCCTGGTCTGCTCGGTGACGCTGCCGCCGGCGGCCTTGCCGGCGACGACGCCGGCGAGATAGACGGTGTTGCCGTGCACGACGACCTGGCTCATGCGCGGGCCGGATTCAATACGCTCAATGCTCATTTGGGTCTCCACTGGAATGGCGGGCACTCTCTACCCCGCCGCGGCGTCCGCCGCCACTGCGCAATTTGCAAGGCTCAATTTCTGCAAGGCTCGGCTCACGGAAATCGCTTGAAGAAGGCCCAGATCGTCTCGGCGCCGTCGATATCGTGGTTCTGTGGGCCGAGGATGCTATCGGCAAGCCGCTCGAAGCGCGCATCGGCAAAGCTGCCGGGCATGCGGTGACCGCCGCCGTTGACCCTGTACAGCACGACGTCGCGCCCGGCCGGGCAATGCGAAGCGATCCGGGTCACGGTGGAGTGGTCGTTGCGGTCGCGGTCCTCGAGCTCGCTGCTGCCGGCGTTGTTCGGCTCGCAGCCATCGACGTTGCGCCAGAACGCCAGCGTCTTGTCGGTCGACCAGAAGCCGCCGACCGAAAAGCTGCTGGAGCCGCGGCCGCCCTGATAGGGGATCAGCGGGTCGGCGGTGCCGTTCATCATCAGGAGCGGCACCGGCCGTGACGGCTGGCAGGCGCGGCCGGACTGATTGGTGAGGTTCATGATCACGCTCGCGGCCGCCGCGAACAGCTCCGGCCGCCTGCATAGCAGCGTCATCGTCATCGCGCCGCCATTGGACACGCCGGTGACATAGATCCGCTTCGGATCAGCTATGCCGTCGCCAACGAATTTCCGGACCAACTCGGCGATGAAAGCGACATCATCGGTGCCCTCGGGCGGACCGCGGCTGGCGCGCTCCTCGTCCGGCCGCAGGTCGGCCCAGGCGCGATTGAGCCCGTCGGGAAACACGATGGCGAAATGCTCGCGCTTGGCGACTTCAGGCCACGAGGTCCGCGTCATCATGTCGGCGCCGCTCTGGGTCTTGCCGTGTAGCGCGATAACCAAGGGCGCAGGCTTGGTCTCGGGCAATTGCGCCGTGAACGTCCGCGTGGTGCCGTTGATCGCAATCGTCTCGGCGCGCGCCGGGCCAGGACCCAGCGCGAGCGCGCCAAGCGCCAACATGCCGATCCCACGCCATCGCATCACCAGGACCCCGTCCGCGAGCTGTGATTGCATCACGCCCGCGCGGCGGGTTCAACAGCTGTTATTCGCCCGCGGCGTCATGTTCCGCCTGGCCGGCCCAGCGCGCGAACAGCGCGATGCGCCCGGCCGGCCATGCGCCGTCGCAGGGCATCGTCCCGGCCTCGAGCCGCGCCAGGATTGGCCCACGATGCTTGCGCACATCGGCCTCTTTCCAGAGATCGAATGCGAACAGCATGGAGTTGCGATCCATCGGCCGGAACAGGGGCCGGATGTGCGCCTCGAACCGCACGGTCTCATCCGGACCGGGCGGCGCATCTGCCTCCCCGACTTCAGGCGCTTCGCCGGCCGCGGCAGGCGGCCGTGCGCCGGGTGTCGCGTTGCAGACCCACCACCAGCGCGGTACCGGCATGTTCGGCGGCGGCGTGGCGCCAGCGCCGGAATTCTCCACCGCGATCCGCGAGCCCCATTCGATATAGGCGACGAAGGCGGCGCGGAATTCGGGATCGGACGGCAGCCCGGCATCATCGGCGCTCTGCACCATGTAGGTCGCCCACAGTGCGCGCTGCTCCGGCCTGATCTCCTTGCCGATATGCTGCGACACCATCCGCCGGTAGCCGCCATAGCGCTCGGTGTAGAAGCGCGGGCCGCCGAACACCTCGCTGAGCCAGGCCGCGACGCGCTCGGGATGATCCGGCGACATCTCCGCGAACAACGGCCGGAGCAGCGGATCCTCCGGCACGTAACGGCTGTAGAAGATCCGCGTCATGTCGAGCAGCGCCGGATAGCCGCCCGCCCATTCGAACAGCGTCGGCTCGCGCAGCGGATCGGGGAGGGGGTCGTGAAACCCCACGCTCCAATGCATGCCGCTGCAAAACGGCTTGTTCAGCGAGGAGCCGCAGCGGCACAGGCTGATGTGCTCGCGCGAGGCGCCGGCATTCTGCGCGATGGTTACGCCATCCTCGTCGACCAGTTCGATCTCGCCGGTGACGCGATAGGGGCCGTCCTTCGAGACCTCGATCTGCGGCGGTCGCTTGACGTCGGACAGCGCGGCATCGCGCGCCGGCGCGAAGCCGATGCCGAGCGCGCCCGACGGGCATCTGCGCACCGCGTTGATGAGCTCGTCGAGCCGTGCGCCGCTCGGCGTAACGAACGGCTCTTCGCCGAGGTGGAACACGGAGTTGAGACGATCGGTGCAGAAGGCTGAATGCGCGCAGGTGCCGCGATTGTCGAATACGAACGCCTGCTGCCCTTGATAAAGGTCGAGCTTGTCGGGCACGCGCCGCGGATCCTTGGCGCCGGTAAAGCCGCGTGCGATGTGGCTGCCGTCGCAGAACGGCTTTGTCTGCGATTGTCCGCAGCGGCAGAGCCGCACCGGGGCCTCGATTGTAACAGGCACGCCGAGATGATCGACGACCGGAATGCCGGGATCGGGCTCGTAGGGCCCGTTGTGTGTGACGACGATGCGCTTGTGTGTTGTGGGCGGGGTGCCGGCGGAGCTGTCTTCTGTCATGCCTTGCAATTGTCCTGAAAGCTCTCCCAACCCGTGAAAGCGTGCTTAGATGGATCGATGGCGGCGCTCAACGAACCAGATGGAAAGTGCCGCGGGAGAGCGCGATGATACGCAAGACCAAGCGCAAATATGGCTGCCCGGTCGAGTTCTCGATCGACCAGCTCAGCGGCAAGTGGAAAACGGTAATCCTGAGCCGGCTGAAGGTCCGCCCGATGCGCTACGGCGAACTGCGCCACGACATCCCGCAGCTCAGCGACAAGGTGTTGACCGAGCGGCTGCGCGATCTCTGCAACTCCGGCTTCGTGAAGCAGGAGCACGTCGGCCGCTCGCCGCGCTATTGCCTGACCAAACGCGGCGAGATGCTGAAACCGATGTTGCAGGCACTCTACGATTGGGGCGAGGCCAACGCCGACGCCTTCGGGGTCCGTTTCCTCGGCGCGGAGGTGCATTAGTTCGGCAGTGTTCCCACAAAAATCGCCAGCGTGACTCTACGTCCGCTTGGTTCCGATAGCGAGCAAGTGCGTACGGCAAGGCAATATGTCGCGAGGGGCCAGAACCGGACTCATCACTGGAGCAATCTTGACGCGTCGTGCTTCCATCTAGTCGATATTTGACCGCAGTTGGCTGGCAATCGCGATCTCTGGTCCGTCCCACTCGTCCAGCCTGACAGCGTTTACATGATCGAGAACCGACTTCGCCTCCTCGCGTCGGCCTCCTTCAGCGAGCATTCGAGCGAGCGGTATCCCGGCATTCAAACGAAAGACATTTGCGCCCTGTTCATCGGCAATGCGCAACGCAGTTCCCAAGAAGCGCTCTGCGTCTTGTGAATTGCCAGCTGATCGCCGCAGCGCCATCTCTCCACGAATTCGCCATAGCTCGGAAACAAAGGGGCCCCGTTCCGGCGTACTCGACTGATCGAGAAGCCGCGTAACCAACGCCAGCGCTTCCTGATTGCGCCCCGCACTCGCCAGAACGTCGGCCAAAATCACGCCGGGGAGCACACCCGTAAATCCGTAACCAAGTGCCGCTTCGTAGGATGGCTCCATTTGCTTGAGCGCATGTGCGACGTCGCCCTGCAACGCATCGGCCGCGCCCCGCACGAATAGTGCGACGGCGTGGGGAGCCGGCAAATCGTATCTCGCCGATACCTGCTTGAGCTGTTCGGCGAACTCCCGGCAGCCATCCGAATCGCGAACGAGATGCATCGCATAGCACGCGAAGCTTTGAAAGAACGCCAGCGTCAAGGGATGTTGCAGGGATGTTGCAAGCGCAAGACCCGCGTCCAAAGCAGCCCTCACGCTCCTGGAGCGACCTGCTATGCCCAGCCCCACAGCTCGTGAGCAATAGGCGCAGGCCCCCGGATCATGGCCGGCGAAGGTGTATGAAAACTTGTGATGGCGATCGCGATCATAATGCTCGATGCCTTCCGCCGCATACTCGATCAACTTCGCCGTCTGCCCAAAGAAGTATGCGGTGCCCCAGCGGTGATGCAGTGCTTCAATCTTGAAGTCCTCGTCGTCAATTTCCTGACTGATCGTGGTCAACTCCTCACTCAGAACCTCGACCTCGTCGAGCCGCCGGTTCCGCGCCGCATTGAGGTACAACCCCCAGGTCGCCTGGAACAGCTGTGGCCCCGCATTCGCCTGTTCGGCGAGCGCTTTCGCCTCTTGAAGCGCCCTGCCTGCTTCACTTGTTTGCGGCCCCTTATGAATGGCGAGCGTGGCGCCGAGTTTCAGTTGAGCATCAAGCTTGAGGCGTGTTCGCAGTTTCGGGTCGGTGATGCGTTCCGCCTCAGCGAGCGCCGAGGTAAGATTGGCGACGGACTCGACAAACGCCAGGCGCTGACCGCACCGGTCCGCCGCGAGCAACCAGTATCGGAACGACCTCTCCGGTTCTCCGGCGCCGCTGTAATGATGCGCGAGAAGCGTCGGTTCGCTATCCCCCGTCGCGTTCGATTGAGATTCCAGATGATCGGCGATTCCTTTGTGCAGCGATTGACGCCGGCTTCGCGAAAGACTTTCGTAGGCCGCTTCTTGAACGAGGGAATGATTGAAACTGTAACTCGCTTCACCATCGTTCCCCGCCTCGAAGATCAGGCCGGATTCACGTAAGTCGGCCAGGGCGGATCGAAGGTCAATGTCGCTAGCGCCGGCAATTGCTTCCAGCAAGGCATAGGAAAATTGACGCCCGATGACGGAGGCGATTTGGGCGATGTCTTTGGCAGACCCCAGCCGGTCAAGGCGTGCCATCAGCGAATCCTGCAGGGTGAGCGGCACTGCGCTGGCACCCAGTGTGCGCAAGTCCAGCACTGCCTTGGTCAATTCCTCAGCAAACAGCGGCACCCCATCGCTACGCGTCACGATCGCCCGGATCAGTGTGTCGTCCATCTGCATCCGGCTGGCTACATTCCGGATCAACGCTGCGCAGTGCTCGTGCCCTATTTGCTTGCAGGTGACAAGCGTGCCGTGGGGATGTTCGGACCAGTTCGTCTTGAGTTCCGGACGATGGGTAATCAGGACCAGCGCGTGTTCCTTTCCGATGCGATTCAGCAAGCGCTCGATCAATGTTTGCGTCGTCTGGTCGCTCCAGTGAGCGTCCTCCAGCAAGAGGAGCACGGGCCCGTCCAGAGGCGCCATCAGCACGTCTTCGAGAATCGCAAGAGTCTCATTCTTGCGCTGATTTGGCGTCATCTCGATCGCGGACAGCGTGTCCTCCGATGGAACCTCCAGCAGTTCCGCCAGCAGCAGCGTAGATGAATGTGCCTGCCGGCCGACGCGTTCCAACATTCGACTGATGCGATCGAGATTTTCCCGGTTCGGCACGTCATGACTTATATTGAGTCTGTTGCGCAGCAATGCTGTAATCGGGAATAGAGCGCTGTTGCGATGGTAAGGTGAGCACTGGCAGCGCAGCAGGCGATGAGGCTCTCCCCGCACGCGCTCTGCAAGTGCTTCCAGCAACCGCGACTTGCCCATCCCGGCCTCGCCGGCCAGCAACACAACGTGTCCGTCTCCCTGGGTCGCGCGCTGCCATGAGTCATAAAGAAACGCCAGTTCGCGCTCGCGTCCCACGATGGGACCAGCAGCCGCTGCATGAGCGGCCGCAAACCGGCTCTCGGTGGTGCTCTCACGAACCGCCTGCTAGATCGAGATTGGCTCGTTGAAACCCTTGATCGCAACCGCGCCGAGAAACGAATATTCGAAAAAGTCCGCAGTGAGTTGGTACGTCGTGGGGCCGATCAGCACGCAATCGGGTTCCGCTGCGGACTGAAGCCGAGCGGCCAGATTAGGGATGTCGCCGACGATCGTCTCCTCTCCGGCCGTCCCGACGCCGGTTGCTCGGCCGACGACGACGAGGCCGGTCGCGATTCCGACACGGGATTGCAATGGTAGCCCGTCGGGCCGCTTGAGGCGTCCGACCTTCTCCACAACTTCCAGCCCGGCCCGGACCGCGCGCTCGGCAGCGTGCTCGAGTGCGCGTGGAAAGCCGAAATATACCATTATGCCGTCGCCGAGATACTGCGCGATAAATCCGTCGTATTTGCCGATCACCGCAATGCAGGCGTCTCGGTATTGGCGGAGCAGGAGGATCAGGTCCTCCGGGTCGAGCCCGCTGCTGAGCAGAGTCGAGCCAACCAGATCGATAAAGACAACTGTAACGTGGCGGCGTTCGACCGGGGTTGCAGGTTGGCCGCGCGACTGGACGTTGGGCGATGCAACTGTTGATGAAGCCATCGTCGATCGAAGCTTCGCGGCGGCAGCCATGAATTTGCGGCGATGACCGAGCGACAGCCCCAGGCTCTCCAAGTCTTGCTCGGTTAGGTCCGGTACGACCGTCAGGTCGATATCGTTGTTGGCAAAGACCTCGCAGTATTTTTCGAGGTCCAAACTCTGCAGCCACACCTTAAACTCGGACATCGCCACTCCCTAACGGAGCCGGAGCCTCGAAAAACCGTGGAACTGGAGTCTAAGTTTTTGGCATCGACGAGCGCGTCGGCGCATGACCGGTCGATGGCAGGAAACGCCGACGCTTTCAAAACAGGTGAATTATAACGAGGAACCCGACGAATTGAAATGGGTCCGATGCCGCTGACACCTGGCCGCTTTCGGTCATTTGCGGCGATTTGTACGACAGCCGGCCACTACCGGTCTATCCTTAGCTTCGGACATATCGCCGCCCGCCTAGAAGCGACGCCATTCCACTTTCGGCCTCATGCAAGGGTCGGGTCGTAAAACTGTTCACGGAAGGTTTCCCGCTGCAGCTCGGCCGGCAAGAGGTGCGGGTGACCCGGGCGGTCTTCGCTGCCGGCGTGCCTGCGCCGGAGGTGTTCGGCGAGGTGACGCGCGATGGACGCTTCGGCATCGTGCTCGGCCGCCTCGACGGACCGACACTGCTGCAGCTCACGCGCAGCGGCGGCGTGACGTTTGCCGAGGCGGGTGCGATCCTCGCGTCCCTCGCACTTTCGGTTCACGGGATGTCGCCGCCGCCCGAGGCCTTCCATCTGCGCCACTGGATGGAAAGCGCCTTCAGGCTCTCGGGCGACGACCTTTGCGATCCGTGCGCCTGCGGCGCTCGATCATGGGCTCACTCACATCAGCCTGACCGAGTTTGCGCTCGAGATCGCTGACAATCCGCAGCGGCCGCTTGCGGTCAATGCGGCCGCGCAATCCGAATACGCGCGGCTGTCCGGCAAGCCGGTCGCGGCGCTGACGCAGGCGATGGAGGCCTGGCTGCCGATCGCGATCGTTCGCTACTTCGTGCTGATGGGCGGGCCGACCAGCGAGCGATGGCGGCGGCTGATGCAGCGTGCCGAAGCGGCCCTGCGCCCGCAGCACTGATTCTTTCATCGCGCATGTGGCCGTCGATGGGCTGCTCAGTGACCGGAGATGCCAACTGCTGCTGACAGAATGCTGTCAGCAGCACAGCAATACAGTCTCCTGAACTTACAAGGGAGATAAGCTGTGAAATTTGCTTCAACGCGTCTGATCTCCGCTGACATCAAGGGGTCCGACGAGACGTCGACCAGCCAACTGTTGGCGCGGCTGGTGCGTATGTTTGTGGAAACCCTTCACCTCTAGTGGCAGCGTTTTCGCTATCGCCGGGAGCTCGCCTGCTGGACCGAGCGCGACCTGCACGACATCGGCCTCTCCAGGAGCGACGTCGCGTACGAACTCGAAAAGCCGTTTTGGCGGGTCTAGTCTGGCGGCGGCAGCCGGTCCGGTACCGTCCTTGGATGGTTGACGCCCAAGGGGACTCGTCCTCCCTCGGAATTCCGGGCCGATCGGCAGCTTCCCCAAGTGCGCGGAAGCCGCCGGTCGTTCAGGACATCCGACTCGCCATCAGGAGCAAGGCAGCAAAGCAACCGATCGGTGCGAGATGGGAAAACTCCCGATGTCGCAGGATGGTCAAGGCTGCCGCCGCGAGAATGACGGCGCAGAGGACCAGGCCTGCTGCGCGGGTTGCCGGTATAGCGACCAGGATTGCAGCCGATATCTCCAATCCGCCGGTGACCCGGCACCACCACGCAGGATACCCCCATCGAACAAAGTTGCTCCGCGTCGTCGATGTCGCGATCGCATTGAACAGACCTGCACTCGCGAAGGCAGCTGCAAGCAGCCTGGTGAATATCATGTGCATGGCTTAAGCGACCGCCAACGCATAAGCGCGCAACTCGTCGATGATCGATGCCCGTGAGGGACTCCAGCCGAGTTCGCGCTTCGCCTTCTCGCCCGAGATGATCTGATCGGAGGCGATCGCATCGGCGAAGCCCCAGAGGACCTTGCGCGCCTCGTCGAGCGGCCATGCCGCCACGCGGCCGCCGGCACCGCCCAACTCGCTCGCTGCGCGTGCGATCTCGACGAGCCGCGGCGCCGAGCCGTGCGCGCCGTTGAAGACGGATCCCGCCGGTGCGCGCTCGAGCGCGAGCGCATAGAGATCGGCCAGGTCGTCGGCATGCACGGTCGACCAGCGATTTTGACCGTCACCGACATGAAGCGCCGCACCATGTTCCCTGGCGGCTGCGACCATCATCATCGCGGCGCCGCCCCAGTTGCCATAGACCCAGGCGGGCCGGATGACGACCGGATGGACGCCCTCGGCTCCGGCCGCGAGGATCTCGCGTTCCAGCGCCTGGCGCCAGCGGACCATCTCGATTGGGTTCAGTGGCGTGTCCTCGGTCGCTGCCGTGTCGCCCGTGGAGCCGTAGACTAGGCTGCCGCTGGTATAGATGAAGCGCTGACCCGTTCCGCGCTGCGCTTCAAGGATTGTACGCGTCGCAATCTCATCGAGAGACGCAGCGTTCTGGTCGTTGGGCGAAGCGGCATGGACGACGGCGTCCACGCCTCGCACCGCCGAGGCCAGGCTCACGGGGTCGGCAAGCTCACCTCTCTTCGCCACGAAGCCTTGATCGAGCAGCTTGGCCGCGCTCGCTTCCGACCGGGCGAGCCCCACGATTTCGTGACCTCTCTCTTTCAGTCGATGCGCGACCGCACCGCCGATCAAGCCAGTCGCGCCTGTTACCAAAACTCGCATGTCGATCACCTCTTCAATTTCGGTGAATCCAACAAAGCGGAACGGCAGTGCGGATGGAAATCGCGAGTCCTGATGTGGCGCTATCGATCGCGCCGATGGCGTCAGGCCGAGGCGGCGATTTTGGTGATGATGCCACGCAGCCAGGCGATAGCCCCATGCGTGTCCGCCCGCCGGTGCCACATCAAGTGGAGTTGCCAGGTGGGTAGTTCGAGCGGCGGATCATACATCGCTATGCCAACTCCGGTATCGGCGAACTTTCGCGCCACCCGGGAGGCCAACGTCGCGACGAGGTCGGTTCCGGCGATCACGAAGGGTGCGGCCAGAAATTGCGGCAGGCTCAGCACGACGCGCCGTTCGAGTCCGAGATCAGCAAGCCTTAGATCGACGATTCCGGAATGGTCGCCTTCCGGAGAGACCAGAAGATGCGGCGCCGCAGCGAAAGCCTTGAGGCTTGGACCACCTGCGAACGCCGGGTGTCCCTCGCGCGCGACGCAGGCAAAACTCTCGAAAAACAGCGGGCTGCTGATAATGCGCGCCGACGTCTCGACGGGGAAACCGATCGCGAGGTTCGCCTCGCCGCTGTCGAGCAGCGTGATGGCTTCGTCTCGTCCGAACATCCCGCAGACGCGCACGTTGATGTGCGGGGCATCGATGCTGAGGCGGGCCATGAGCGGTGGCAGCAGGACGAACGCCGCATAGTCGGTCATCGCGAGCGTGACGGTATTGTCTGATGTCGCGGGGTCGAAGCTGTCGGCCTGGAGCGCGCTCCGGAGCAGCCGGAGCGCATCCGAGACGGGACCGGCAAGATCATGGGCGCGGGGCGTCGGCTGCATGCCCGAGGGCGTTCGCACGAACAGCTCGTCCCCAAGCAGCTCCCGCAGGCGCGTGAGCGCTCCGCTCATCGCCGACTGGCTGAGGCCGATCCGCGATCCGGCGCGCGTCACGTGACGCTCCGCGTACAGCGCATCAAAGGCCTTCATCAAGTTGAGGTCGAAGCCGGCGATATCCATGCGGCCGATCATAAGCGGATGCGTTCAACGGGGATAGCGGCCATACGTCAAGTGCAAACCCCTCGACGGCTCCGGTTGGGCCGGATTCGAAAAATTGAGGCCACTTTGCGAAAAGCGTTTGCTCATGGAAGAGATGGAGTTTCTGAGGCTGAGCCACCTCGTGCGATCTAGAGACCGTCAGCCTCGAGTCAGAAGGAGACCTTGGCCGAAGCCGAGCCGACATCTGTTAAGTGCCACTTTCAGACTTATTGCCATCTCGCAGGATATGAGATTTGTTATTGTCGACAGGGACGCTCGAAGGATGCACCGACGCTTTTGCGATGCCGCGCAAAACCCTTTTAGCGAGGGCTTCGTGATCAATCTCGGGAATTTGCCGTGAACAACAAATTGCTGGCCTCGATTTCCTTTATGCTGGTTGTTTCAGTTTCGCCCTCATACACCCAACAATGGTTGGACCGTGTCGCTGCGGCACCGCCACGTGCATCTACCGCAGAAAAATTTGCCCAGCTGCGGGGCTATTCCGCCTCCGGAACCCACCGATGCGGGCCCGAGAAGGAGCGCCGTTGCATCGTCACGGGTGCAGGGTTCTCAAACTGCAATGATGCTTCCATTGTTCTGCAGACGCGCGATTGCTGCCCTACCACCCGCGAAGGCGGAACATCGAGCGGCTTCACCCTGAACTACTGCATTCCCGACCGTTCGCAGTGACCGTCGCGGCTTTTCGCCATTCTGCCAGCTGTCCACGATGCGTTGACGAGATACATCGAAGGATGGCTCTAGGCAGTTTCCAATGAGCGTCAGAAAGGGACCTTGGCCGAAGCCGAGCCGTCACCTACAAAGGGCCGTAAACGGTCATTCAAGCCCGTCGAGAGCGAATTCGCTTGCCTTGCTTTGAGTCCTTTTGCACTCTCGGGCAAGGAGGCCGACGCATGACGAAAATGTCCGTCGCGTGCGCTCTCGGAGCGGCCTTGGTGCTGTGTAACCTTGGGACGTCCGCTGCTGAAGCCCGGACGCGGAAGGCGCGGGTTTTGCATGAACCAAGAAGGGTCGTCATCACGGCGCCCGTGATAACGCCAACTCCGTGGGATTATTACATTGTTCCACGATATCGTTATCGCCCTGAAGACGACCGGGTCGATCCCTACGGCCCGCCTTTGGTGTCGTCGTGGGACCTCTATGAGGGGTGGCGGTGGCCATACTGGTGGTGAACAGCGATCACGCCAGACGGATCGCATTCCGCGGGAAGTGGTGATCGTCCCCTGACGGACGCCGAGATGAAGCGCAACCCTGGAAAGTGAGTAGCTGCGTCAATTCGGAATAATAGAAGATTACCGCTGATTTGCCCGACGCGTCAAGTCGCTTTCCGAGCCGCCGGCGGCCGACTGCTACTTTGCATGGGGTTGTTTTCGATACATTGAGCGCGCGCCCGACACGGCGCGACTAGCCCACCGCCTTCGCCGCTGCCCGCCCCGCATTCCGCCCCGAGAACAGGCATCCGCCGAGGAACGTGCCTTCCAGCGAGCGATAGCCGTGCACGCCGCCGCCGCCGAAGCCGGCTGCTTCGCCCGCGGCGTAGAGCCCGCTTATGATCTGGTGGTCGTTGCCGAACACGCGTGAATCGAGATCGGTCTCGAAGCCGCCGAGCGTCTTGCGGGTCAGGATGTTGAGCTTCACCGCGATCAGCGGGCCGTGTTCGGGGTCGAGGATGCGATGCGGCTTGGCGGTGCGGATGATCTTGTCGCCGAGATAGCGGCGCGCATTGTGGATGTTCATCACCTGTGCGTCCTTGACGAAGGGATTTGCTATCTCGCGGTCGCGCGCCTCGATCTGCGTCCTGATGGCGTCGAGCTTCAGGAGATCGTTGCCGGCGAGCTTGTTCATGGCAGCGACGAGATCGGCGAGATTGTCGCGCACGATGAAGTCGGCGCCGTGCTGCTTGAACGCCTCCACCGGCGCCGGCGCGCCCTTGTTGGTGGCGCGCTTGATCGTCATGCGCCAGCTTTTGCCGGTGAGATCCGGGTTCTGCTCCGAGCCCGAGAGCGCGAACTCCTTCTTGATGATGCTCTGGGTCAGGACGAACCAGGAATAATCGTAGCCGGTGCTCATGATGTAATGCAGTTGCCCGAGCGTGTCGGAGCCCGGGAACAGCGGCGCCGGCAGGCGCTTGCCTGCTGCGTCGAACCACAGCGACGACGGACCCGGCAATATGCGGATGCCGTGGCGCGGCCAGATCGGGTTCCAGTTCTGGATGCCCTCGACATAGTGCCACATCCGGTCGCGGTTGATCAGCCGCGCGCCGGCGGCTTCGGTGAAGCCGATCATGCGGCCGTCGACATGCTCGGGCACGCCCGAGATCATGAACTTTGGCGGCGCGCCGAGCCGCTGCGGCCAGTTCTGCCGCACCAGGTCATGATTGCCGCCGATGCCGCCGGAGGCGACGATCACCGTCTGCGCCCGCAGCGAGAAATCGCCGACCGCCTTGCGCGACGAGCTTTTGCCCCGCTCGACGCTGGTCGGCTCCAGGATCGTGCCGCTGACGCCGTCGACTGCGCCGTTGGTCACATCAAGCGCATCGACGCGATGGCGGAACTTGAAGATCAGCTGTCCGGTCTTGGCGGCCTCGCGCGCGCGGCGCTCGAACGGCTCGACGATGCCGGGACCGGTGCCCCAGGTGACATGGAAGCGCGGCACCGAATTGCCGTGCCCCATCGCGTCATAGCCGCCGCGCTCGGCCCAGCCGACGACGGGGAAGATGCGATGGCCCATCGCGCGCAGCCAGTCGCGTTTCTCGCCGGCGGCGAAGCCGACATAGGCCTCCGCCCATTGGCGCGGCCAGTGATCCTCGTCGCGGTCGAAGCCTGCGGTGCCGATCCAGTCCTGCAGCGCCAGATCGAAGGAGTCCTTGATGCCGAGCCGCCGCTGCTCCGGCGAATCGACCAGGAACAATCCGCCGAACGACCAGAACGCCTGGCCGCCGAGGCTTTGTTCCCCCTCCTGATCGAGCACGATGACGCGCTTGCCTGCGTCGGCAATCTCGGTTGCGGCAACGAGCCCGGCCAGCCCGCCGCCAACCACGATCACATCCGCATCGTCGGCCATTCTGATTCTCCCCAACCCCGTTCCGATTGAAGACTGCGGTCTTGCACGCGGTCAACGCCAAATGGCCCTTGCCTGTGGCGATCAGGCACCAAGCAGGGGCGGCAAGTTGTTCCAGTTTGGGACCTTTCCACACCCGACTGCAGCCCGCGCGCAACACCCAATTTGAATTTGTTTTGATCCGGTTCGCTCGGCTGGACAAAATTCGCCGCTCGCAACACGCTCGCCGTCGCTGCATCACCAAAACAAACAGATTCGGTTTCGACTGGGGCTGGCCAATGAAGTTGATGACGGGGTTGCTCGCTGCGGTTCTCCTGCTGGCGGGGATGGGGGCGTCACACGCGGTGGTCAGGATCGCCGATGATCGCGGCGGGCGGATCGGAACCTACGTCGACAAATATCAAAGCTTGCGCACCTCGGGCGAGACCGTGATCATCGATGGCCTGTGCGCGTCGGCCTGCACCATCGTGCTCGGCGCGGTTCCCCGCGACCGCATCTGCGTCACCTCGCATGCCAATCTCGGCTTCCATGCCGCATGGGATTTCGGCGCCAATGGCCGCGCCGTGACCAATCCCGAAGCCACCCAGATGCTGTACTCGATGTATCCGCCGGCGGTGCGCAAATGGATATCGGCCCGCGGCGGCCTCACGCCGCACATGATCTTCCTGCGCGGCAAGCAACTGCAGGCGCTCTACAAGCCCTGCTTCCTCGACGCCCAGGCCTCGGCGAACAAGCCATTCTCGCACTGACGCGCGCATCCTCCGCATGAGTTGATCGGGCCGGCTGCCATTGTGCTTGCCGGTTGCCGGAACCCGGCTTATCTCAACCGCATGGTTCAGCCGGTCTCCGCCCAGCCTCACCCGATCGCCGCACCTGATCAGGGCAGGGTGGCGTCGGTGATCCTGTGGGGCGGGGCCGGCATTGGCGGACTGGCCTTGCTGGCCGCCGGCGCACTCTGGTTTCACTACGGTACGGCGGTGTTTTTCGAGATGATCGCCGCCGGAATCTCTGCCTGCTTCTGACCGACAAGGATGTGTTGACGTCATGGACCGGACAACCCGCCCGCTGGTGATCTTTGCCGCCTTCGCTGCCAGCCTAGCCGTCGGCCTCTTCATCATGCTGTGGGCGGTCGGAGGCTTGCGCAGCGTCGCGGCGCCGGCCGCGATCGGCGGGCCGTTCCAGCTCACCGACCAATCCGGCCAGACCGTCACCGACAAGGACCTCAAGGGCAAGCCGACGCTGATCTTCTTCGGCTTCACCCATTGTCCCGACGTTTGCCCGACCTCGCTGTTCGAGATGTCGGAGGTGCTGAAGGCGATGGGCAAGGATGCCGACCGGGTGAACACCTATTTCGTCTCGGTTGATCCCGAGCGCGACACCCAGGCTGCGATGAAGGACTATTTGTCGAGCTTCGATCCGCACCTCAAAGGGCTGACCGGCGATCCCGCTGCGATCGCCAAGGTGCTGTCGGAATATCGGGTCTACGCCAAGAAGGTGCCGCTGAAGGATGGCGACTACACGATGGACCACACCGCGTTGATCTACCTGATGGATCGCGACGGCCATTTCGTCTCGCCGTTCAACCTGAAACGAACGCCCGAAGAGGCCGCCACCGATCTGAAACGGTATCTCTGAGCTTTTGGCTCTCCGCCGGAACTGACCCAATCGGCACTCGCATCCGGCGCCGGATGGTCTATAAGGCCGTCCAATTCCTTCAAATCGCTCATTTATGCCAGATCAGTCTACCCAGCCCTTTGCCGTCCGGCCGCGCCAGATCGTCCATCTGGCTGCGCGCTTGATGGCGGCTGCATGGCTGGCGTCGGTGGGGCCCGTCATGGCGCAGACGCCGCCGGCCCACACTCCGGCCGCCAAGCCGGCTCCTGCCCCGAGTGCTCAGCCGGTGACCCCCCTGGTCACACCACCGCCCCCGCCGCCGAAGGCTGCCGCGGCGGGCGCCCCGCAGGCGGTGCCGGGGTTCTGGGACCCGCGGCGCCGGCCCGACCGGCCGGACCTGTCGCGTCTCACCGTGATCCGCTTCCTGACCGAGACCGACTATCCGCCGTTCAACTTCACCGGTCCCGACGGCAATCCGGCCGGCTTCAATGTCGACCTCGCGCGCTCGCTCTGTGACGAGATCAAAGTCACCTGCACCATCCAGATGCGCCGCTTCGAGACCCTGGTCGATGCGCTCGCGACCAACCGGGGCGATGCCATCATCGCCTCGATGGCGGTGACGCCACAGCTGCGCGCCAAGGTCGATTTCACCGATCCCTATTATCGCGCGCCGGCGCGTTTCGTGTCGCGCCGCGATAATGTGATGGCGGAGATCCGTCCCGAATATCTCGAAGGCAAGAAGGTCGGCGTCATCGCCGGCACCTCGCACGAGGCCTATCTGAAGGCGATGTTCACCGACGCCGAGATCCACTCCTATCCTGATAACGATGCGCTGCGCGCAGCCTTGCGCCGCGGCGAGGTCGACTTCATCTTCGGCGACGCGATCTCGCTGGCGTTCTGGATCAACGGCACCGACTCCGGCGATTGCTGCGCCTTCTCCGGCGGTCCCTTCGTCGAAAGCCGCTATTTCGGCGAGGGCGTCGGCATCGCCGTGCGCAAAGGCAATGATTTGCTGCGGCAGTCGCTGAACTGGGCGCTGTTTCGGATCTGGGAAAAAGGCCGCTTCACCGATCTGTGGCTGCGGTATTTCTCGATCAGCCCGTTTTGATCGCGTCGCTTCGCGTCTCGTCGTCATTGCGAGGAGCGAAGCGACGAAGCCATCCATGCCTCGCTACGCGGTGAAATGGGTTGCTTCGCTTCGCTTGCAATGACGAATATGTTATTCAGTCCGGCCGTTTTTTGGCCTTCGGAGAAAGCTCGCTTAGATGTCCCCCCTCGATCCTCGCTTCAGCCCGAGCGACCTGCGTGCGCTCGCCGAACAATCCAACGCCTGGCCGTTCGAGCAGGCGAAAGCGATTGTGGCGCGGCTGAAGAAATCGCCGAAGGACGAGGTGCTGTTCGAGACCGGCTACGGTCCGTCGGGCCTGCCGCATATCGGCACCTTCGGCGAGGTCGCGCGCACCTCGATGGTGCGCCATGCCTTCCGCGCGCTCACCGAGGACAGGATCAAGACGCGCCTGCTCGCCTTCTCCGACGACATGGACGGCTTGCGCAAGGTGCCCGACAACGTGCCCAATCGCGACATGATGGCGGCCCATCTCGGCAAGCCGCTGACGCGGGTGCCGGACCCTTTCTCGAACGAACATCCCTCGTTCGGGGCGGCCAACAACGCGCGCCTGCGCGCGTTCCTCGATCATTTCGGCTTCGACTACGAGTTTGCGAGCGCGACCGACTACTACACGTCGGGCCGCTTCGACGCGACGCTGCTGAAGATGCTCGCGGCCTACGACAAGGTGATGGCGATCATCCTGCCGACATTGGGGCCGGATCGCCGCGCCACCTATTCGCCGTTCCTGCCGATCAGCAAGACCACCGGTGTCGTACTGCAGGTGCCGATGATCCGGCGCGACGTCGCGGCCGGCACGGTCACCTATGTCGATCCGGACAGCGGCGAGGAGGTCGAAACCCCGGTCACCGGCGGCAATGTGAAGTGCCAGTGGAAGGCCGATTGGGCGATGCGCTGGGTCGCGCTCGGTGTCGACTACGAGATGGCGGGCAAGGATCTGATCGACTCGGTGAAGCTGTCGAGCCAGATCGCGCGCGCGCTCGGCGGCTCGCCGCCGGAAGGCTTCAACTACGAGCTCTTCCTCGACGAGCAGGGCCAGAAGATATCGAAGTCGAAGGGCAACGGCCTCACCATCGACGAATGGCTGCGCTACGCCTCGCCGGAATCGCTGTCGCTGTTCATGTATCGCGAGCCGAAGGCGGCGAAGCGGCTGTTCTTCGACGTCATTCCGCGCAATGTCGACGACTATCAGCAGTTTCTTGACGGCTTCCCGAAGCAAGAACCGCGACAGCAGCTGCAGAACCCGGTCTGGCACATCCATGCCGGCACGCCGCCGCTGGCCGACATGCCCGTCACGTTTCAGCTGTTGCTGACGCTGGTGTCGTCGTCGAACGCGGAAAACGCCGAGACGCTGTGGGGCTTCATCGGCCGCTACCGTCCGGGCGTGACCCCCGAGAGCCATCCGAAGCTCGATGCGATGGTCGGCTATGCCATCAACTATTATCGCGACTTCGTGGCGCCGACCAAGCAATACCGCAAGCCGAGCGAAAGCGAGCGCGCCGCGCTGCAGGACCTGCGCGATGCGCTCTCCAACCTGCCGGCAGATGCGAGCGCGGAAGACATCCAGAACGTGGTCTACGAGATCGGCCGCCGCGAGCCCTTCCTCGACACCGTCAAGAAGGGCAAGGACGGCCGCCCCGGCGTCTCGCTCGACTGGTTCAACATGCTCTACCAGGTCTTGCTCGGCCAGGAAAAGGGCCCGCGCTTCGGCTCCTTTGTGGCGGTCTATGGCGTGCAGAATGCGGTGACCATGATCGACGGCGCGCTGGCGCGGTCGTTGTAGCTTCTTCCTTCTCCCCTTGTGGGAGAAGGTGGCGCGAAGCGCCGGATGAGGGGTATGTCTCCACGAACTCGGTACGTGTGGATGGATACCCCTCACCCGTCCGCGATGCTTCGCATCGCGGCCACCCTCTCCCACAGGGGGCTAGGGGATTCCCGGATTTTGTGACTGTGTAGCAAGGGCATATCCGTCGAGTGTCGCGGCCAGGCGGTTCCAGCCATCTCGCATGGTCTTTGGTCCGGGAGGCTTGTAGTAGCAATTCC
>Ga0153933_1000143_pt1 | contig 37009 bp, 27 predicted proteins | sample TSNJ017MetaG_FD_102275 | JGI IMG/M metagenome (GOLD analysis project Ga0153933, IMG submission 102275) | Attine ant fungus gardens microbial communities from New Jersey, USA - TSNJ017 MetaG | ecosystem: Host-associated > Fungi > Mycelium > Unclassified | place: USA: New Jersey, Wharton State...
GATCACTGAACACGAAAATCGTACTCGGTTCTGTGCGGAAAACGGGGATCAGGCCAGATCTCGTAGATAATGTTTCGGCCTTCCACTTGGTTGAGATTTCGTTTTAAGTACAGTCCAAACGTGACTTGTTACGATCTCGTGTCGCTATGGTCGAGTGCTCAGCCCTTGCTCGTGGAAGCCACTTGGAGTTACAGTCATTGCAAACGCCCCGTACGGGACGCTGAGAGATCGCTTCTTCTCTCGTGCTCTTCCTTCCTGTGTTAGTACGTTGTCTGATCGTAGGTCTGCCTTGCTCCCAGTAGGTGTTAACCAGTCTGATAAGGAAGTTGTATCGACGGTCGTGTGGTTTCAAGGGATCATACTTCGAACCGAGTTTTGAGCGTTCTGGAGTCCCCCGATGAAATCCAACGCACCCAAGCAGACCATCGACCTGGCTGGGCTGAAGATCAGCCTGAAGACATACGGCGATCTGAGCTTTTTCTTTAATATCGCTGACGGCTTCGAAACATTAAGCGATGTTGCAGAGCGGGCTTTGAGCGAGTGGCTCGCGCAACAGGGCGCGGCTCTGCGGATGAGCCAGATCGACATGCAGCTCATGGCCCACGATACAGAAGACGATGCAACTCCTATGCCGACAGAGTGTCAAAGGGAAAAAATCAGACGAGAAGCACCCACCTCGAACATTGTGCCGTTCTGCTCTTCGCTCTATCTCTGTTCAGAGTGGAAGCAATAAGAAGCCTTCGTAGACCTCCATCATTTCTACGTTCATGCGAGGTAGCCTGGGGTCATCGGTTCACGACCTGAGATCATGCGCAAGGTGGATTCGCTTCAACGGGGCGAGTAACGTTCCTACGAGGGTTACACGGGGCAGGGAAGTGCTGAATACGCGATTGATCCCGCGACCTTTGCCGAGATTTTGCCCGTGGGCGGCAAAGGTCTGGCAGGGAATTCAACGGTACTGGCAACGGTACTGAACTTGGTTTTTGGGTGATCCCCTCGGGAGGTGGGAAGCCAGCAGAGCTGACATTTGGAGAGGGCGAAGACGCCGCAGACAAAAGAACCTGGCCCTCAGGACGACGTAGCCATGATCGGACAGAAAGATCGACCATGGCGATGAGCGCGACTGAGCATCGAATTGAGCTTTGCCCCTTTCAACGCTCAGCCGCTAGACCTCCAGCTTCACGGCCGGGGTTACGTTGGGAAGGATCTTCTCCACCAGCACCCTGCCGTCTTTATCCTTCGGTGCTTTCATCCCATAGGCGTTCACGGGTTGCGAGCGATTCACCCAGAGCGTGTAGTAAAGGTGATCTGCGCGGGGATCGTCGGTGTTCGGGTGCAGCAGGATAGTGAGGCCGAGGCTATTCAACTGCACCCACGGCACGATAACAGGCAGCAGGTCGTTCGTGAAACCAAAGTAGAACGATGGAGTGGTGTGCGGACCGCGCGGCGCAAGGTTCCAATCGCCGAGTTCGACAGGAAAGCGTTCCCCGGCCCAACGGCGAATGAGCGCAGCTCTCTCGTAAGTGTCAAAGTCGAAGTAGAAATGTGCGTGATAGCTCTTGATGTCGGTGAATGCCCGCGGCTTGTCGGGTAGGCCATTCTCCGTGCGTGGCCAAAGTCCGGCAGGGCGAGTAGTCGGCTGCATCAGCGTTTCATATCCCCACTCACTTACCCCAGTGTCAGCGGAGATGTAGGGCTTGATTGCCCCATTGAGAGAGGCAAATGCTGCGGCCGGGGCGGAGAGATCCGATGCAGACTTTTTTGGCTCCTCCGCGCGGGCTTCGTCGCCGAGTGTGATGCCGATGGCGGCAGCGCCCGCTCCGAAGAGAAATGACCGGCGTGTCGGCGCAAGCCAGTCGGCCCATTGCTGATCGATTTCTGTGTTCTTTACTGTCCGCTCATTGGAGTCAATGCGTAGCTCATCGGAATTGTTGCTGTAGGTGTCGCACATCTTCTATCTCCTTTCAAAATGCGAAGGAACTACATCCAAAATCCGGCTCATCGTAATGCTCTTTATAACTACTCGACCTTGCTCAAATCGACTTGATGGATTGGCAAGTCCCAATGGTTTGCCGTCAACTCCCAGCGCCTGTTCTCGTCGCGACGGAATGCTGCCTGGTCGGGAAAAAGCTGTTTTGCAACTTCAGACTCGGATTGCCCGGGTGGCGCATCGTGAGAAGCGCGCGTGATGATGATGCGATAGTCCCAGCGTGAGTCTTCACTGGTATGCAGGCCCGGAGCCCACACCGAATAGTTGAGGACGTACCCTAGCTGCTTTTGGCGCTCAAGAATGGCGAGCTGGTATTTCCGGAAAAGTTCGAACCACTCGTCATGAAAGCCATATCGGACCCGGTAGACCCACTCGACTGTCTCAGGATGAGAGGCTGCCGCAGAAGGTTGAAGGGCATTTTGTGTGGCGCTGGCCCTCGACAAATTGGGCGCCAGGAAAGCGATGAGAGAAAAGCAGAGAAGAGCTCTACGAATGGAAATTCGCGCCTGCACGATATACCTCCAGAACGAAAATATCGCTGTGATCCCGAAAGTGGGAAGCAGATAATTTTGGATGAGTGGGTAAGTTCCCGGAAGAGTCTAAGGTAGCAGCGCTCTCACCCAGCTAGTAGCTGAGGAAGGGACAACAGCGCTGGAGGTACTGTGACATGGGCTGACATTAGCATAAGCGAATCTGGCGGGTCAACGAGAGTTACAGCAACGATACCGAACGGGGTGGTGTGCGCCGTACAGTTTCTATAAGCGCGCTCGGCATGGAATCTGCAACCGGGCATGATGCCAAAACTTCTGAGGTCGTCTGTGTGGCGGTATACAGACAGGCTGCAGCCATTGCGGCACATAGCAAATGAAGTCGGAGTAATTACCATGAGAATCAAGATAGCTAGCGTAGGTGAGCCGGTTCTTCGTCATCCTGCGCGGCCAGTATTGCCGGAAGAGATCGGCAGTGAATCCCTCAAGTCACTGATTGAACACATGCGCGAGACGCTTTCAGATGCTCCCGGCGTTGGACTGGCGGCTCCGCAAGTGGGCGTAAGCCTGCAGCTTGCCATCATTGAAGACAAAGCCGAGTATCAAGCTGGTTTGACTTCGGCAGAACTGGCAGAGCGGGAGCGGCGGCCAGTCGAGTTTCATGTGCTCATCAATCCTGAGATGGAATTGCTTTCTCCGCCTGACGTGGCATTTTTCGAAGGCTGCCTCAGCCTGCCTGGCTACATGGCTATGGTTCCGCGTGCTCGTACAGTGCGGGTACGGGCTCTCGACGAACTCGGCAAGCCGATAGAGATCGTTGCTGAAGGCTGGTATGCGCGCATTCTGCAGCACGAGATCGATCACCTGAAAGGCACCGTCTACATCGACCGGATGTGGAGCCGCAGTTTCTCATCAATCGACAACTACAACCGCCATCTGAAATCGAGATCAACTGTAGACTTGCGGGGTGAATTTCTTCCGGCAGAGAAGGATTCGAGATAGCGCACGAGTGAGCACGCACGTTTGAAGAGGGGCTTGCCAGGCAGCGAGATTCGCGATGACACTGTCGGAATCACCAGCGCGCCAGATGCTGTTGTCATTGACTTGCAACGAACGCGCCGATATTCTCAAGCACATGCAGGTCCGGTTCATGATCGGTTGTTGTTGCTCCTCACAGGCTATCTGTTGAGTTGAGCGGCGCGGCATTCTTCCAAGCTTAAAAAGCATTCCCGCTTATTTCCTCTCACAGGACTGGCCTGGCGCGAAGGTGCGTTCCGGGCTTTCCTGGCGTGTCTCGCGGCAGATGCAGTTCTTTTGCACCGCTTCAGGAGACACTCATGACGCCTTTGTGGAAACCCCGCAGTCTTTCCGCTTTGCTACGCCTTTCCCTTCACGTCCTCATTTCGTTCGTGGCGCTTTCCGCTTTTTCCCAGACCTATAGCGGAGGCATTCGCGGAACTGTCACTGATCCAGCAGGCTCGGTGGTACCGGGTGCTGCCATCACGCTTACCGACGAGGCCACGCAACAGGTACGTTCGGCTACAACTGATAGCACTGGCTCCTACGCATTCAACGCACTTCAACCATCGAATTACGCCCTGCACATTGTTGCGACCGGATTCGGTGTTGCTGACCGCACGCGTATTGCTCTCGCCACGCAGGACTTTGTCACCATCGATGTGTCATTGACTGTGGGCTCCTCGACCAATGTTGTGCAGGTTTCTGCGGACGCTCCACTGGTGGATAACTCCACCGCATCGATCAGTGCCAACCTGGATCAGCGGCGTCTTGAGGATGTTCCGGTTCTTGGACGCAATCCCTACATCACGGCTGGTCTCTCGGGTGTCTTCGTGAATACCGGCAATCCACAGTTCATTCGCTTCGCGGATCAGAATGGCACAACTGCGACATCGGTTGCCGGAGGACCAGTTGCCGCAAATCTTTACACCATCGACGGCGTGCCTATCACAGACACAAACAATCGCCCGATCGCGATTCCTACGATCGAGTCGATTCAGGATGTAAAGGTGCAGGCGCTCACGTACGATGCGCAGGTAGGCCGCACTGGCGGCGGGGTGTTTAACACGCTGCTGCGGTCCGGAGCAAACACTGTGCATGGCTCTGTGTTTGGAGAGACGCGACAGACCGCATGGCTTGCCAACGACTTCTTTGCCAATCGAAGCGGTATTGCCAGGCCTGACAGTCCGTACTACAACTGGGGCGCGTCACTCGGCGGGCCGGTGGTAATTCCGCATTTGTACAACGGCCGCGACAAGACCTTCTTCTGGATCGGCTCGGAAGGCTACATCCAGACTTCGCCGTACACGGAAACCTTTGTCGTGCCGACAGACGCCGAGCGGAACGGAGACTTCTCAAACGATTACAACGCCGACGGAACGCTGCATACCATTTACAACCCGAACGACACCTATACCGACGCGGCAGGTGTTCACCGTCGCCCTTTTGCCGGAAACACGCTGACCAATATCAATCCAGTGGGGAAAAACATTGCATCGTACTTTCCATCACCCGCGTCCGGCACCAATAACTTTACCGGCACTGACAATGTGCGTGACCACGCGCAGGAAGTCACGGTGAAGCTAGACCAGCAGATTCGTCCCTGGTGGACAGTCAACGGTTCCTACATCTTTTACGAAGCACTGCAGCCGCTCGGAAATCCGCTGCACACACTGCCTGGCAGCTACTCCTACACCTATCATCGTCAGGTCGATGCGATCCAGGCGAACAGTACATGGATCATCAATCCAACCACGGTGCTGACCGCGCGCTATGGCAACAATCGATTTCCGAACCTTATCGCGGAGGTGAGCCAGGGCTTCAATCCCGCGAACCTCGGCTTTCCCACTTCGCTGACAAGTCAGCTTCAGTCGCTCTTCTTTCCGACGATCTTCTTTGCGAATTACTCGCAGCTTGGGCAGAACACCAGCCAGCTCGATGACTGGAAATCGCAGATCGTCAACGGAGCTCTCTCGAAGTCTCTCAATCGCCACAATGTGACGGTGGGTGCGGAGTACCGGCGTCTGCGCCTGAACTTCCAGGATTACAGCAACGCCCCCGGAACCTATACCTTCACCGGCGCATTTACGCAGGCCAATCCCAGCGAGACCGACGGTCTTGCCGGCGACGATATCGCCGATCTGTTACTTGGGCTGCCTGTGTCTGGCGAGATCGACCAGACCACGCGGCTGAACACTTATCTCGACTACACTGCCATCTTCGCTCAGGACGATTGGCGCGTTACCAATAAGCTCACGTTAAACCTCGGTCTGCGCTGGGAGTCAGAGACGGGACTCAAGGAAGATCACGACCAACTCGCGGTAGGATTCGATCGCACTGCAACGGCCAACATCAATGGCACAGTTCCCGTCACGGGAGGCATTCTGTTCGCTGGAGTTAACGGCGATCCACATGACATTGGCGACCTTTCGCGGGTGAAGTTCGCGCCACGCCTCGGCGCGGCCTATCAGCTCACATCAAAGACAGTCCTCCGTGGCGGCTACGGAATACTTTATGCGCCCATCCGCTACGATCCCGTCGCCAGCCTCGCTCCCGGATACGAGCAGGCGAACGCCTACATCGCCAGCAACGATAATGACCAGACGCCCGCGAACACACTCAGCAATCCCTTTCCCAATGGATTGACCAAACCGGCAGGCAACTCCGCGGGCTTGCTTACCGGTATCGGCAACTCTGTGAGCAGCTATGACCAGGCCTATCATGCTCCGCGCGTGCAGCAGTTCTCCGTCGATCTAGAGCGCGATCTCCCTGGGCACGTCGCGCTCGATGTAGCCTACATTGGCTCGCGCTCGAGTAGTCTCTCGCCATCTCCTACCAGCAGCACGCCCATCAACATCAACCAGCTTGATCCATCGAACTTTAATCTCGGCGCATCGCTGAATGACCAGGTTACCAATCCTCTCTATGTTGCGAGTGGGCCTGGTATCATCGGTCAGCCGACTGTGTCACGCTCGCAATCGCTGCGGCCGTTTCCGCAGTTCACGTCGGTGAATCTTTTCGTCAGCTCTGCGCACGCCGACTACAACGCGCTGCTCATCAAGGCGGAGAAGCGCGCCGGTCACGGACTCAACCTGCTCGGCTCCTTCACCTGGTCGCGCAACAGAGATTCATCGTTCGCCACAGCGAACAGCATTCAAACTCCAGGATTCTCCTCGCCACAAAATGTCTACAACCTCGAAGGTGAATATTCGCGATCCGTCACCGACACCCCTTTCCGCCTCGTCGCCGGTGTTCTTTATGATTTGCCTTTCGGCCACGGCCAGCGGTTTTCGACAGGGCATCGCTGGACAGATGAGATTGTCGGCGGCTGGCAGTACAACGTGCTTCCCACCTTCCGCAGCGGATTCCCGGTCGCGGTTTATCAAAGCAGCAATCCGAATAGTACCGTCGCCGGCAATGGCGTGCAGAGGCCGAACCTTTTACCCGGAGCACACCTCGGAACCAGCGGAAGTCTCTACGATCGACTGAATGGCTACATCAATCCAGCCGCCTTCACAGCGTCTGCCGCATTCGCCTTCGGGGATGCGCCGCGTACGCTTTCGCTGCGCGGCCCTGGATATGCCAACTGGGACATGTCACTGTTCAAGAATGTGCTCATTCGCGAGCGATTCAATGTTCAATTCCGCACTCAGGCCTTTAATACCTTCAACACTCCGCTGTTTGGCGGGCCTAACACCGCCTTCGGCAGCTCCAACTTTGGCACCATCACTTCGCAAGCCAACTTCCCGCGCTATCTGCAGTTAGGCCTGCATATCACATACTGATCGAACGGAGCGCGGTGGTTTGGTCGCAACCCGCCGCCGCGCTCTGCAGCTGTAGTTGTCAGAAAGGAATGATTCGTGTCTCTCCCGCTCTCTCGCCGCTCCCTGCTGAAGGGTACGGGCCTCGCTCTTACCGCCGGGCTGCTGCCCGAAGCTTGGGCAGCCCCAGCAAAGCTTGAAGAAAAAGTGCCCGAAGAAAAAGAGATCATTCATCTCAACTTGAATGAAAACGCCTGGGGACCTTCGCCCAAGGTCGGCCCCGCCATCGAGCGCGAATTTTCCCGTCTATCGCGCTACGCAAATGACAAGTTGGCTGAGACTTTCGCCGAACAGGTGGCGGCCTATGAGCGCGTGCCGGTCGAGCAGGTGGTGCTCGGAGAAATCCTCGGCGCCCTCGGATTATGGCTTGGCAGTCAGGGCGGGCCGGGAGGCGAGTTCATTTACTCCACGCCTGGATATCTCGCTGTTGTGAATGCTGCGTCGCACGTGGGAGGTGTCGGCGCTCCTGTGCCGCTCAATGACCGATATGAAAACGACCTGCCGGCCCTTGAAGCGAGGGTGAATGCGAAGACGCGCGCCCTTTATCTCATCAACCCACACAACCCGACGGGCACGGTCAGCGATGCCGGCGCATTCCGCCAGTTTCTGGAGAGGACGTCACAACGCGCTCCGGTCATCGTGGACGAAGCATATCTGGAATTTACCAACGATTTCGAATCGCGCTCCGCGGTGTCACTTACACGAGAGGGAGCGAATGTGCTTGTCTTTCGTACCTTCGATAAGATTCATGGACTCGCCGGCATCCCCATTGGTTACACCATCGCTCCGAAGAAACTTGCTGCCGACCTGAAAGCCCAGGGCGTAGGCGATGCCGAGTCACTTGGACGCCTCAATATCGTTGCAGCCTCCGCGGCACTATCTGACACCGCACAAGTAGCTCACATCCGGTCGACTGTCGCAACCGAACGGCAGAAGTGGAATGCGGTGCTCGATGAACTGAACCTGCCGCACACTCAGTCAGCTACCAACTTCGTCTTCTTCCATGCCAAGCGTCCGCAAAACGAGTTGGCCGCCGCGATGCGAGAGCGGGGAATCGACATTGGCCGCACCTTTCCTCCGTATACAGACTGGGCCCGCATTACCATAGGCCTTCCCGAAGAAAACAGAGCAGCTCAGGCAGCACTGCGAGCGAGCATTCGCTAGCTTGATTTGCCGCAGCCAGTCAGCAATCGAAACACGTGAAGGACGCAAGAGTTAGACTGCCAGCATCTGAATCATCGCATGGGCTCTCCCGCATGTACCGGCAGGCCTATTGGGAAGACCCGCGCTACGTCCCGCTGTTGCAGAAAGCCTTCGATCAATGGCACTAATTGAGTCGCAGAACGGGCGAGAAGCTGTTCCATGTAACCGGCGGCCTGGTCATCGGCAGCAGAAGCGGCGTGCTGGTGAAAAGGAGCCTCGAAAGCGTCCGCCAGTTCAACCTTCCTCACATTTTTATGGATGGAGCAGAGTTGAGGCACCGCTACCCGATCGTTCACTTCGAAGAAGACACCGTGCAGTGTGCCAGCTCTTGAATCGCCGCAGCCGTGATTACACATTCATTGAGATCGTAGCGCAGCACAATAAAATGACTCCTTTCGGGGAAACGGCTCGGCGTCCCAAAATCCTCAGGTCGTCCTAGGATGAAAGGTATTACTTCAAGCGAGCGCTAGAAGAGGTGGGTAGAGTATACCGGAACTGATAGTCGATGGAATCCGCGGTTTATCTTTCTTAATTAGGCAGTAAATAGAGGCGACGAGTAAAATAGTCCGCCCCTGGTATGAGGCCATGATTCAGCACCGAGTGATCTACGGATATTGCCCGAGCCTGCTCAGCGCCAAAAGTTTGATGCGAGCTGAAGAGGCCTTGAGGAATGGAACTTTAATCTTGCTAGAGCGAACACTTCGATGCGAATGTGCTGCGCGAGTTGGAGTTCGACTGTTGCCTATTGGACAATTAATTCCAACCCGACATCGTCCGTACGGGATTTCCTCATCAACCGTTAGCCACGGTATTGGTTCAAGACGAGAAGGTTAGCTTCGTCTTGGTTACTCGTCGTTGTGTGGCCGACGCTTCGAACGCTCAAAGCTTTCCTCGGGATCTTGAGCACTCACTACAATCCGCCATGCCAAAACGCAGGCAATCGGGATAAGAACTGCGAGAGATACAGAGAAAAATGTAAATGGCAGTGTGCCGTCGTGGGCGAGGAACCACAAAGCAATCACCAGAGCTAAAACGACGCCAAGCCCTGTAATCGCAAAATGCCTTTGCTGCACGAAAGTTAGGTCATCATCCCCATTCCGCGCCAAGTCTTCACCAGTTTCATCATTTCGGCTATTCATTTCCTCACGCCATCAAGAACCCGAATGCCCAATAGTCTGCCTCGTCCGACTGACCATGGCAAGTAAATCAGGAGGCATCCCAACCTGCCTAGCCGAGGGCAATTGCTGCGACACCGCAGACAATAAACGCCGATCCAAGGCCTCTCCGCATTAAATGTCCTTCTTGTAGAAATTTGGCCCCGAAGAAGGTCCCTATCATCATCGACATCTCCCGGACCGGAGCCACGCGGCTGATGGGTGCGAGCTTCATGGCGGAGAGAGTCATTACGTAGGCAATTGGCATAAGGAGCGCAATCCCGAGCGCACCTTTCCAACATTGGGTAAGCTCGTCGCGTACATCAGCCCTGCGTAGCCAAGTCTTTCTCGAAAAGAATACCGTGCGAAAAAGACCCTCTGCATACTCGACAATCAACGGCGCGATCATGAGGCGCGTAACCGAATAGGCATCGACGATGGTGTAGCAGGCAATGGTAATTCCGGTTGCGATTCCCCATAGCATGCTAGGGCGCAGCCTCGGGTTGCGCAGGCCGGACGCGGTGCCAGACGCAAGCAGAATGCCCACCGAGATGAGCAACGCGCCTGAGACCGCGACGAGTGACGTATGTTCGCGTAAGAGAACCACTGCCGCCGCGAAAGAGAGCAATGGTGCAGAGCCACGGGCGAGCGGGTAGACGACGGTGAATTCGCCGATGCGGTATCCCCGGATAAGACACTCCGTGTAGAGAACGTGCAAGACACCAGTGGCGACAAGAGCAAGAAGTACACTCGCCGAGAAGGGCATGCCCTGCCGGATGATGATCCAGATTACGAGCGGAACAAAGATCAGCGCTTCCATTGCGGAAGCAAGCCAGATGAGATACTTGGTCCCCGCAAATTGCTTGGCTAAAAGGTTCCAGGTGGCGTGCGCAGTTGCTGCGGCAAAGACTAGAAGAAATGCGCGAATCGGCAAGATCAGCTCCCAGATACACGAAGTCTTGTTCGACTTCTCCCTCTGGGATTTTTGCCCTTGGGTGCGGACCGCTCGGTCCCCTGTGGCGCTTGGACCGGTTTCGCAGAAACCAGAACCCTAGCCACCGAATGCCATCGACAGCGCTAGTTTATTAGAGTCATTTGCTGTAAGCAAACGTCATCTCCAACCTGCTGGAAGTCTTATGTCAACGAACCTGTGCTCAAATACATCTCTATATCAAGGCCCGTATCCGAGAACCCACACGTTCGAAGAAGATCGCCAGCAAGCATGAGCACACAAGTGGTTGAAGTGACGACTACTTCCTTGATCACACTCACTTTGTATGCCGGCTCGGCGCTGTTCTGAGATCTGAGTTTACCGACTTGCTCAAGCTGAAGATCTTCATATTTTGCAAGGATTCTCCAAAGCCGTTTGCGCAACTCGTCGCAGTGTTCATCGGTGTGCAAACTGCGATCGAGCTCCTGTGTCATGCGCAATGGGCTGCGAACGAGGTCAGCTTCGTCACGGGCAGAGTCCGCGTCGCCGCAGCCATGATGTAACCAAAGCCCTTTTATCAAAGGGCCCAGTAGCTTTCGTCCCTGCATCATCGCGTTGCAATATTCGGCTTCTCTACACGATTGAAGAACGCGGTTGTGCTCCTCGAGCATTTCCTTGAGAATCGTCAGCGTCATAGAAGACTTCGAATCGTGGGGAAAATTGCAGTTGTCTAAAATAGTCTTTGTCCTGGAGACTGCCTCCTCCGCTTCTCGCAGGGCATTCGTAATGATCTCTTCCATCCCGATCACGCCTTTCCGCTTCCCCGCTTATGTAGCCGAGACTTTCTGCCAGACAATTCACACTACAGCAAATTGACTATCCGCACCTCACCAAAAAGGATGGCAATTCCAATGACCACCTGTAAGAGAGACGAGATAAGCAGTTCCCGCATTTGCGGTCTTAACTTCGCCTGACGCTGAATTAGCGGAATATTCATCAATGCACTGGCGATCGAGGTGAGTATCACTGCGATCCCCGCCTGGGACGCTCTTACGTGCCCGTGCACCGCCATATTTGCTGCTGCCGCGGTGGTACTAGCGCTACTAAACAGGCCTCCCAGAACGCTCACCATCTGGAAGCCAGCGTTTCCGATCCATCGCTGTCCCAGCGTCGCAATGACCTGCAACGAAAGGAAGATGAGGGCAAAGCTAAGTACTTTCCTCAGCGAAACCGGAGAGCCAAGATCGATCGTCATGTCGCGATCAACATCGTTTGCGCGGCGACGATCGCGATAGACCCAATACCCTGCGACAACCGTCATCGCGACAAGTGGAAGTGCTGCGGTTCGCACTGCACTATGCGCGAAGATCGCCAGGATGAGGAGATTGCGGAAGAACATCGAGACCGAAGTCAGCAGGACGACTGGGACGGTGATTCCGCTCAGGTCCGATGCAGCAAGCGTCGTGGACAGCTCTGCGGCTGTCGCTGTCGAATTGACCAGCCCACCCAATATAGCGGTGAGATAAATTCCCTTCGATCCATAAACACGAAGCAGGACATAGTTGAGAAAGCCGAGGCTCGCGATCACGACAACCGTGATCCAGTCTTCGCGAGGCTGAATCAACTGCCAGCGATCTACGAAGTGGTCCGGCAGAAGCGGCCAGATGACGAAGCCCAGAAGTCCGAGCAGAAGAGCGCTGCGGACTTCCTGCTGGCTCAGTCCGCCCGCGAAGGCGCGAAGCTGAGGCTTGAGCGAGAGAAGCATGGTCACGATAATGGCGCAGGCAGCCGGCGTGAACAGGTGACCCAGGCCAATCAGCACTCCCAGCAGAAAAACAATGGCGAGCGCAATGGAAGTGGTAGCTTCCAGCTTTCGCGCCGTCTGCAGGCCGCGCAGATTGGTGAAGACAATTAGGATCAGTATTGCGCTTCCGCCGAAGAGCAGGAACGGCTGTCCAAGCAGAGCCACGAGGAGACCCAGCAAGGCCGTCATAGTAAAGGTACGAACGCCGATGTCTTTGTTTGACCATTCGCGCTCGAAGCCCACAAGCAGGCCCAGCGCCAGCGCCACAGCAGTCTTCACAGCGATCTCAATTGCGGGGAACGCTTGATTTGCGCCGTGAAAAGTTTTAAGCCAGTCCTGCATCTTACTGAGGCCTTTCGATCGCAGGAGTCATAAGCGTCAAGGCTGGCAATGCGGCCACACTCCCTCGACACTCATGTTGGATGCTCACAACTCCCGCAAGTCTATGTGGTCGCGGAAGCATTTTCCTGTTCACGTCCTCCGTAGACCCAGTAAAAGCCCGCGGGAACCAGGAACACTGTAAGCACTACGGACACCAACAAGCCTCCTACCAGTGCACGGGCCAGGGGTGCATAGGACTCGCTGCCCGCACCGAGCTTCAGAGCCATTGGCAGAAGTCCGATGACCGTCGCCAGCGAGGTCATGAGAATGGGCCGCAGGCGTACACGGCAGGATTCGACGATCGCCTCTGCGACACTTTTCCCTTCACTGCGAAGATGGTGGGCAAATTCGACAATCAGGATGCTGTTGGACATGGCGATGCCGGCCAGCATGACGACGCCCATCAGGGACATCACATTCATGGTAGTTCCCGTGAGCACGAGCGTGACGAGAACACCGATGATACCCGGCGGAAGTGCGAGAAGGATGATCGCCGGATCGATGAACGAACGGAACTGCGCGACAAGGATGAGGTAAAGCAGGATGACGGAAAGAGTCAGCCCGACGCCGAAACTGCGAAAGGACGCGTGCATAGCCTCTGCGCTGCCGTGGACTGTCACATTCACATTGGAAGGAACGTGCAGTGACGTCAGAACCTGCCGGACTTTATCGTCGGCGCTTCCGAGGTTCTCCGTCGCGGGCCGGACATAAATGTCGAGCTTGCGGCGAATTTGGTAGTGGTCTACTTCTGTTGGAGCACGCATGGGCTCGATGCTCGCCACCATGCCGAGGCGCGTCGACTGGCTGACGCCGTCAGCATGCAATGGAATCGATGCGAGATCTTGTACAGTGCGAATCTGCGTCTCGGGGTATTGCACCGTGAGGAAGTAGTTGTTCCCATTCTTGTTATCGATCCACAGGTTCGGAGCGATCATCTGGTTCGAGGTCAGGGAAGTGATGACATTGTCCAGAACTTCCTTCTCTGACAGGCCGAGCTTCGCTGCATGAAGCCGGTCTACATTTACGCGAAGAGACGGGTAGTCGAGGTCCTGTGGAATGAAGACATCGGCGATGGCCGGCGATCGGCGCAATTGGCGGGCGATCTTCTGGGCAACATCGTTGTCCTGCGTAAAGTTCGCACCGGAAATTTGGATATCGATGGGAGCCGGCGCTCCCATGTTCACGACGGCATCGACCAAGCTTCCCGTCGAGAAGTAGGGTGACAACTCAGGCATCTGCGTTGCAAGCGCGTGCTTGATCTTGCGGATGTAGGCGAAGCTTCCGACATGATGATCCGGCGTAAGGCCCACCTGAATGAAGCCGGTGTGCATGGCCGCGTTCGGCGTGTAAATAGCAGAAAAGCCATTATCGACACCGATGTTATCGACGACGATTCCCAGGTCCTTTGACGCGACAATTTGTCGGATGATCTGTTCGGCCTTCGCGAATTCCTTCTCCGTGACGTCGAGCCTGGTTCCCGAGGCAGCCTTCAGGTTGATGACAAATTGTCCTGCGTCGGTCTGAGGAAAATACGAAAAGCCGAGAAACGCATAGAGTGAAAGGCTGACAGCAAAGGCAATTCCAAAAACTACGAGCACTCGAACTGGCTGCTGCAGAACTCTCTTCACCGTCACTTCGTATCGAACCAGCATCTGCCCGAAGCGGTGATTGAATGCTGTATTGAAGCGCGTGCCCCATCCGGAACGTCCACTCAGCGTTCGTGCTTCTCCAGAGTCGGTCTCGGATAAATGCTCGGGGTTATCCAGCTTCAGATATTTCGAGCAGAATAGCGGCACAACGGTCATAGCCACGAAATAAGACGCGGCCAGCGAAATCACAACAGACAGCGCCATCGCGGTGAATAGGAACTTGCTCACACCTTCAAGCAGTGTGACTGGGAAGAAGACAACCGCTGTTGTGAGTGTCGCCGCCAAGACAGGTAGAGCCACTTCGCGGCCGCCGTTTTCGGCGGCCACTCGCTGTGACTCGCCCATTTCAAGATGACGGTAGATGTTTTCGAGTACGACCACCGAGTTATCGATGAGGCGAGAGAGAGCCAGAGCCAGACCGCCAAGCACCATGCTGTTGATTGATGACCCCGTCATCTGGAGAACGATGAAGGTTGCGAGTACAGAAAGAGGGATCGAGAAGAAGACCGCAACTGTCGCTCGCAGGCTGCCCAGGAAGATGAGAATCATCAGGCAGGTGAGAAACAGTCCGATGCCACCTTCGTGCAGTAGTGTTTCGATGGCCGTCTTCACGAATCGCGACTGGTCGAAGACCACCGTGGTGTGCATCGCGGCTGGAACATCGACCAGATGCTTGAGCATAGCTCGTACGCCATTCACCACGGAGATGGTGTTCGAGTTTCCGCCCTGCTTAAGAACCGGCAGATAGACCGAGCGCTGCCCATCGACGTGAACGACATTGTATTGAAGAGCATGGGAGTCTTTAAGTTGACCGATGTCGGACATCAGAACGGGATTTTCCCCGTTCATCTTCACTGGATACTGCGCCGCATCTTTCAGGTTGAATTGCGCATTCGAGTAGATGTCGTAGTCTAGATCGCCGATCTTCACATCGCCGGCCGGCAAAATGAGGTTGGACTGGTTCAGCGAGCGAACCACATCCATGGGGCTCAATTGCCGCGCCTCAAGCTTGTAGGGATCGACATAGAACTGAATCTGCCTCCATGGACCGCCGAAAGGCTGAGGAATCGAAGCTCCAGGAACACCCGCAAGCTGATTGCGCACGAAGTTCTGCGCGATATCCTTCAATGCGCCGTCGCTCATGCCGTTACCATTCATCGTGACCAGGCAAACGGGAAGGCTCGAAGCATCAGATTTGAGCACGACCGGAGGAAATGTTCCGGGCGGCAGGTCTTTCATATCAGAGACGGCGAGATTAGCGATGGTCGCCGCGTCGGTGTCTGCATTGGTGTCGGGCTGGAAATAGATGCGAATGATGCTGACGCCATTGAGGGATCTCGACTCGATGTGGTCGATTCCACTGGCCAGCGTGAAGAAGCGTTCCAGATGGTACGTGATGTTGCCTTCAATCTGTTCCGGCGGCATGCCGGAGTAAAACGTCGCAACCACGACAACGGGCACATTCATCGCCGGAAACATATCGACGGGCATGCGCGCGATACTGCTTACGCCGAGCACCATGATGATCAGGCAGGCAACGATGATGAGATAAGGCGTGCGAATGGCAAAGCCGGACATGAATGATCCTTGAAAGCTGCGCGGTGCTTACTCGAAGTGTGGCTGAACTCGCTCGCCGTCCTGAAGACCGGAGTGACCTCCAAGGACGACAGCTTCTCCGGGCTCGATTCCGGACTTGATCTGAACCAATTGCGGCGACTGCATACCCGTTACAACCGTACGCACGTGGATGAGACCACTGGCATCGACGGTGTACACCTTGTTTTCTCCACTGGCGGTATCCAGCGCTCCGTTCGGTATGGTGATCGCGCCGGGAGCATCGGCAAGACTCAATTGCACCTGTGCGTACATGCCGGGAATCAGGTCGAGCTTCGTGTTCTTTAAATCGACTTCGGCTGTCATGGTGCGTGTAGAAGCCATCACACGATCGGAGAACCGCGTCACTTTTCCGGGCAAAGACCGTCCCAATACCGCAACGTTTACTGTCACCGCTTCGCCATCGTGAATGGTTCCCACATAGGCTTCCGGGACGGGCAGCATCAAGCGTAACGTATCGTCCTGAGCAACGTGCACAACGGGCATCGCCTGAGTGCTGGATGAGGTTCCTGCCTGAATCATTGCCCCATCGCTTGCGTACCGCTGGGTGATGACGCCGTTCAGCGGCGAGACCAGTCTGGTGTATTGCACTAGCGCTATTTCATGTTCCAGCGCAGCTTTTGCTGCCTGCAGACGGCTTGACGATGCCTGGATGTTCTGTTCAGCAGACGCGACCTGTGCTTCGGCTTCGAGATCACGGGAGTGCGCAACGTCCACTTCCTGCATTGGCACCAGGCCAGGCTCTTTCTTCGAGACGTCCTGAATGCGCGTGTAGGAAAGGTGCGCGATTGTTTCTGCTGCCACAGCTCGTTTCCGATCCTGCTCTGCTGCGGACTGCTCTGCGGTTGCGGTCTGTACGTCCGCCTTCGCTCGCTGAAGATCGTCCTGCAACTCCGGGATTTCGAGCACGCAGATCAACTGTCCAGCCTTCACGTGATCCCCGATATCGACCAGCATGTGCCGGATGTACCCGGCCTCTTTGGCCATCACGTCCACTTCGTAGTAAGGCTCGAGTTCTGCCGTGAGAGTGATTTCGTCCTTCAGATCGGTGCGAACAGCGCGACCGGCTGCGACCACCGGAATTTCCTGCGGAGCTGCGTTCGTTTTCGTCGTGCAACCACTGCAAGCGAATACCGCGGCAAGCAGCGCTGCCACGCAAATCGCTCCTCTTGGAGCCAATGTCACGTTGTCCTCCTCGGCAATCAATGCAGGTCACCCAGCGCAAATTGAAATGCGGTCATCGAACGCTGGTAGTCGAAGCGGGCGCTGGCAGCGGTAATCAGAACGGAGGTCCGATTCAGCTCCGCCTGATTGAGTTCGACGATGCTTCCCAGGCCCGCATCGTATCTGGCCTGGGCCAGACGCATAGCCACGTTCGCCTGGTCCAGCAGCCGCTGCGTTACATCAATCTGGAGATAAGCGTCGCGAGCGTCTGCCCATGTCATGCGAACGTCGCGAACGATCTCAACCTTTCGCAATGAGGCGTCCTGATCGGCAGCTCTAGCCTGCAACTTCGCTTCTGCTGCGCGGGCGGTATAAAGGCCGCCATTGAAGACCGGAATGTTGATGTTGAGGCCGACAGCACCGTAGTCATGATGGAGTGTGGGGTCGTGGACAGGAACTTCGCCACCCGTAGCAAGTGCGTTCACGGTCGGAAAGTTCAAGTCTCGTTCGGCCTTGGCTTCATGCGTCGCCGATTCGCTCCGCAGTTGGAAAGCCTTAAGATCCGGGCGATTCGCGATCGCTTGATTGATATAACCGCCGGGATCGGCGTCCGGACTGGCGGGCAGGGGTTCGTCGGTCAGGGCATAAACAGTATTGCCTTCCTCACCCATCGAAGCTGCGAGCTGAGCCTGAGCCTTTTCCTCATTGCTTTCGGCCCGGACAACCGCTATTTCCGCCTCCGAGGTCATGACCTGCGCGAACTGCACGTCTAGAGTCGAGCGCAGCTGACTCTGCGCGAGGGCTGTCAACTGACGCAGCGTCACCTTCCTGAAATCGAGAACTGCTTGCGCGGTCTTGCGAACGCTCTCAGCAGCCTGCGCGGCAAAGTATGCCTCGCGCACCTCCATCAGGATTGATTGACGTATGCTCTCCTGGTCCTGCCCCGCCGCACTCGCCTGAAGGCGTGAAGATTGCACCAGGTTCGGTGTATGACCGAAGTCCGTAATCATTTGAACCAGCGAAGCTCCTCCAGCAGCACGAGCAGAAATGCTGGAGGTGGTGAGAGCGCCGGCGGCGACGGCACTGTCTCCGTTGGTATCGATTGCGGTGAGATTTGCAGACAGTTGCGGAAAGTAACCTGCTCTCGACTCGGTAACGCGCTTGTTGGCTGCCTGTGTTCGAAACTCCTCCGCGAGCAGGTGAGGCTCGTTCTTGAGTGCACGCGCTTCCGCATCAGACAGCGTGAGGTTTATTTGTGGACCTTTCCCGCCGACTACGGGAGGTGTCTGCGACGAACTGTCCGCCCCGACAGGAGATGTCGCGTTTTGAACCGGAGCGGATGGAAGTGTGCCCGTTTGTGCGTTTGACGAAGATTGGACCAGCATGAAAGTCAGTCCGAAGAGAAGAGCCAGGGGGAGTGAAAGCCTCATCCGCTCTTGTCCTCCCGCTTGCGCGGTGGTCCAGGTTGCGCAACATGGACGATGCTCGTTGCTTGCACCTCGATAACTCCGTCAGTCACCAGTTCGATAAGCCTGGGCATAATATCTTCCACGGTCCTTATCGATTCCAGAAACTCGATGCGAATGGGCAGGTGCTCTCCGCTTGCTCCGGGCGCCCCTTGGGTGTGAATGCGGTGATGAATCCCAAATCCTGAATGCCCACGCAGCACAGTCGCTCCGGCGACACCTTGAGTAAAAAGGAAGGAGACGACCTCCTGATGAAGATAATCTCCCTCGGAAGCGGCGTCTTCATTCAGATGGATGACAACTCTTTGCGCGGGTCCTGGTGAAAGCATGAAACAGTCTCCGGCAAACCTATTTCGCTTCGTTGACCTGAAGAAGAGCGGTGCTCCCTGCGTAAAGCTTCAATGAGCCGCCGCGTCTTGCGAGAGTGAAGGTGCCACTTCCGTCCTGCCCGTTACTCTCGAGGTAGTCGCCACCGAAGCCGTAGGCACCGCAAGCGTCAGGCGAAAAGATCGCAACGGACTGCTCCGTATCGGTTCCGCTGCAGTTTCCCGACGAAATTAGGCGGGCAAAGATTCCGTTTTTCCGGTTGTATCCGATTGCGTCGCCATCACCGGATTGAATCATCTTGTCGAGCGGGGAAAAGGAAGTCCCACCAATCAGAATCATCATACCGACGTGATCGGTATCATCTCTCATCTGTGGATGCGCGGCTTCGCTGGAGTCAATGACGTTCGCAATGGCGCGAACCGAAAGATTTACCGGGACAGTCGTGTCGCCGTTTTGCAGAGTATCGAAGTGAATCGACAGAGTCGATGGTTTCTGATGGACGTACGGCGTCTCGTCAAAATGAAAAGATTCAAGCGCAACGACGTGTCCATTTAGAGTGCTGCCTTCGGCAATGCTTTTGCCATTCGGCAGTATGATCACCTGCATCGTCTTCGCCTTTACCGGATCTCCCGCCTTGGCCTTTTTAGTGTCGATTGATTTCTCGAACCGGACCGGAATGGCCGTGGATTGCGGTAGCACCTGCGACTGCGCAGGTATGGTCGCGGCGGCGCAAACGGCGAAGTTCGCGGCACCTAACATTAGGGTTCCGAGGGTCGAGGCAAGGACGATTCGCATATTCAGCTCCTGTGGGATGACTCCGACCCCCTGATCACACCACGGAGTAACCTTAAGGAATTCTGAAGTTTCCCTTAAGTCTTGGCCTCGCCACATCAGCCCCCCGTCTGCTGGATTAAAGTTTGAAGGATGAGTGCGTCGAGCGATACACGGTCAGAAACTGCGGTGAAAGTCCTTATTATTGAGGACGAGCGCAAAATCGCCAGCGCCATAGCTGAAGGTCTTGAAGGGAATGGCTATGAGGTCGCGGTGGCCGACACCGGAGAAATTGGAATCCGGCAACTGCGCAATGGAGCCTTCGATCTTGTGCTTCTTGATGTTATGCTGCCACGCCAGGGAGGTCTGGAAACGCTGCGCGAGATGCGCCGTAGCGGCTTTCGCATTCCCGTGCTGATCCTCACCTCTAGAGGATCGGTGGATGACCGGGTCCTTGGCCTAGATGCCGGTGCCGACGACTATCTCGTAAAGCCCTTCGCGTTCCCTGAGCTTCTCGCTCGTGTCCGGGCATTGCACCGCCGCGCTCATTCCGAGATTGCATCCGTGCTCCAGCTCGCAGATTTGCGCATGGATGTGAGCGGGCGCGTAGCTACGCGCGGCAGCACGGTTCTCGACCTAACGGGACGCGAGTTCGACCTGCTCGAATATCTTCTGCTCAACAGCGGCTCCGTCGTGTCGCGGGAGATGGCCGCTCGCGATGTGTGGAAGACATCGGTGCGCTACACATCACTCGACAACGTGATCGATGTGCATATCGCTCGAATCCGTAAGAAGCTTGACGACCCATATCCTGTAAAGCTGTTGCACACAGTACGCGGGCTCGGCTTCATCCTGCGCAAGCAGGAGGACAAATAGTGCGCTTCAGGCCTCGTTTCATCCGAGACCGCCTCACGCTCTGGTACGTCGGCATATTCGGCGCGGTGCTTGGACTCTATATATGTGGTGCTTGCATTCTTCAGTATTGGCAGCTGAGCGATCAGCTGCACCACGCAGAAATTCAGGACCTGGAGACAGTTGAAGGCCTACTCTACTTCACTCCGGATGGCCAGCTTTTGCTGCGTGAGGACTATCACAGCCATCCTCAGTCACGTCTTTTGCTCGATCGCTATATGGAGGTGCTGAATCCCGACGGAGGAGTTCTCTTTCGCAATGACCGGCTTCACAATATGGACCTAGAGGGTGCGCCGGCTCCTCACGAAGGTGAAGTTGGATATGCAGCCCGGCGATTGCGCTTGTCCGACGGAACGCCGGTCGTTGCAATAAGCCATCTTCATATTCTCCGGGGCAAGCCTCTTCTCATTCGTGTCGCCTACAGCACCGAGCCGCTCAGAGACCGCCTGTTTGAATTCATCGGTCTATTGATGCTCGCGATGCCGCTGGCTCTGGTCGCTGCGGGATTTGCAGGCTACCGAGTCGCCGGGAAGGCGCTGAATCCGCTCGAACAGATGTCCCGACAAACCGAACAGATCACAGCACAGAGGCTGGACGAACGTATCCCCTTCGATAATCCTAACGACGAGTTGGGGCATATGGCTCGAGTTCTTAATGGATTGCTCGGACGTCTCGGGGAGTCTTTCGAGAAGCTTCAGCGCTTCACATCGGATGTTTCCCACGAATTACGCACTCCGCTGGCTGCGATGCGGAGTGTCGGTGAGGTTGGGCTCCAGGGCGACTATGAAGCTGACAAGTATCGTGACATTATTGGCAGCATGCTGGAAGAAGTTGCCAGACTCACTTCGATGATCGACACACTGTTGACGATTGCTCACGCAGATTCGGGCGTGTTCGACCTTCAGCGCTCTGTCTTTCCCATGATGGATCTGGTACGGGAATCCGTCGGTGTCATTGGGGTCTTGGCGGAGGACAAGAAGCAGACGATCTCCATTGCGGGCGACGACGGGCTCGCGGTTTTTGCGGACCGCAGCTTTCTCCGTATGGCTGTGATCAATCTTCTAGACAATGCCGTGAAATACTCCCCGGCTGGGAGCGCGATCCGCCTGAGCTTATCTGCCGTGAATGGTTCTGGAATCGAGGTCGGATCAGTGCAGTTGGACATCGAAGACGAAGGCCCAGGAATACCGGCAGACAAGGCGGCCCGCGTGTTCGACCGATTTTTCAGGGTGGATGAGGGACGCACGCGTGATGCTGGAGGTGCTGGCCTTGGCTTGTCGATTGCGAAATGGGCAGTCGAAGTTCACGGCGGCGAAATCGTCCTGAGGTCGAGTCCTCCCATGGGTTCGACCTTTTCGATCCGGTTGCCTGTCGCTTAAACCTAATCTCGCGAGATCATAGTATCTGGCGAAACGGAAGCCCCGCAACAGATTGCAGTTCAACACCAGGAAGGATCCAATCATGACCCGAACGCTTCGCCTATTTGTAGCGACAGTGCTTATTCTCTTCTGTTTTCATGCGTGCTTCGGTGACGCTTACAACGCGCAGCCGAAGTTGGTGGTGATTCTGGTGTTCGATCAGTTCCGCGGAGACTATCTTGATCGGTACCGGTCAGAATTCAAAGCGAAAAATGGATGGAATCTCTTTCTCCGGCAAGGTGCGCATTTCACTGATTGCTATTACGACTACGCGAATCTGGTTACAGCGGCTGGGCATGCGACTATCGGTACCGGGGCCTATACCGACGGCCATGGGATTCCACTAAATGAATGGTACGAGCCAGGGCCGGACGGAACTCTACGTTCCGTGAGTTCCGTTGCCGACGAACGTTACAAGCTCGTCGGTGCTCCGGCTGGAACGAAAGACCTCGAAGGTGCATCGGCTCACCGCGAGTTGGCCACGACGCTCGGCGACGAGCTTGTTCTCGCAACTCGCGGAAGGGCCCGGGTGTACGGAGTGTCCTTGAAAGACAGAGCAGCGATTCTGACGAGTGGACATGCTACCAAAGGCGCGTTCTGGATCGATCATGACACCGGTACATGGGAAACATCCACCTACTGGATGAACGAGCTACCCGCTTGGGCCGCAGAATTCAATGCCGGCGATCATGTCTCAGAGGCTAGAAAGAAGAGCGGCGTCGAACGGGGGAGTTTCTACGAGTTGGTAGGACGTTCAGCAGCAAGCGTCTATTACCAACTTGATTTTGCCAAGGCATTGATTACTGGCGAGAACCTGGGAAGCAACCCTGCGAATGTCCCCGACATGATCACAATATCGATCTCGTCAACCGACATCAACGGCCATGCTTTCGGCCCCGATGATCCATCGCAGGAACAGCTGATTGTTCAGTCCGACGCCGCTCTCGACGCGTTCTTTACTTTCCTGGACAAGACCGTGGGTCTAAAGAACGTAATGGTGGCTATGACCGGAGATCATGGCGTTGCCACAACGCAAAAGGCTGGCGAAGCGGTGGGAATGCCCGTACTTGGTTTCTCCGCTGAAGACTTTACAAAACCACTCGAACAGAAACTCGAAGCGAGGTATCCGTTAAATGGGAAAGGCAAATACATATTGCAGATGGATAATCCCTATCTTCTCTTGAATCGATACGCATTTGAAGCAGCAGGAGTCAACGAGGAAGACGCGGAGAACACTACAAAACGTCTTGTGCGGGAAATTTTCGCGAGCTTTCTATCCCCGAACGCGCCTTCATTACCGCCGAGAAGCGAACCCCCCGAACTGACCAACATCTATACGGTTACTCAGATGCGAGAAGGCCAGCTTCCACAGACGCAGTACGGACGTCTCCTCGCTCACAGCTATTCTCCTTATGTCGGGTGGGCATTGCATCTGAACTTCGGACCGTATCAATTTCCCTGGGGTGGCTCGGGTACGACGCACTTTACCGCGAACAGCTATGACCGCCACGTGCCACTCGAACTTTTCGGAGCCGCCTTCGTTCCCGGCACCTACCATGGCGTAGTTGCCCCAGTTGATATCGCAGCGACCTTCGCTTCTGTTCTGAGAATCAATCGTCCCAGTGCTTCCGTGGGGCGTGTCCTTACTGAAGCAATGCAACCTGATTCCGCGAGCATGACGGCTCCTACCGCAGCCAACCAGACGCCGAGGTGAGGTTCCAGCGGATTTTGAGAATCAATTCTCACCAGAAATTCTCGAAATCGAGTTTCGTCTCGCGGAGCTCGAGAATCCTGTTCGACAGCATGGCATCCAACTGGGCCAGGTCGCAGACCGCAAAGTGAAGATCGATGAATTGAGAAGAGCTTCCCTGGTGATGCGTGCACAGAGCTATCGTCGTCGGCTTTTCTCGGAGTTCGATCGGGCCAGGCACGCGTTCTTGCCAGGAACGCATCTGCCGCAAGTCCAAAACTCATCACCACCTCGGCAGAACCGACTCTGTTCGACTCTCTCGCTCGTCTTGTACCAAAGGAACTGCAAGCTGCCTATTATCGCGTCCTCGCCCACACGCAGACGCTAAGTCCCGACGATGAGATGTTGCGCATTCTGGAAGCCATGGGCATTCTGGCATTGCTCACCCGACAAACGCCCAAAGACATTGCCGACGAACGAGAACGAATGCAGGAATTACTCAAGCGATTTGATGGAGCTTCGAATCAAGCCCGGCAGCAGATGCTCGCCTACGTATGGGAGCTAGACACCAGGTTGCTGAATTTGCCCGCAGAAGTCGAGAAGGCGATTGATCCAGAAGAGATTGCAAAGCTTTTGGGTGAAAGCCTACGGCAACACTTCCTGCAATCAGGTATGACCGAGACCGTTAGAGCGCTTCAGGCAAGCAGTGCGGCTTTCGTTACAGCCCAACAGCAGCTTTCATCAGTCCTCCATACAGTCGCCGATCCACGCTACGGAATCATGGCTCAAGTCGAAGAGGCAAACCGGCGGCTGACCTTATCTCTGGAAGTACGCGCAAAGGCAATCGATGAGCTTTTGCACAATCTGAAGACCGCATTTTTACACGTTTGGGCTCCCCTTCTTTGTGGCGCGTCTTTGATTCTCGGACTCATCTTGGGTATGGGCCTACAGGGCTGGAAAGACTCACAAGCCACGGCGAGTCCGATTGCGCCTCAGTCGGAGTCTCAACTCATGCTTGATGAAGAGAGGCAAGAACCTGATGTTCCGCATAACAAGTTAAAAAAGCCAATTCAAAAGCGACCGCGTGCCACCTTTCCTGTTGATCAAAACCACTAAGACCAGGGCGATGATCGATCCCGCTCAAACGTCATGACCGACCGCAGTCTCGGAACTTTTGCATCGCTTGACGGTTTTATGGGAGCGGACCGCGCCAGCAGTGAGGTGATTCACTTTTTCGACCAGTGCAGATCAGCTTCGCTATGCGGTTCACAAAGACGAGGTGGCCTAGGTGATTCATTCCGAATTGCATTTCGAAACCATCCTCATGTCTTCCCGAACGGACTTGCCATGGCGAGTGTAAAGTATCGCGGCCAGAAGGGTACTCGTCCTATAGCGCAATGCAAGCACGGTTCCCCATACAAGGACGGCGTTTTGGCGATGCGCAAGTGGTACTACCGTTTGTAGCCCAAGCCGGAAACGGGGATAAGCCATACTTCGGCGACCTGGTTGCCGCGGCCTGAACCGCCAAGTCCCGATGGACGTGCCCATTCCAGGTGCAATCGCCCCGCGTGCGTAGCGGCAATCGGAATGTCGAACTCAACGCTTTCAGGATTAGACTTTCGCTGACGTGGGCCATGAATCTCGATACTGCGGTTTGCGACCAGTCGCATGGGAAGGGAATAGTCTTCCCCTGCATAGGTGACGCGCAATCGATAGCGTCTGTTTGGATTCAGACCTGTGTAGTTCAGTGTCAGTGGTGATTCGTACAGAGTCTCTGCATAGGTCAACTGCGACCAGCGCCAGCCATCTTCCGGTGTGCGATCCGCAACACCATCAATGGCTGCATGGTACAGTTCCGGATCGTTCGAATAGCTCCTACCGGGGCTTAGATGCGACTCTCCAGCGGGAAAACCCAAGTCATCATAGAAACTCCCCATTGCGGCTAAGCGCCAGGAAGAGATTGCTTGGATCGCTGCTGTCTTTTCCCGTTCCGATGCTAGGCCACGAATCCGCGCGAATTCCTTGAGCAGCCAGACTCGATCATTGAGCGGGATATCGATACGGTCGAGGTTGGCACCGCGCTCCCAGTTGGAGGCGCTGTACAGCTTCGTGCTTAGCTGAATACCGATATGGTGGAACAACTGGCCAGCGAGTTCGAAGATCCTGCTATGCAAACTGGCAATGGCAACATCGTCAACCGGTGCGAGTGCCTCTTCGGCGCGCTTCATTTTCTCATCGGGAGAACCGATGGACGTTAGCGCCTGATACGCCTTTTGTTGCTGCGCAGCTTCCTTCAGCTTGCGGGCGTGCAGAAAGGCGTCATAGTAGGCGCGATAGAGCGCGAGTTCCAGTCGCCAATTATCACCAGGTGAGCCGGGCGAATCTTCGATCTGACGAAACTCTACCAGCGTCTTATCGACACTGTTGTTCTCATCAAGCGGGCCATGCCAGTTGCTTTCCAAATCAAAGAGCCCTTGTGTAAAGGACTTTGTCCACCGCGGCCCAACGAAGAAACGGCTGTAGTCCTTGAGAATGAGTAGGGCAGGTGGGCGGGCTGCATCGGCTGACCACTCGTGACGCCATCCCCATCCTGTCCACAAAAACTTATTCACGTCATCATTCACACCTTCCGAATAAGTGATGAAGCCCTCATGCAGAGCGCGAAACTTTTGGTAAATGAGGGCCTGATCGCGTGGGCGCGGATTGATGGGTTCACGGCCTTCGGTGAGTGCAAATGCTGGATCCCAATGCGGCACGGGAAACTGGGCATGCATGGCATGACCGATATCCGGGTAAAAGAGCAGAGGATATTCCGCCGGAATGCGGCGGCGCTGTGTCTCAAAGCTGTCACGGGACTGCGGGCCGAAGAAGACTCCAGTCAGCCACGCAGGATGTTTTGCCATCAACCCATAAAAGTCTTGATATTGTGCAGCGTCCATGCCCTGCGCAGAAATGTATATTTTGGCCTTGGGGTGATAACGGCGAAGGATCTCCGCCTCTTTTTGAACGAGGAGAAATAGCAATGCCGGTGGCGTATGGCCAGGATCTCCACCCGGTATCCAGACAGAATCGACGCGCGGAATCTTGCTAAAGAGGTCGTCGAAGCGGGAGAGTTCGCGCGCCACTTCCTCGGCTCGGGAGTAGTCCTGCCCCATCTCAGGGTAATAGATGGAGCAGTCAAGGCCATAGCGGTCGAGGACGCGCGAGATGCCAAGAAGCGTGTCCAGCGCGGGCGCGGGAAAGAGCGGACTGGAAGCAGCATCGTCTGAAATTGGCGAAATGAGCTGGATGGTATTTGCGCCAAAGATAGCCAGATCGCGAATGTACTGTTCGAACTGCGCGAGGGTCCAGGCGTCATAGGTGTTGTTTTTGGCGCGATAGCCGAGTTGATGGCCGCGAATGGGCGTTGCAGGCCACTCTGCGGTGTTTGTCGGCCGCGAAAAGATTGCATGCTGCGAGCTCAAGGCAAGCTTGCGCAGCAGATACCCAGCACCAAAAAGAACCCCACGATCATCATGGCCGTTGACAGCGAGGATCGTAGCTCCATGTAAGCGAAAGGTCTGAACGGAGAAGGCTTCGGGATGATCCGGTGCTTTGCGAGGATGCAGAGTTGCGGGTAGTAGCGCGGCGATCTGCGATTCGGTACCCACTGCGATGACGCATTCTCGCGAAATCGCGGGAAATTCGTGGACATGTTCCCAGCGAACTCCAGTGCGCTTCGCCGCTTCATCGATCAGCATCTCTACTGCGGTAGATTCCGGCGTTGTGAGCTGCGCTGCTGACATGACAATGGTATGTGCGCAATCTGTGGATTGGGCTTGGGTAGTGAAACTCCCGCAAAGCATGAGGCCCACAGACAATCCGACGCGGGTATAGAGGGGAACGATCGAGGACTTCTGCATCTTCATAGAAAAGACGTTGAGCCTTATGCCGAACCTTATGGTGTTCATGAGAGCGTGCGCCGTGTGGCTTAGATTTTCTGGGGATGGGCATTCCAGTGTCCATCCAGAACTAAACGAGGGTTTTCTGGAACGCGTCGACCAGGACGCATTTAGAATACAGTACGTATGCAGCCTGTCGACAGCAATCATGGGGGTTCCAATTCGACGACTACGCGATGTGCGTAGCCTGACGTCTCAATGATTAAGGGAAGGTTTTTCGGATGAAACAACGAAGGGCCAAAGGAGCGCGTGAGAAGCCGACAGAGGTGCAACTCTCGATGCGGGATAGAGCTTATTTGCATATCCAGCAGGCCATCGCCAGCGGCGAACTTGGTCCAGGTGACGTGCTGTCGGAAGTGGAACTTGCAGAGGAGCTCGGCAGCAGCCGTACTCCGGTACGCGAAGCGATTGGACAGCTGGTATCGGAAGGCTTGCTCGAACAGACCCCGAATCGTGCTACCACCGTCGCCCGCCTGACGCGCGATGACATTGTCGATCTCTACGAACTAAGAGAGGCGCTGGAAGTATTCGCAGCCGGAAAAGTAGCTCGCCAGGGCGCAACTCCGGCGAACCTATCAGAGTTGCAGAGTCTTGCCGACGCAATTCTGCCGCTTGGCGCGGAGTTGGCCGAATCGTCCGCGAAAGCTCTCAACAAGGCACAGATGAAACGGTTCATGCGCGCCGATCTAAGCTTTCACTCGTTGTTGATGCGAATGGCACTCAATCCACGCATGCAGAAGATTGCGAGCGAAGCGCAGTTGCTCATTCGCATCTTCGCGATTCGCCGTGTTGGGCTGGAAGCAGGAATGCTGGATAAGATTCACGCAAATCACACAGCGATCGTCCAGGCACTCAAACAGAGACACTCTGAGCGCGCTATGCAGATGCTTGGCGAACATATCCAGATCAGCCTTCAGGAGCGCCTGGAGGAGTTCGATGCATGGAACCGCGCCCGCGCCATGCATCGAGAATCGCCTACGGCGCTCGACTTACAAGTAGGCAGGAGATCATGACCTCTCCGCTAGCTGCAAAGAGTTCACTAGGCAGCTATCGCTGGTGGATGGTCGCGATGTTGTGGTTGGTCTGTTTCGCCAACTATGCCGACCGTCAGGCCATCTTCTCCATCTTTCCTCCGTTGCAGCAGGACTTCTCACTGAGCCGGCTGCAGCTGGGAATTCTCGGAAGCGCATTCATGTGGGTCTATGCGCTATCCGGCCCACTTGCCGGATGGCTCTCCGATCGTTTTTCGCGCCGGAGCGTGATCATCGGGGCGTTGCTCTTTTGGTCTGCCTGCACAGCAGCTACCGGAGTTGCCCATAGTTTCGGCGAGTTGGTGGCTTGCCGCGCACTCAGCGGCTTGGGCGAGGCGTTCTACTTTCCGGCAGCGATCTCTCTGGTCGCCAGTTATCATGGCCGCGCAACTCGTTCACGCGCAATGTCGCTCCATCAATCAGCCGTCTATGTTGGTAGCCTTGTGGGCGGCGGCATTTCCGGATGGCTGGCCGAGCGGCATGGCTGGCGATTGCCATTCAGTAGCTTTGGCGTATTTGGAATTGTGTTGGCATTGATGCTCCTGGTCGCTTTGAAAGAACCAAAACGCGATGAACCTGACCGAATAGTTACAACTGAGCCTGAGGAGGAGCGCAGCTTTGTGAGTGGAGTGCTGGCGCTGTTAGCAAATCCAGCGGCCATGGTGCTCGCTGCGGTATTTGTCTGTGCGAATTTTGTCGCTGCCATCTTTCTCAGTTGGACTCCTATCTATCTCTTCGAGAAATTTCACATGAGCCTCACCGCAGCGGGCTTCCATGCCAGTGCCTGGCTTCAGTGTTCCTCGATTCTTGGAGTTCTGCTGGGCGGAGTACTGGCGGACTACCTTGCGAGACGCAGCCGGGGAGGACGGATCTTCGCGCAGTTTGTCGGTTTGCTATTAGGTGTGCCGTTGTTATTTCTTATTGGATGGTCGGCATCGGCATTGCTGGTTCTTATTGCCATGGCGGGCTTTGGATTTGCCAAGGGTATCTACGATGCCAACATCTGGGCTTCGCTGTATGAGATCGTGCCCGCTAGTCACAGCGGAGCTACCGTGGGTCTGATGAATTCCCTCGGCTGGCTCGGCGGGGGTGCAGCTACAGTGGCTATCGCCGCCGGCAATGCGCATTTTGGCTTGGGACCAGAAATCTGTATGACGTCAATTCTGTACGCGATTGCAGCGCTGTCACTCCTGCTTCTAGGGCGTTCCATGGCCCGCACATCGCCAAAATCTGAGGTGACATCACGCATCGAATAGAACCTCTCTGCCAAGCACTGACTGAAGCGACGTTGAATACTTCTCTTGCAGAACACGGGCCCTCAAATTTACAGCGCTTGGGCGATCGTTGCAGCAATCTGATGGAGTCGATCAACGATCCTCTGCCGGTCGATTTCATCATCAGGCCGACGCGCTTTTGGCATGGATAGACTGATAGCCGCCGTCACTCGATTGCCCGGGAGAATGATGGGAGATCCGAAACAAAATCCGCCTAGGGTATTTTCCTCATCGTCGTACGATATCCCGCTGTTGCGAATCTGCTCGAAACATTCCTCTAACTGCCGCTGATCGGTAATCGTATTGGGGGTAAAACTCGTCATGCCGTAACTTTCAATAAGGCGAGCCCTGGTCTCGGCAGACTGAAAAGCTGTAATGGCCTTGCCCATGGAACTGGCATGTGGCGGCAAGATCCTCCCAACGATATTCGACATGCGCATCAAGTGTGGGCTGTTCATAACCTCAACCACTTCCAGGTGACTGCCCATCAGAGTCGCCAAGCTTACGGTTTCGCGGAACTCCATGTTGAGCATACGCATGGGCTCGATGGCCGCTGCGCTTAGTTGCTGAACCGAATGCGCCTGAAGAGCTTGAGATTTCGCGCCGACTCCACGGTAATGCCCTTGCTCATCGCGAACAACATGGTGAAGTGACTCCAGCGTGTGCAGGAGCCGGAAGGTGGAACTCTTGGTCAATTGCAGATGGAGCGCTAATTCGTTGAGGCTGAGCGAATTTTCGGAGCGGCCCATCAGTTCCAACAACTCGAATGCCTTGCCGACGGCCCGTGAAAAATAGGGATCTTCCTTCAGAGGTGCGGACTGCTTCCGGCTTGTTTTGAGGGATACCAACGGCAAGAGCACCTCTATAATTCGGTCCAACGTTAACCCAAGCTATAGTACATGACCTCTGGCTCAAAAATGGTCAAGCAGGTTCAGGAACTGCCGTAGCGTTTCATGATTCGACGACTCGGCTGTCTGAAACGGCTGGACCAAGGTCGAAGAGCAGATGCCCATCAGATCGAGCCCGAGCTTCAATCCTCGGAGGTAGCTGGATTCAGGCTCTCCGATGCGATAGAGGGCGTGACCTAGCTCAGCAACGCGTTGCTGCAAACTTTCAACCGTAACCAGATCGCCAGCGACAGCCGCCTCGTAGAGGCGGACAAAGAGGCGGGGAAAGAGGTTGGCGCCACCATTGACGCCGCCATGCGCGCCCAGAGCCATCGATTGAACCAGCAGTTCTTCGGGACCTACCAGAATCGAAAAGTCTTCGCGACCCCGGAACGCTGCGGTGATTGCACGAATGTATTCCAAATCACCTGAACTGTCTTTGATGCCGTAGACATTGTCCAGGTGGGAGGCGCGCACGACGGTGTCCGGCGCAAAGAACGCCTTGGTTAGGCTAGGCATGTTGTAGAGATAAAGCGGCAGAGCAAGTCTGGTCGACAGGCACTCAACGAGACGATACAGATCATTCTGGCTCACTGCGAAATAGTAAGGGGCGGCGGTTATGACGGCATCCGCGCCGCAACCTGCAGCCCAATCTCCGAGAGACAGGCTCTCTTCAACAGAAGTATCGGTGATAGCCACCAAGACGGGAACCCGCCCAGAGACAATTTTGCAGGTTGCCTTGATGAGTTCGCGGCGCAGGCGGTAGCTGAGGCCAGGACCCTCGCCGGTGGTTCCGAGAACGAACAGCCCGTGGACCCCGCCTTCGATCATTCTTTCGATCAGGCGGATAAGTCCTGCGTTATCCATTGTTTGCGGGTCCTGTAAAGGTGTGACCATCGGAGGGATGATTCCTTGCAGCGGACGGGGTAGAGGTATGCGCTTCATGGATGATCGGATTGTATCGCGCAAATCTAAAAAATGAAATAAATCATGTTTAATGAAACTATCATGCTTGTGCTGAAAGCGTTGGGAACGTTTCGGGCTAGTAGCGGCGACCTTTGGGCAAGTGCCTTGAATAAGCCCAAAGGCCCTGAATTGCCCAAATATATGATCCTCTTGAGTCTATTTTATGGCCGAGAATGCGCCCTTTGACTCTTATTCACGGCCATGTTGGCGCGTCTCGGAGATTCTTCGGAACAAACAAAATGAGAATCAAGCATGTTTTGAAATATTTTCTGTACTTATTTCAAAAAAAGTCTAGAAGTTTCATTTTTGATTGAATACAATTCAGCAACTAGTGCACCCGCTCAAAATTTGCCGCTACATCCCCCGGATTTCCGTTGGGCAGGTCGCTCGTTTTTAGATGGTCAATTCTTATGGAGGCAACGATGCAAGGACGCATTTCCTTCAACAGGGTCATCCTTTGGTGTCTCATCATGGCGGCTTTATGCCCAACGGCGCTCGCTCAGACGGTGACCGGCACCGTTAGCGGAACCGTCGCCGATCCAACTGGGGCGGTTATTCCGGGAGCAATGGTGACAGTTACCAATATCGCCACCGGCGTATCCACGTCAGCCGTCACCAACAACAACGGTATCTATAGTCTCCGCTTCCTGCAGGTTGGCCAGTACAAGGTCACGATCGAAGCCAAAGGCTTTGCCAGGCTTGAGACGCAGTCCTTTGTTCTGGAGGCGGTACAGGATGCAAAGGTGGACGCGACGCTGAAACCGGGCTCAGAATCCACCGTGATGCAAGTCACCGCTGACTCGACGGTGCTGAATACTGAAAACGGTATGGTTAAAACCACCATCTCCGAATCACTGGTCAACGATATGCCGATCAACGGACACAACTTTACGGAACTGACGCAGCTTATGCCCGGCAGTACGGTAGCGGACGGCAACCAGTGGAACGGGGCAGGACAGAGCAGCCCCAACAATTCCGGCGAACGCGTTCAGAGCTTCGCTACCCTGCCCAATATCAACGGCAACCGTACCTATACCACCAACTTCACATTGGACGGCATCAGCATTGTCGATACGGGCGCCAACCTAAACAATGGCTACGGTACTCCCGCCTACAATGTCGCTCCCGACTTTATTCAGGAAGTGACGATCATCTCCATGGTGCCTCCGGCAGAATTTGGTGATGGTGCAACCCAGATAGCCGTGGTCACAAAGGGCGGCTCAGACAAATACCATGGCAGCGCCAGCGCAAACCTGCAGAACTATCTGATGGATGCGAACCTCTTTCAGAACAAGCGCGTTTTGCCCGGCACCCCTTTTACACCGCGAGGCCGGTACACGCAGAATATTTTCAACGGAACGGTCGGTGGCCCAGTGCCGTTCCTGCACAAGAAGCTCTTCTTCTTTGCGGACTATGAAGCATACAGAAAGCCCTCAACCGCCGCGAGCAAAACCAATGTGCCGTTGAATGCCTGGCGCGGCAATACCACCAGCAGCAATTCTGTCGATTCGAGTGTCTCGCCCCTCGCCGGATATGCATACTTCGGTTCGGCTGTTCCACAGCTGTACGATTCGCAGAACGGATTTGCGCCTCTTAATCAGACCATCGGCGGCGTCTTCTACCAGAACCTTGTGCCCATCAATAATCCTGTTGCCAAGTACATTTTCTCGAATTCCGGCCTGCTGCCTCTGCCCAACAGCGCTCCTTCCGGCGGCATCATCGCGGCCAATTATCAGGGCATCACCAAATCGCTTACCCGCAACGACCAGGGTGACATCAAAGTCGATTGGGCGCCCACGGATAGGGATAAAATCTCCGGCCGCTGGTCTGAGGGTGAAGCGGACGACGGAACGACTGAAACCATTACCCCAATCTCCTTCCCGACCATCAATGACTTCCCCTTCAAGCAATTCACGCTCAACTACACGCGGGTCATTACGCCCAGCATCGTCAATGAAGCTCGTGCCGGCTTTACCCGGATGCAATACAACTCCTATGCCCTCGACCTTTCCGGAAAGTTTGCCAATGGAAACTCTCTGGTGGGTATTCCATGGCCCAACGACCTGGCCGGCTTCAGCGCCCAGAGCTTCACCGAAAGCACCAACAGCACCGGAGTCTCCAGCTTCGGCACCTCAGGATCCGCCAACCTGGCTCTCGACAACCAGTTCAGCTATGGCGACAACCTTACCTGGGAGCACGGCCGCCATGTCACCAAGTTTGGCGCTCAACTCTTTCGGGCGCAGAACAACTTCTACCAGAACAACGCCGGCGGGCTGCTCGGCGGATTCAACTACTCCGGCGCATTCACAGGGAATCCGTCAGCCGGTGAGTCGATCGGATATGACTTCGCTGACTTCCTGCTGGACTACTCCGCCAGCTACTCCGTCTCGCTCCAGACCGGGGACGTAGGTCTGCGCCAATACCGCTTCGGAGTCTTTGCGCAGGATGATTTCAAAGTAACTCCGAACCTGACAGTCAACTACGGCCTGCGCTGGGAGTATGACCAGCCGATGCACGAGGCTCACAACAAACTGTCGGACATCAACCCCACTACGGGTGTTCTTGAAATTGCGGGTGTAAATGGGGTCAGCCAGTCGATCTACAAGCCGACTTACAGCGACTTCGACCCGCGTCTGGGATTCGCCTGGAATCCGGATATTCTCCAGAAAAAGCTGGTGGTGCGCGGTGGATTCGGTGTGACCAGCTATATGGATTACAACCTGCTTCACAACCATGTTGGCAATGCGCCCTTTCACATCGGCATTTCCGCCACTGCGAATGTACCCACATCCACCGTATCTGGATCGCCGTTTGCCGTCACCGATGGATTCGGCACGACAGGCGCTAAGCCCGCTGGCGTCTCCTTCAATTCCTGGGGCGCCTTGAAGCCGATGTGGGAGCCGCAGTTCTCCCTGGTGACGGAATACGCCATCAACAGCAAGCAGAGCGTAACCTTGGCCTATGCCGGTAACATCGCCCAGCATCTGGGCGATATACGCAACATCAACCAGGAGATTCTAGTGGGCACGCCCTCCAGCGCCGCTTTCAACTCAACCGTCATCGCTACTCCTTCGGGCAATGTCACCATCGGCACCGGCGCGGTGCAGCTCTATGAGTCGGAAGCCTATTCCAACTTCAACGCCGGCGAGGCAACTTATCGCGTGCAACCGTCGCGCGGCCTCGAGTTTCAGTTGAACTACACCTACTCCAAAGCGCTTGGCGACACATCGGGGCCGGTTGCCGTCAACGACAATAATGTTGCCGGTGGCGACCCTCAGAACAACTTCTGCCTTAGATGCGAATACGGGCCGTCTGCCAGCGACAGCCGTCATATGCTGAGCAGCAGCTGGGTCTACGACATGCCTTTCGGCCATGGGAAGCAATACGCAACCAGCATTCCGGTGTGGCTCGATGAAGTTATAGGCGGATGGAAAATCTCTGGCAGCGCGGTGCTGTTTTCTGGTCAGCCGAACACCATTACCGCAAACGGCGGCACGGGTGCCACTGGCACAGGAACGCTCCGTGCCAACCACTACCGCAAGATGAAGATCCACGGCCACATTTTGGACGGCAGGTATGAAACCACCGGCGGTGGTTCCTATACACCGAATCCGGGATTGGATGGCTCTCTAACTCCCCCAAATTACCTCATCGATTCCGCCTGGGGCACGGATCCTTCGGCAAACCACTCCGGTTATGTCGGGGCAAGCGCGGCTCAGATTGCGGCGGGCATGTCAAAGAACTGCGGCAACTCTGGCTTTGATGACGGTGTCTGCGCCTACGGTCAGCCAGAAGTTGCCGCAACTGGAAGCGCGCCGATCTTCGGCACCGCCAGCGTTGGCTCTGAACGCGCTCAGGGCTTCCGCCAGGTGGACAGCGCAGTGGAGAAGACCTGGAAGCTGCATGAGTCGCACGAACTGCTCTTCAAAGCGAACGCATATAACGTGGGCAATATCGTCAGCTACAACAACCAGGGCCGCACTACGGGCGGCGGTAGCACTTGGGGCTACGTTCAGAGCACCCGTTCCGAACCCCGCCAGTTAGAGCTTGAATTGAAGTACAAGTTCTAACCGGGTAACTTTGATTCATGTGGGGCAGGCTTAATAATCCTGCCCGCCCATCACTTTCCTCCAGCTGCGATCATGAACTCAGAACACTAGGCATCATCCCAAGCATCCACACCGAGAAACCTGCGGTCCAAAGCGGAAAGCTTCGCAGTATTGGATTGCCCGCTGATTTAAACCGAAGATATAGTTAGTGTAGCGCAGCTTCTTCTAAGTTCAAGTAGCCGTCGTCGGGGGCGTGGAGAAGTGGGAAGGGCGTAGCGGTTTCCACTCTATGCCCGATGCTGTTTGGCCACCATGCCTCAGCTGCCGGAGGAAGGCTTATCCAACCTGGCCCACGCCTCACATATTGGCAGGTCTTGCCTATATCAATCTGAATGATTTGGCTAACGCCAAAGCTGAAGAGAGACAGGCAACTGAGATGATTCCAGATGCATACATAGAGGCGGACAGTTACGCTCCCCATCTCACTCATCTGCGTGAATTGTTACAGAGGCTCGAACAATGAGGCGAACATAAGACAGGACTTTACCGAGGACCAGTTCGAGGCGGCGGCAGGAGTGCCGGGGAAACCCTCCTGCGTATCTGGTTCGTAGTGAAGGGGAGGATGTGTTTACTTCTTGGCTTTCCTCTGTGCGGCCCACCGCTTGCGCTGTGCGTCGGCGATCCGCTTCCGAGCTTCAGGGCTGAGCACCCGCTTCGTCGTCGTGACAACCTTAGCTGCTCCCGCAAGGGCTGTTTTTCCAGCCGAATTACCAGCGAGCAATTGCTTCACCAGTTGCAGACGCGCTATCTCTTCGTCGATAGCGGCAAGTATTGCAGATGTTCCCATTGAATCCTCCTGCATCAAGAGTACACCGGCAAATGGTTAGAGCAGCTTTCGCCGAACCCAGGGATTCTCCCCACTTATGACGAGTCATATCAGCCGCAGAACCCGCCTTGATTTTGCACCCGATCTCAACGGCAACCCTATCGCCTCCAAAAATCCGCGAGGACGGAGTTTATTTCATCTTTAGTCGCGCCCTTGCCCATCTCTTCTTTTGGGC